>Ga0214921_10000650_pt1 | contig 62971 bp, 50 predicted proteins | sample LL1505_MetaG_FD_177992 | JGI IMG/M metagenome (GOLD analysis project Ga0214921, IMG submission 177992) | Freshwater microbial communities from Lake Lanier, Atlanta, Georgia, United States - LL-1505 | ecosystem: Environmental > Aquatic > Freshwater > Lake | place: USA: Georgia | collected...
CGATTCTCTAAAACATTAGAAATGCTTCACTACTCTCTCGTCCTCTTTTTTAACAAAAAACTAATTATCGGTGATCGTAAAATGCATGGCTAGATATTTAACACTGCCTCCACGGGAAGGGGAATTTGCCCCAAGCACTGGATCGGAATTCCCCTTCCCTTGGAAGGGGAATTTAGCCCGAAATTTATCGTAAATTGATTAAATGAGTTTCGTCAAGTTTTTTGGTAGCAGAAACTTTTTGAGCAAAAGTGGTGGTTTTGCTACTATCAAATTGATTACCGATTTGCTTTGGAATATCGAGTTTTTTCTTGCTTCTTTTGGCTTTTTTGCCCAGAAATTCTAATTTTTCTTGTGTTTTTAGCAAATTGGCATACCAAAATAACATTGCTTTTTTATTGGTAGAGCTTATTGGGCTTACCTGCCCGATTTGTAACAAATTTTTTGCCCTATCGTCCCAAATATCTTGAATATGTTTTTGAGTTTTATCATCAGATTGCTCAAGACCGCCGTTTTCAATATCAAGACCCCTTACTTTTCTTTTAAATGGGCGAATTTTTCTGTTTTTTACAGCATTTTTATTGCGAAAAAAATCACTGTTACTAGCATTGCTATTTAACCGCCAAGCATTGATTTCTTTGCTAATTACTGGTGTTTTTTTAGCAAAAAACCACCTAACAATTTTCCAAAAATATTGCCACACCAAAAATAGCAAGGCGAACAAAAATTTTTTGCAAAAAACGAAAAATTTATTTAAAAAATTACTGAAGCTGATCATAATTATTTCTTGACATCAAATATTTATAGACAATCATATTTTCGATTATACGTTGCACATAGTTGCGAGTTTCAGAATAGGTAATAAGCTCAACCCAGTCAACAATTTTGTTATAATCTTTTTGTGTTCTAGGATCATAAAATTCATTGATCCATCTTTTGGTAGCATTTGGTCCTGCATTATAAGAAGCGATCGCCAACATTTCGGAGCCATTAAATTCGTCGATGAGTTTTTTGATATAAAAAGAACCCAGCCTAACATTGTATTTAATATCATCGGTGAGTTGTTTTTGATTATATTTTAGGCCCAATTCTTTTGCCACCAATTTAGCGGTGCCAGGCATTAGTTGCATATAGCCCAAAGCCCCAACCCTGCTTACCGCCATTTGAGCAAAACCGCTTTCTTGCTTAATGATAGCATGAACCAAAGGAGCATATTCGTCTTGATATACTTCTTGCACTATTTGAAATTTTTCTTTAATGAAAAACACATTTTTTCTGGCGGCGATTCTGGATATTTTGGCATCGATTTGCTTGTCGCCTATTTCGCCAACAATTTTCATAACCACAGCAATTTGACCTTCGGTTGGAGCATTGTTAACAAGCCATTCAAAAATTTTAGTAGCATTAGTTTTATCGCCCGACATAGCTAAAATATAAGCAATTTGTGCCCCACGAGATTGCGACATTTTTAGCATATCTCTTTCGGTAATATCGGGGCTTTTAGGTAAAATAATATCTTTTTCTGAACCAACCGGATCAAGAGTTCGATGCTTATGAATAGCGAGCTGTCCATAAAAAAAAGTAGGATAATTAGTGCCTTCTTTATAAAATTTGAGAGCTTTTTCTTTTTCTTCTAGCTCTTCATAAGCCATACCAAGCCAATATAATGCCCTAGACACAGTAACTGGCATAGTCACATTTTTATGCAAAGCAGAAAAATGTGGCAACGAAGTTTTTGGCTGTTGTAAAAAACGAAGAGCCACCCAGCCCGCCGTCCATTCTGCCTCCCAAAAATCAGAAGAAGAAGTTGGTAAATTATGAAGACTAATAATGGTGTAAGCCTTTTTATATTGTTGTTTCTTTAACATTTCTCTGCCATAAAGTCTTCTTAACGACCACCATTTTTCGGGTTTTTGAGTTGTGGGAAGCTCTAACAATAAATCAATGAGTTCGTCAATTTTATCTTGCGATTTAAGCCATGCAATTCTTTTGTAAGAAAGAAGTTCGTTGTTGCGAAGTTTTCTTGGAATGCTGGTGATGATGCTGTCAATATATTTGGGGTTTTCGGTAATTTTTAAGATGCCGTTAAAAAGATTTTGATGATCGGAATTGATAAATTTAAAAATTCTGGTGGCATCTTGCATTTTGCCGTCCCAAAGCAGTCTCTCAATTCTTTCGATGTAGTCAGATTCGTGCAAAACATTTTTATATTTGGCTAAAAAAGCTTCTTCTTGACCCAAAGAAAAATCTTCTTTAATCCAGATTTGAGCGATGCGGTTTTGAATATTAAATTTTTGTTCGGTTTTTTGTTGTTCGGTAAGTTGTGAGCGAATTATAGAATCGATTTCGGATTCGACAGTAAAAATTTTTGAATCAGCAGTGCCAGGCGGATTGATGGCAAAATAATATTTTGATATTTCATAATCAACATTGCCATTCATGGCAACTTTTTCGACATTTCTTTTGAGTTGATTAATGTTAGGAAGATAGGGATTATCTAGCACGAAACCAGAAATATCGGTAAACGAAATATTGCGATTTTCAATATTTCCGCTATATTTGTTCCAAAGCACAATATCAAACACCGCCGAAGCCAAGCTGGTTTCTTGGTTTTTGCTTTGTTTTTGCAATTGAGAAGCAAGTTGCACGGCGGTGTCAAAATTTTTGCTTTGCAGTGCTTCGTTAATTTTTTTTACCGTTTCAACTTGACTTTTTGAAAATTTTTGCCAAAGCCGATCGGTAGAAAATTCAGGCTCTTTTTTGGCATAAACATTGCTGATATTACCGCATAAAAACAACAAAAAGCACAAAATAAAAGGCAAGTTTCGCCAACCGCTAGAAAATATTTGTATACTGAAATGTGATATTGTTGTTTTTTTCATTTTGATGCTATTTTAGCAATTAAGCAAGTAAAAACAAACCCTCAACCTCAACCGAAGCGCCAAAAGGCAACGAACCAGCACCAACAGCAACTCTAACATGTTTGCCAGCCTCGCCAAAAACTTGACAAATTAAATCGGAAGCACCATTTGCTACCGCAGAATGTTGAGTAAAATCGGCATCGGCATTAACAAAAATTGTTAATTTTAAACATCTTGCCACTAAATTTAAATCACCGCTACAAGCTTTTTTTAGCTGAGCAAGTAAATTGATGGTGCATAAACCAGCTGCCTCTTTTGCCTGCTCGATGCTTATTTGCGAACCAACTTTGCCTGTAAATTTAATTTTACCATTTTCTACTGGCAATTGCCCAGAAATAGATATTTGTTGTTGATAACTTACAAAACTTACATAATTGGCAACGGGCGAAGTGGCTTCTGGCAACACAATGCCTAATTGCGAGATTTTTTGCTCAAAGTTGGACATATTTTTAAAAAATTAAAGTTAATAATGGTTTAAATTTTTATAGTTTTTTAGGGACGGATAGTAAATTTTTCTGGCTCTAAACTACTTGCTTTGTTGATAAAAAGCCTATGATTAGGTTCAAAACCTAACAAAGCCAAATAAATATCGGTAAGCACTGGCTTATATTTAAAATAACTATGCCCCAAGCCCGTTAAGTTGTTGTCGATGTTGGTGACATTAACAACATCAAGGCTCGGATCGTTAATTTTTAGACATTCTCCTAGTCGATGATTGTTGTTGGTAATTTTTGAAGCGGCAAGAGCTTTGTCGTTTTGCGAACAATATAAGGTTATGCGATTTGCCAAAGGCTTGATGACAGCAAGATTTTGTTGAAACAAACTCGCTTCATAGTCGGGGGCAAGCAAAAATAATTCTTGCATAATTTGACCAGAATTTGCCACCAAATTAGAGTTGGCTGAATTTATATTTTGAGTAGCAATTTGTTGATTAGTTTGCTGAGCGGTTTTTTGCCCAAGTTGTTGCATAGCAGTAAGCACAATTTGATGCCCCATAGAATGCACAATAAAATTAGCCTTAATATTTTTCGCTTGCATTTCTTGCAAAAATTCGATAAACATATTAATTGAGCCAATGGCATTGATTTTGTTGATTTGATAAGTTTTTTGTAGCATCACCTCATCAAAACCCTCGCCAACCGAACCAGCAGGCCAACTAAACACAAGCACAGGCCCTTGATATTTTAAATCGTAAGCCAATTGACCCGCCCTTAGCACCGCCTCTTCATATTTGGTGTTAAAACCATGCACATAAACCAAAGGAGTTGCTTTGCTGGCTTGCAATTTGGCAAAAAATTGCTGTTTATCAAAAGAGTTTGCCTGCAATGCTTTTAAGCTCGTGTTAACATTGTTTTCGTTGGCAATAATTTCGCCAACCGTTCTTCTGCCCGAAGCCAAAACTAAACAAGAGCCATATTTGGTTTGATTATGCAAATCGTTACCAAAATCGGCATTAGAACAGCCAAAATTGGCGGTTTTTTGTTGACGATTAGTAATAACAAAAACTTCTATTTTTGCAGGACCATCGAATTTATTGATAAAAACAGAATTAAAAATTGGCTTTAAAACTGCTTGCAATTCGGCAGTGGTTTGATAGTTTTTGGCTTGCAAATCAACAGCAGGCAAAAGTTTTTGCGAAACATTTTTAGAGTTATTTTTGACACAAGAAAACAACACAAAAAACACCAAGCAAAACAAGATTTTTTTAACTAACATAAGATTTTATAAAAGTGATAAAGGGCATAAAAATTATAAAATCAACAAGTTTGTTAGTCAAGCAAGAATTGGCATTGCAATCTACCACAATTTCATTATGCCAAGATTGACAGAATAACTATCATAAAATGGATTATTACCAGATAACCTTTTTGTATAGCCCAATTGATAGGCGGTTTCTGTGCTATAATTATAAATTAACGATAAATTTAGCATATTATTGGCAGTTTTTGCCACTTCAAAGTTTTTGTAAGTGTTGTTGAGATGATTTTGTTTATGATTGGCGGTTTGCACATTCCAGTTAATATTATCTTGCACCAGCACTTGAAAACTATCGCTAAGAGCATAGTTGCCAATAATAGCAAGTCTTACTTCGTTAAAAGGGTTATGAAATCTTTCTCTATAAGCAAGCTCGGTTCTAAAAAAATAAGGAGTAGCTTTTCGCACAATATTGCCAATGAGACGATCTTTAAAATTATAGAGTTGAATCAGCCTTATTTCGTAATCGTATTGATTTTTATTTGGCATTAAAGCCATATTTTTTGCTGGGTTATAAACATTTGGCAGTTTGAAAGAATTCTGCACGATAAAACCAAAATTATTTTTACTAAAAAATTTATAGCGATGAAAAATTTCTGGACCAAACACGGCATATCTTTCAACATTATTGTTTGGCGAATTAATTTTGGCAACATTAAAAGAACCGCCAAAAGAGGTTTGCTTTGAATAAATCAGTTCATTAAAAGAATAGAGGTTTTGTTTTACATAGTGATTGTTAAATGCCTTGCCGTCGCTTTGTTGCAATTGCAGGTTGCTTTGTATTTCGGTGGCAAAACATTGATGAAAATTGGCAACGAAAATTAAGAGATAAAAAATTATTCTTTTCATAAAAATTAAGATTGTTAAAAAAACTCTTGACTTGCTAAAATTTTAAAATAACCTAATGCAAAATGCAACCAATTTAAAACTAAAAAAAATTTTACCAAATATGAATTCGGCTTTAGCATTGCTTATATTTCTGCCCTTGATTGAAATATTCAGCAGTAATCTTGCAAAAAATCATCATAAAGTTTATCTATTTTTCATTCTCTTTCTTGCTAGTTTTAGCTTTTTTCTTAGCTATAATCTTAACATCAGTTCACAAATTTACATCATTGATTTTGGCTTTCTCAAACTCAAGTTTATGTGCGATATTTATGCCTACTTTTTTGGCATTTTAGTTAATATCGTGTGGTTTATTACCAATCTTTATGCTTATTCTTATGCCACTCTCAACATTCACAAACAGCAAATAAATAGCTTTTTTCGCTACCTTTCACTTTCAATTTTTGCTGTATTTGGCATTTGCTATGCTGGCGACCTCATCACCACCTTTATTTTTACTACCTTACTCACTTTATTTACCGCTCCGTTAATTGTTTTAACCAAGCACAAAGAAACTATCAAAGCAAAAAATCTATACTTATTAACCCATCTTGGCTCCGATTTAGTGTTTATGGTGCCCGCCTTTTATTTGATCTATCATTACACCGGCAATCTTGATTTTGTCAAAAACAATCTTTTAGAATCGCTTCATAACAACACCGTTGCTGGCTTTATTTTATTTCTGTTGGTCTTTGGTTTATCAAAAAACTGCATCATTCCTTTTCATCGCTGGTTAATTAAATCAACAATAGCACCAGTGCCGGTAAGCGGTTTGTTGCACTCTGTGGCCGCTGTTAAATCGGCTTCGATCATTATTTTAAAAATTATTGTCTATATTTTTGGAGTAGACTACATACAAAAGCTTAATGACAATTTTTTTACTGGAGGTTGGATCTTTTATTTATGTGGCTTTACCGCCATTTATGCCGCTTATCGAGCCTTAAAAACCACTGTGGTTAAAAGACGATTCGCCTACTCAACCGTAAGTCAATTATCCTATATTTTATCTTCTTTTATCTTGGCAACCCCTTTGGCAATCACAGCTGGAACTTTGCATATTATTTCACACTCTTTATGCAAAATTGTGTTATTTTATATCGCTGGCATTTTCGCCACTGTTTATGGTGTGCATTCAACCCAAGATGCTGGCAAACTGGCACCTAATGTTAAATATTTGGTTGCTTGCATTGCTTTTTGTGGGGCTTCTATTATTGGCTTTCCGTTGTTGCCAGGGTCGTTTGGCAAAGATTATATGCTGGTTGCCGACTGGAAAACTCACCATTATTCTTCGATGATTTTTTTATTAATCGGCAGTTTTATTAATGTTTTATACATTTATCCCATTGTCAAAGCCGGTTTTTTTAATAAAAATCCTGCAAAATTAGATTTAACCCACAAAACTATTCCTCTTACTATGAAAATCGCCATTATTATTGCTATTAGCTTGGCAATTTGTATGAGTGTTTTTATTAATCACATCATTAATTTTTTTCATCAATATGTCTAGCATCAATCTTAAACAAAATGTTGTCTCAGGTTTATCTGTTTCTTTGATTGCTCTACCCCTCTGCTTGGCAATTGCCAATGCCTCTAATTTTCCGATTCTAGCAGGCATTATCACCGCCATCATTGGTGGCTTGTTGGTTTCCAGAATTAGCGGATCTTTTCTTGCTATCAACGGCCCGGCCGCCGGTATGATTGTTATTGTGCTTGACTGTGTCGAAAGATTAGGCAAAGGCGATGTTATGCTCGGCTACAAAGCCACTTTGGGGGCGATTGTGGTGGCGGCCATTTTGCAAATTATCACTGGCTTTACCAAATTACCAAACCTGATGCGAAAATTTCCCGAAGAAGTAATTAGAGGCATGATGGTGGCAATTGGTGGCATCATCATCATCAAGCAGGCATTTATTATTTTTGCCTACCAACCGCCCAAACATAGCTTGGTGCAACTGATTTTAGATTTACCAAAAGCTTTTTTAGGTATGAAAATTGAGGTTTTCGCCATTAGTTGCGGAGTGGTTATTTTTGCTCTTCTTTGGCAAAAAAAAATCACACATCGCTTGCTAAGCAAAATACCTGTTTATTTATTAACAATTTTGCTATTTTCTGTGCTGGCATTTTTTTTAGACATCAACAACAGCGATCATTATTTAGTAAATCATTTTTCTAGTCCAGCCAAATCTTTGTTTATCAACATTCCGCATTCATTTTTATCGGCATTTGCCTTGCCAAATTTTACACAGTTTTTTAGTTTTGAGTTTTTGGTGTCGGTTTTCGCCATTTATGCCGTTGCTAGCATAGAAACAGTGTTGTCGGCTATTGCGGTCGACAAACTCGATCCACAAAATCGCACCACCAATTTGCAAAAAGATCTCAAAGCCATTGGTTGTGGCAATTTAGTGTGCGGGCTGGTTGGTGGCTTGCCGATGATAACCGAAATTGTCAGATCTTCTGCCAACATCAAATATGGGGCCAGCAACTCTTGGTCTAATTTTTTTCACGGATTATTTTTGCTGTTGTTTGTGTTGTTTTTCGCTAGTTTCATCAACTTTATACCGCTGTGTGTTTTGGCATCAATTTTAATAATCATCGGCTTTAGTTTAATCAATTTTCCTCTCATCAAAAAAATGTATGCAGAATCAAAAAGTTCTGTGTTTGTCATTTTAACAGTAGTGACTTTCACCATCGCCACCGATTTATTGATTGGAGTTTTTTCTGGGCTATTAGTTTATTGGATTTTAGAAAAATCAAAAAAACACTAATCGGTAGCAGATCTCGGATTCGCTCGAAGTGAGGCGAGGTAGTGTTTGCAACAGTTCCCGGTCAGAATTCCCCTTCTTACAGAAGGGGAATTAATCCCTACTGCAACCAGTCAAGAATTTGGTGGGCGAATTGTTGATTAAAAAAATCGTTACCAGCAAGCCTGTTTACAACAAGTTGCTTCACTCTAGGTATAAATTTTAAATATTGATTTTTGCCATCTCGCAAAGCTAGTCTGGCAAAAATACCCAATATTTTGAGATTTCTTTGTAGCGACAACACCTGATAATCGGCATCAAAAGAAGCCTTATGATAACCGCTTTCTTGCAAAAAATATTGATATAAATCTGCCTTGTTTTGCTCGCCCATATCTCTTCTGGCATCTTCAAGCAACGAAACTAAATCGTAAGCAACCGAACCAATCAGGGCATCTTGAAAATCGAGCAGGCCAACTTCTGGGCAATTTTGTTTGCCAATCAACATTAAATTGTCAACATGATAATCTCGCAAAACCAAGCACTGTTGTTGTTTGTTGAGTTTGTCGAATAATTTTAGCAACTCATTTTTATAAAAAGCTTTTTGTGCCAAAGTTGCTGGTTTTTTTTGCCACAGCAAATACCAATCAATAAACAACCAAGCCTCTTGCAACAGCACTTGATGATTATAATTATTTATGCTCGGCAAAGTAGTTAGTTTTTGCAGATTAATCAGCACCAAGCAAGCTTTTTGATAAAGAGCAAATTCAAGAGAAACATCTTGTTGCAAAGCCTTGTTAAAACTAATATCGCCAAAATCTTGCAACAACAAAAAGCCATCTTGCTCTTGATAGGCAAAAATTTTTGGAGCAAAAAAATTATTTTCTGTTAAAAAATTGGCAATTTTCATAAACGGTTGCGGATTTTCATAGCCAACCGGAGCAAACATTAGCACATACGAACTGTCACCACTCAACACCCGATAATAAGAGCGAAACGAAGCATCGCCAGCGATTTTGATGATTTCTGGCTGTAAAATGTGGTGCGAAGCAAGAAAATTAACAACCTTGGTTAAATTTGGCTCGATCATAATTTGGGTGTCTTTTTGGTTTGATTTTAAAAAAACAATCATTAAAACACATCAAATTTTAAACACAAGGTAAAATTAAATTTTTTCTATTACCCAAAAGCCCATCTCTTTTTTTGCCTCAGCCCATTAACAACGAGGTGTCGCCGTAAGAGTAAAAGCGGTAGTGGTGATTGATGGCATGGCGGTAAATATCAACAGCATTTTGCTTGCCAACAAAGGCCGAAATTAACATAAAAAGTGTTGATTTTGGCAAGTGAAAGTTGGTAAGCAAGCCGTCAACCACCTTAAATTGATAGGGCGGATAAATAAAAATATCGGTGCTTTCGCTTTTTGCTTGCAAACTACCGTGCTTGCTTGCCACCGCTTCGAGCACTCGCAGTGCGGTGGTGCCAACCGCAATAATTTTTCGCCCTTCTTTTTTGGCTAAATTAATAATATCGGCGGTTTCTTGGCTCAACACAAAGCTTTCGTGATGCATTTGATGGTCGACAATTTTGCTGGTTTTTACAGGCAAAAAAGTGCCCGCCCCCACATTTAGGGTGACAAAAGTTTGAGTGATATTTTTTTGTTTTAATGTATCTAAAATTTCTTGGTTAAAATGCAGGCCAGCCGTGGGTGCGGCCACCGCCATGCCGTTTTTGGCATAGATTGTTTGATAGTTTTGGCTATCGTGCTCGCTGATTTTTTTGATGTAGGGTGGCAGAGGCATCGACCCGAACAATTCTAGCTTTTCTAGCAATTCGCCATTAGGGCAAGAAAATTGCAAGGTAAGAAAATTGCTGTTTTTTGCCAAAACGGTAGCAGAAAAATTGTCGCCGATCTGCAACAAATCGCCCACCTGCACTTTTTTTAGGGGTTTTGCCAATGCGGTCCAGCAAGAATTTTGTTGAAAATCGTTGCTAATTTGTTGATTAAGATTAAAATTTAGAATTGCTTGATTTCTTGCAATGGTGGCGATGAGCTTTGCCTTAATTACTTTGGCATCGTTAAACACCAAAACACAATTTTGTGGCAAAAAATTAACCAAATCTTTTACTGTGGCATCAACAATTTTTTGTTGGCAAAACACCAGCATTTTAGTGTTTGCCTTGCTTGGCGAGGGCTCTTGAGCAATCAAATGTGGCGGTAAATCAAAATCAAAATCGCAAGTCAACATATGGAAAATAAAACAAACTTTGGTTTTAAAATTGTCGATTCTATCAATAAATCTCATTTAGTGCAAGCAATTTTTTCGGCAGTTGCTCCTAAATATGATTTAATGAACGATCTAATGAGTGCAGGCATTCATCGCCTCTGGAAAAACACTATGATTAACCACCTTAATTTTACTCAACATAAAAATATACTCGATCTCGCCTCGGGCACAGGCGACATTGCCCTAAAAATCACCAAACAAGCCCAAAAAATTAATGCCAATAATTTTTCTATCACACTTTCTGATCTCAACCCAGAAATGCTAAAAATTGCCAAAGCTAAGGCGATTGATGGCAATTTATTTCGGCACCTTGATTTTGTTGTGGCGAATGGCGAAAATTTGCCTTTTGCCGACGATAGTTTTGATGCAGTAACTGTTGCTTTTGGCTTGCGAAACTTTACCAACCTTGGCTTGGGCTTGTCTGAAATTTACCGAGTTTTAAAACCGCAGGGCAAATTTATTTGTCTTGAATTTTCTAAAATCAACGATTTGTGGTTGCAAAAACTTTACGATTTATATTCGTTTAAAATTATTCCTAAAATTGGCGGTTTGGTGCTAAACGATGCCGATTCTTACCAATATTTAGTAGAAAGTATTCGGGTTTTTCCAAACCAAGAGCAGTTTTTGCAACTAATCAACGAAGCAGGCTTTGTCAATAGCGGTTATCAAAACCTATCGTGCGGAGTTGCTTGCTTGCATTATGGTTATAAAAACTAACCGCAAAAACAAGGGGCTAAAAACCTCCTTTTTTCAAAAAATTGAAATTTTTTACAAACTATAATTTTCATTTGTTAAATATGACAGAAAGATACTTAGAAATCCTAAAAGAAATAAATGATAATTTAAAAAATAAACCAACTTCAAAAGATAATATTAACAAAATCATAGATAAAATGATTTTGTCATCCAGAAACAGCGAAAAAACTAGAGAATTGGCAGAATTAAAAGAATTCTTAAAATCAGAATCTGAGTCTAAGGTTTTTGTTGCATTTGAAAATTTAAAGGAAATATTATTAGAACTAAAATTAATACCTACTCTCGAAGTTAAAAATACATTTCTACATTTTAAATTCAATCCACCGAAACCGACCATTGCACGAGCTTTTTCTGCACCAGATCTTCTAAATCGTCAAAGTTGTGGAAATAACCCCTTGTTTTGATTATTGCATTTTAGATAAATTTTGCTAAACTGAGTAAATTTAAAAAAATAAACACAACATGAACAACAGTTCTAACCCACTAATTAAGCCACCAAAAGGCTATAACGATTGGCTGGCAGAGTTAAAAACAAAAATTCATAACACTCAACAGCAGGCAACATTAGCGGTTAATAATGAGTTAATTTTGCTATATTGGCACATTGGTAGCGAAATTTTAGCCAGACAAGCTCAACAAGGCTGGGGGGCGAAGGTTATTGAAAGGCTGGCTTGCGATTTGCGAAATTCGTTTCCAAATATGAAGGGTTTTTCACCGCGAAATCTAAAATATATGAGAACTTTTGCCGATACTTGGCAAAAGTTTGAATTTGTGCAAGTGGCACTTGCACAATTGCCTTGGTATCACCAAATTACATTACTCGATAAACTTAACAATAACGAAGAACGGCTTTGGTATGCAAAAAAAGCCATAGAAAACAACTGGTCACGAAATGTTTTGGTTATGCAAATTGAAAGCAAACTTGTTGAAAGACAAGGCAAGGCCATTACTAATTTTGAATTTCGCCTACCAAAACCTCAATCCGATTTAGCAATTGAAAGTCTTAAAGACCCTTATCGTTTTGATTTTTTAGGCCTAGGTGCAGAAGCTCAAGAACGAGAAATAGAAACGGCACTAATCAAGCAAGTAACTGCATTTTTATTAGAGCTCGGTGCTGGATTTGCTTATGTTGGCAAGCAGGTTCTTATTGAAGTTGGTGGCGATGATTTTTTTATCGATCTTTTATTTTATCATCTTAAACTTCGCTGTTATATTGTTATTGAGCTAAAAACTGGCGATTTTAAACCAGAACATTTGGGTCAACTTGGTTTTTATTTAACAGCAGTTGATAAACATATTAAAAGCAAGGACGATTCGGCAACCATCGGGCTTTTGCTTTGCAAAAACAAAAATAAAATTGTCGCCGAATATGCCCTTAACGACAAAACTCAACCAATGGGCATAGCAAAATTTAAATTGCTAGAATCACTACCAAAAACCCTACAAACCCAACTACCTAGCATTGAAGATATTGAACGGGAATTAGCAGAAAAACAAAATGACAAATAAAACTAATTTTAAAAAAATATGACAACAATCAATCAAAACGAAGTAGATAAATTTTCGGCCATGGCCAGCGACTGGTGGAACGAAAACGGCAAATTCAAGCCCCTGCACCGCTTCAACCCCGTGCGAGTGCAGTTTATCAGCCAACATTTGGCAAAACACTTTCAGCTTAACACCAATCAACAGCAGTTTTTAAGCGGTTTAAGCATCATCGACATTGGCTGTGGGGGCGGTTTGGTGGCAGAACCGATGGCAACTTTGGGGGCAGAAGTTTTGGCAATCGATGCCTCGGCAACCAACATTGAAGTTGCCAAAATTCATGCCAAGCAAAGCAATTTAACCATCAACTACCAACAAGGAACGGCAGAAAAAATCGCTCAAGAAGGCTTGCAATTTGATGTGGTTTTGGCTCTTGAAATTATTGAACATGTCGAAAATGTTGAGCTGTTTTTGCAGGCCTGCTCTGCTTTGCTAAAACCCGGTGGCATTTTGTTTGTTGCCACCATCAATCGCAATTTAAAATCGTTGCTTTTGGCAAAATTTGGGGTAGAATATGTGCTTCGGTGGTTGCCAATTGGCACTCATCACTGGCATAAATTTTTAAAACCATCCGAAATTACCAATATTGCCAGCAAATTTAACTTAAACTTGCATCATTTGCAAGGCTTTACCTACCATATTTTTAACAACACTTGGCAAGAAAGCAACGACATCGACATTAACTATTGTTTATCATTTACCAAATAATTTTATGACTATTTTTTTTCACACCAACGATCTACCAAATCACTTTACCGCCAGCAGTGCGGTTGCCATCGATAGCGAAACTATGGGCTTAAACATTTTTCGCGATCGCCTTTGTGTGTTGCAATTTAGCAACGGCGACGGCTCGGCTCACCTGGTGCAATTTGAGCATGGCAACAACTATGCTTGCCCCAACATCAAGGCTTTGCTTCTTAACCAGCAGGTGCAAAAAATTTTTCATTATGCTAGGTTTGATTTGGCTTGCTTGCAACATTATTTGGAGGTAGAAACTCAAAATATTTATTGCACCAAAATTGCCTCAAAACTGGTGCGAACCTATACCGAATCGCACGGCTTAAAAAGTTTGTGCGAAGAATTGTTGGGGGTGGAACTTTCTAAAAAACAACAAAGTTCTGATTGGGGCAGCGAAACTATTTCACGAAAACAGCAAGAATATGCCGCTCACGATGTGCTGTATTTGCATCAACTTCAACAAAAACTCACTGCAATGCTAAAAAGAGAAGGTCGATACGAATATTTTGTGGAATGCCTAAAATTTTTACCAATACGCATTAAGCTTGATTTGGCGGGCTTTGAAACAACCGATATTTTTGCTCATTAAACTTATGTTTTCTCATAATATTTCAGAATATGGGGTTGCCGAATTTTCGCAAGCCATCAAAAAACAAATCGAAACCACTTTCGAATATGTTATCATCAAGGGCGAAATTACAGGCTACAAACCGCATAGTAGCGGGCATTTTTATTTCAATCTCAAAGAAAACGATTGTGTTTTAAATGCAGTGTGCTTTAAAGGCAAGGCAAGCAAAATCAATTTCGCTTTCGAAAACGGCTTGCAAGTTCGAGCAACAGGCAAAATCAGCACCTATGGCGGTAGATCGCAATATCAAATTAATGTTGACAGCATTGAGCTTGATGGGGTTGGTGCAATGATGCTTTCGGTAGAAAAACTCAAACAAAAACTCACTGCCGAAGGCTTGTTTGACGACAAACACAAAAAGCCGATTCCGTTTTTTTCAAACCTAATTGGCATCATCACCTCACCTACTGGGGCAGTGATTTTAGATATGCAAAATCGCATTGCCGATCGCTTTCCAACCAGCATTATACTATATCCAAGCTTGGTGCAGGGCAGTGAAGCGGCCAGCCAAGTGCTGGCGGGGGTGCAATATTTTAGCGGTCTCGCTTGCAACAAGCCCGATCTGTTAATTATTGCCAGAGGCGGTGGCTCTTTTGAAGATCTAATGCCTTTTAACGACGAAAATTTAATTAGGGCGGTTTTTGCTTGCGACATTCCTGTAATTTCGGCAATTGGCCACGAAAGCGATTTTACTTTGCTTGATTATGTTGCCGATAAACGAGCACCAACTCCCACGGCGGCGGCCGAATTTGCCACCCCAGTAAAAGCAGATTTACAGCAAAAATTGTTAGTAAAACAACAAAGACTGCAACAAATAAGTGCTAATTATTTAATGCAACAGCAACAAAAAATGGCAATTTTGTCTAAATCTTTACCCGATCTTGCCCGATTTTTAGCCGATAAATGCAGTTTTTTACAAAATTTATGCGAAAAACAGCAAATAATTGTTAAAAACCACTTAATTAGCCAACAAAACAAGCTTAATGCTTGCAAAATTCCTAATCTTGACAATATTTTTAGCAATTTACAACAACAAACTCAACATTTACAACAGCAAATCAACAGTAAATTGGTTAACATTTTACAGCAAAAACACACTCAACTTGCCAAACTTTCTGTTGACAAAACCAAGATTATGCTTTGTCTTGAACAGTTTCAACAAAAATTAAACAACCAGCAAAAACAACTCGCTCAAAAACTAGCTTTTTACCTCGACAAACAACATAATTTGTTAACAAAAATCAAGGCCATACTCACTTCTTATCACTACGAAAATGTGCTAAACAGAGGCTTTGCTATTATTTATAATCAACAAAAGCAACCAATCACCAACATCAAAACTGCCCAACAAGAAAAAAACCTGATCATCAAAATGCAAGATGGCGAAATTTTGGTGCAAAACCGCGATTAACGAACCAAACTTTTTTAAGGTTTCGCCACTCCAGCAACAGCATTGACTTGTTGTGCTCCAATCGGATTGGCATCAACATTTCCAGGGGCTACACCGGGTTGCCCTTCTTGATTTTGTCTTGGTTGTCGCATTCTGGGTAGTAAAGAAATACTAAGGCAATTGCATAAACAAAAAGCGGTAAACATACCCACAATTATATATTCAGTGGCCTGCCCTAGAGCTTTCATTACAAAACCAATTAAAGCACTCACTCCAGTAGATCTGCACAATATTTTCCAATTATTATCTCCGTACAGAAGATTTTCTTGTGGATTATCTTGTTGATTGTTTTGGGGATTATTACCTCTCATATTTTTTATAAAAATTTATTAAGTGTTAACAATACTTCAATCTAAATTCCCCGAACTCAAAGAATGGGGCATTTAGATAGAATTCGTTGCAAAATTCCCCTTTTTTAGAAGGGGTGGCGACCGAAGGTCGACGGGGTAGTGTCGGCAAGCCACGGCAGGATCTCTTCGAAGTGGCATTGTGCCGTGTCTCCCAACACTACCCCGTCTTTTTCCATAAGCTGTCGCTTATGAAAAAATCCACCCCTTCCACGGGAAGGGGAATTTAGATCGAGATCTGCTTGCAAACACTACCCCGCACCACTTCGCGGACACCACTTCGTTTAGTGCAAGGAATTTAGATCGAAGTGTGGTATTTATTAGTGGAAATGGTATTAATTAAAATTTCTAGCAACAGCGGTTGCAGTTTCGCCATTTTTGTTTTCTTTTTTCGGCTAAAAATTGTTTTTTACTTGGTTTGCAACATTCTTTGTGGTGTTTTAAAAATTGTTGATAGGCAAAATCGCCGTTAATGTAGTTGATTACTAGCTTGATAAAGTGATAAGTTTTTTTAATCAAAACCATAGAGATTTTCTTTTTTAACCCAACCTTCTTCGTTGTTGATGCTAATTAAACACATAGTTTCTTGACATTTTTTGTGTTCACCAATCACAAAGTTTTCAAGAAAAAATAATATTTTCGAATTTATATTATTTTTTTTATACATCGCCACATTTTGAGTAGCATTTATTACCATTAAGTGCCTTTTTTTTGTGACTAAACTTTGCGAGACCCAGCCTTTTTCGTTTTCGTAATCTTGTATTTCAAGCCAGTTGTCGTATTCGCTAACCACCAAAACAGGAATATTTTTATTTTGAAAAGTAAATTTAATTGGATAATGATGCCCGGGGCCCGATCGCACATTGGTTTCGTTGCCACGAAGTGAGGCGAAATATTTTACTTCTTGAATTGTGGCGGTGGCAAGGGCGGTTTTTATAAAAACAATTAACAAAATAAAAAACCAAGCAAGAAATTTCATATTAAAAAAGCTATTTGGGTTTTTTATTAATGTTTTTTTTATAATGATAAGCAACTGCACCTTGTTTAATGTTGGTTTGCTTGCTTCTTGCAATCGCCAAATCACCTTCTGGCAGATTTTTGGTAATCACCGAGCCCGCAGCAATAACAGTGTTGCTTTCGATAACCACAGGGGCAATTAAGCAAGAGTTGGAGCCGACAAAAACCTCATCGCCAATAGTGGTGGCAGATTTTTGATAGCCATCGTAGTTGCAAGTAATTGTGCCCGCTCCAATGTTGGTTTTGTTGCCAACAACGGCATCTCCCACATAGCTAAGGTGATTTACTTGGCTATTTTTGCCGATAGTGCTGTTTTTTATTTCAACGAAATTACCAATTTTGGCTTGTTGCTCAATGATAGAATTGGGCCTGATTCTGGCAAAAGGCCCCACCGTTGCTTGCGATTTTACCACAACTCCTTGCAGATGCGAAAACGATTTAATTTCAACTTGCGACTCAATCACAACATTGGGGCCAATAACCACAAACGGATGCAAAACAACATCAGAAGCAATTTTGGCATCGTAGGCAATGTAGGTGTTTTTTGGCATCAAAATGGTAACCCCATTTTCTTGCAGAGTTTTTTTGAGTTGTTTTTGGTGGATTTTTTCAACCATTGCCAATTCGACCCTAGAATTTACCCCCAAAACCTCTTCTTTGGCAACTGGCAAATGTTGACAAGTTAAGTTTTGTTGATTAGCAATGGCAATTAAATCGGTAAGATAATATTCGCCTGCCTTGTTGTGATTATTAACTTTGGCGAGCAAACTTGGCAACAATTCGCCATCAATTGCCATTACTCCCGAGTTGCACAAAGTGATTTCGTGCTGTTGAGGTGTGCAATCTTTGTGTTCGATGATTTGTAAAACTTGTTCTTGATTTTGTGGGTTGGTGAGAAGCCTGCCGTATTGATGAGGATTTTGTTGGCGAAAACTCAACACCGCAAGAGTGGCAGAAGAAAGTTTCGCCAACATTAACAGCAAAGTTTGGCTAGTGATAAGCGGAGTGTCGGCATATAGCACCAAAACTTGCTTGGCAGGTTGTTTGGCAAGCTCAGGCAAAGCCGATGAAACGGCATGAGCAGTGCCTAATTGCTCTTCTTGCAACACAAAAACCAAAGGAAGATGGCTGAATTCGGCCAAAATTTGTTGCTGATAAGCAAGTAAATGTTGCGAACAAACCAAAACCACCTGCTTGGGAGAAAGTTTAGCCACCTGATCAAGCACCAGATAAAGCATCGACCGATAAGAAAGCTGATGCATAACTTTTGGTAGCGATGATTTCATTCTGGTGCCTTTGCCTGCAGCCAAAACAACCACCGCTAGTTGATTTTGCGACATCGATAATGTATTAGTTTTTGTTGGTATCAACCAATTTATTTTTGCCAATCCACGGCATCATTTGGCGAAGTTTGGTGCCAACCGCCTCAATAGAATGCTGTTTGCCTTGTTGCCTTAAAGCTTCAAAATGTTTTTTGCCAGTTTTGTTTTCTAGCATAAACTCTTCAACAAATTTGCCCGATTGAATTTCGGTTAAGATTTTTTTCATTTCGGCTTTTACCGCAGAAGTGATAACCCTAGGGCCACGAGTGAGATCGCCATATTCGGCAGTGTTAGAGATAGAATATCGCATATTAGCAATGCCACCTTCGTAAAGTAAATCTACGATTAACTTTAGTTCGTGCAAGCACTCAAAATAGGCCATTTCTGGTGCATAGCCAGCTTCGGTGAGAGTTTCAAAACCTGCCTGAATTAAGGCGGTAGCCCCACCGCATAAAACCGCTTGTTCACCAAATAAATCGGTTTCGCATTCTTCTTTGAAAGTTGTTTCGATAATGCCCGATCTGCCACCGCCAACCGCCGAAGCATAAGAAAGAGCGATTTCTAAAGCTTGACCCGATGGATTTTGAGCAACAGCAACCAAGCACGGCACCCCGCCACCTTTTGTATATTCGCCTCGCACAGTGTGACCAGGGCCTTTTGGAGCAATCATAAACACATTAAGATCTGCTCTTGGCTTGATTAAACCAAAATGAATATTTAAACCATGAGCAAAAACCAAAGAAGCACCTTGTTTTAAGTTGGCAACTAAATCGTTTTGATAAATTTCGGCTTGAAATTCGTCTGGAGTGAGAACCATCACTAAATCGGCCCATTTGGCAGCTTCTTGGTTTGAAACCACTTCAAAATTAGCTTGTTTCGCCTTGGCAATAGAATTTGAGCCTTCTTTTAGGGCGATTTTGAGTTGAGCAACCCCGCTATCTCGCAGATTTTGAGCATGAGCATGAGCTTGCGAACCATAGCCAATAATGGCAACTTTTAGATTTTTAATGATATCAAGATTGGCATTTTTGTCGTAATAAACTTGCATAAAAAAATAGAAAATTAGTTAAAAATAAGAATTAGAAATATTTTAAAATAACAAGCTTTATTGTCAACAAAAACAAAGCTTGTTATTTAATTTTCCATTTGTTTAACAAATATTTTTCTATCAAGGCTTTTTCTCTTACTTTTACAGCTCGGTTAAAAATCAAGATTTCGCCAATGTAGCCATCAAAAGAAGTGCCAATTTCGAGGTATCTGCTTAAATTGGTGTTGATTTGGCTTGTGGTGGTTTGGGTTGCTTCTAGTTTAGCATTGATAAAAAAACTCGAAGAATTGCCGTTTTTGATAGCCGAAATAAGTTGCGGTTTTGCCAAATAAGATTGACTGGTATAAGTTTTAGTTATTCTATCGGAGCTATTAAAATTGCCAAAATCAAAATAAAAAATATTATTGTAATAAGCATTTAGCATAATTCTTTCTCCTGCATTTTCTGTGGTTTGGGTGCTAGAATTGATGGTAAAAGTGACTAAATTGCTTGATTTGACATTTTGCACCACAAAAATGCTAACTTCATTTTGGTCGGCAAGAATGTTGGTTGGCAAATTTTCTGTTCTTAAAAAATCGTTACCATCAAAATAAAGAGCCGGCAAATTATTGATGGCAGAAACATAATATTTAGGACGATTAGTTAAATTATCGGCAAGCAGATTTAACCTTGCCGGATAAACTTTTTGCAAGTTAACATCTTGCCACCAGCCTATGGTTTGCTTATCGGATATGTCGGGCAAAAAACCGGTAGCAGTCAAGCCATCTGGCTTGAAAGAATTTAAAGCAGTAGCATCGAGCCACAAAGCTATGTTTTCAATTTTTAAAACACCGCTAGATTTGGTAATTTTTTGGGCAGAAATTAAAGATGCCTTACTCACAAAGTTGCTGTAACTGCTAATGCCAGCAAGCAAAATGCCTAAAATTAGCACTACAATAGAAAGCTCAACCAAAGAGAAGGCTTGTTTATTATTTGGGGCTTTTTTATTTCGTGGCATCATTATTTAATTCTCCATTTTTTTAACAAATATTGCTCAACTTTTATTCTTTCTTTCTCGGTGAGACTTTTGTTAAAAACCAAAACTTCACCTAACCAACCTTTAAAATTCGCACCAATTCTAATTCTCATGTTGCTAGCAATGCCAAAATTATCATCGTCAATTGCAGAAGTATTGCTTGCGGTGTGAAGCAAATTGCCGTTAAGATATAGCACAATATTGTTAGGAGTTTTAATACTAGAAAGCATTTGCAATTGTTTTTGTTGAAATGAATTTTGGCTTGCTGTGGCGGTATTGTTAAATTTCATAGTCATGTTAGTAGAATTATAGCCGAAATTAACCACATCATTCGTGCCAAAACTAATAATTGAGTTGCCAGCGGAAGAATTATCAAACATCGCAACCACAAAAATCGTGGCTTGATTTTGCAAAAAAACATCGGCCAGCACCACATTTTGATTTGTTGCATTAGTAAATTCTAAAAAGTTCGTGCTACTTCCTGAAAAATAAAGCAAAGGCAAGCCATTAATAACATCTTCTTGATATTGCGGTCGACCTGCCGAGTTGTCTTGTTTTAGATCGAATTTTTTTGTGACTGGCTTGAGTGGCGAAATATCTTTCCATCTCAAAATTCTTGCATTATTTTCTATAGAGCTAGCAAAAGAACTTTCGAGCCACAAAGAGAGGCTTTCTATTGTGTTGACTTCGGAATTGGTGGTAAGTTTTTGAGCAGTTGCCACACTGGCATCGCTAATTAAAGAAGTGCCGTTTAAAATGCCCGCCATCAACAAAGAGACAATCAACAAAACCATTGCTATTTCTACAATAGAAAAAGCTCGATTTCTTTTGTGTTGGTTAAGATTAATTTTTGGCAACATTTTTGACAAAATAAATTACTAGATTTTTGATTTTAACAAAAATATAATATTGATGTAAAGATATTTTATGAAAAATTCTGTTATCATTTCATTTTTTAATATTCTTCTAAATTTATATGGCAAAACATAGCACACAAGCAATATCTAATCTTGTCTTTATGGCACAACAAGATGGTTTTTTAGGCATAGAAGAGCAATATTTAGGCCATCCAAATCAAGCAAAAGTGGTGGTTATTCCTTTTGGTTTAGAAAATTCGGTAAGCTACAAAGGTGGCACAAAAAATGGCCCCAAAGCCATTATTAAAGCCTCTCACCAAGCCGAATTATTTGACGAAGAATTTTGGTGCGAACCTTTCCGCCAATATGGGGTGCAAACTTTGCAAGAAGTTTCTATTGATACCACCAGCATTCCCAATGCTTTAAATCAATTAGCCAGCATCACCAAGCAGGTGCTTGATCTAGGCAAATTTCCACTAATTTTAGGTGGCGAACATTCTATTACCGCCGGTAGCATTCGCCCTTTTGTTGAAAAATATCCAGACTTGGCAATTTTGCATTTCGATGCCCATGCCGATCTTCGCGACGGCTATAACGGCGAGCACTTTTCGCATGCTTCGGCCCTTCGCAGAGTAATGGATCACCCAATTTCAACCTTGGTTTCTTGTGGCATTCGAAACATTTCTGCTTCAGAAATTCCCTACCTCGAAGCAAATAGCCAACGAATTCATATGCATTTTGCCAAAGATCTCAAAAATTGGCAGGTCGAAAAAATTATTCAACCTTTGGTGAATTCTTTAAAAAACCGCCCTGTGTTTGTCACTTTCGACATTGACGGCTTTGATTCTAGCCTAATGCAAGCAACAGGCACTCCCGAACCGGGCGGTATGTTTTGGTATGATGCCATCAACATTATCAAAGCAACCGCGAAAGTTGCCAACATTGTGGGAGCAGATGTGGTAGAATTGGCTCCGCAAAAAGCCCTGCACTCTTGCGATTTTCTTACCGCCAAATTGTGCTACAAAATTTTATCTTATGCCCTAGCCAAGCCACAAAATGCCAAAATAAATAATGAATGATTACAGTAAATACACCATAGACAGCATTTTTATCGACAAAGGTCAATCGCAAAGAATTAACCTTGACATGGGCAAAATGCACGATTTTATTCCACTCAATATGCCTATCGAGGTGATTCGGGGCAAAAAAGATGGCCCAACTTTATTTGTGAGTGCCACCATTCATGGCGACGAAATCAATGGCATTGAAATCATCAAAAGATTATTAAGTTTTTTGCATAAAATCAAAATAAACGGCATGTTAATTGCCATTCCTATCGTTAATGTTTTTGGTTTTAGTCAGCATTCGCGATATTTGCCCGACAATCGCGATTTAAACCGTTGCTTTCCAGGCCTAAAAAACGGCTCTTTGGCATCGCAATTAGCCTATAAATTTATGCAAGAAATTGTCTTAAAATCCGATTACGGCATCGATATTCACACCGGCTCTGGCAACAGATTTAACTACCCACAAATTCGCACCAACATTCGCAACTCAACCAATTTATCGTTGGCAAAAAAATTTAATGCCCCCATCATTCTCAACTCCAACCTTCGCGATGGCTCGCTAAGAAGCGCGGTTTCGCAACTCAAAATGCCCATCTTGCTTTACGAAGCAGGGGAAAGGCTAAAATTCGACGAAGAAAGCATTGAAATTGGGGTGAATGGCATTTTAAAAGTGATGAAAAAAATAAAAATGCTCAATAAAACTCCCGAAAACTATGGGCATCAACAAAATTTGGCTCCTTTTATTGCCAAATCTAGCTCTTGGCTTCGGGCAACACAAAGCGGTATTTTTACCAGCCTAGTAAAACCAGGTGAACAGATTCAAAAAGATCAAGTGGTTGGGCACATTTCTAACCAGTTTGGCGAAAACCGAGTTGCCGTGCAAAGTAATTTTACAGGAATTGTTATTGGTTTGTTGCTCTGCCCCTTGGTAAACAAAGGAGATGCCTTGCTACACATCGCCACTATGCAACAACAAACAGTCAAAAACCAACTAGAAGAGCTGGTGGTTTTCGGCCAAGATTAAAACCATTTCCACTATTTAATCGATCAATTCCCCGCACTAAATGACAGGGAATTGAATCGAGTGCTGGGGGCAAATTTCCCTTCCCTTGGAAGAATAATTGATCAATCAGAAAATTGAAATGATATTGGCTTGTTATCAACTAATCTCTATAAGGATTTACAGTTCCAGCTTTTCCATTATATGGATTATGATTTCCTTGAGTGCTATAATTGTTAAATTTATCGCCATCTGAATCTGTTCTATGATAACCGTTTACATATGTTCCGTTATTTCTATAATGACCTTGCACATAACCAGCTGATGCTGATTCAATAGTAAGTAGGGTAAATAAAATATATAATGAGATTTTAATTATTTTCATAATTCATTTTTTAAATTGAAAAAAGATTTATGAGTTTTTTTTGAGGTATTATTGATTTTAGGTAATTATTTTAATATGTCAATCGAAATGCTATTTATAGAGTGTAGACTGATAGACTGCTTTGTATTGAAATTTAGTTTATGGTTAACTCTAAAGAATCAATACAAGTTAGTTTTGGAAAAAAAGTCCGTGAGCTTAGGATCAAAAGCGGTTACTCACAAGAGGGCTTCGCTTTTGAATGCGGCTTACATAGAACTTATATAGGATGCATTGAAAGGGGTGAAAAAAACATAACCATTTTGAATATTGAAAAAATTGCAAAAGCTTTGAATGTTGAAATATATAAACTTTTTCAAGAATAGATCTTCATTTCATTTTTAATTTCAAATCGTTGCGATAGCACGACTACTTTTTGTTATGCCTGCATGAGTATACAGGCAATGGTTTTTTATAGTTATTTTTTAGATTTTTTTAAAGCAGTTCTTTCAAGATTTTTTATATTTTCCAAATATTCTTTTTCTACTGGCGAAAGTGTTTTTACTTGATATTTTCTATATTCTGTTTCTACTTTTTTCATTGCCTTATTATGGCTAATTTTTCCTGCATTTTGCAAAGTTCCTTGCCCATAACTTGTTGTAAAATTATCAAGTTCTTTTATCCAATCTTGCATTTTCATAGCTTTGTGATCCATTGCCTTGATTTCTGCTAAGTCAAAAAAAGCAGAGACAAGACGATTTAACCTCTGAAACTCCTCTTCTTTCAAGTAATTTTTAGCAATAGCAATATCTTTTTTTATCGGTATTTCTCCAGTAAAAGTTGTCAGCCCCATAAATTCTTTTTCTGCATCTGCACGGTTATAAATTAATTCTGAAGCGGTTTGTTTATTTACGGCATAATGAAGTTTATTTTGCACAGTTGCAAAAAAAATTTTTGATTCTTCGCTTTTAGGATCATAATCAGTGCTAGTTGCATACAAATCCAATACTTGACGATACAAAACCTTTTCGCTACTTCTAATGTCACGTATTCTATCAAGCAATTCTTTCCAGTAATTGCCTCCACCATTGTCTTTGAGCCTTTCATCATCCATAGCAAAACCTTTGATAATATATTCTTTAAGTCTTGCAGTTGCCCATTTCCGAAATTCTGTTCCACGAAGTGATTTTACTCTGTAGCCAACAGAAATAATGATATCAAGATTGTAGTAATTTGGTGCTTTTTGTTGAAATTCGGAAATTCCGAATTTTTGCATTGTCTCACTTTCTGTAAGTTCTTTTTCATTATAAATATTTTGGATATGTTCGTTAATAGTAGATTTTGTTTTCCCAAAAAGCTCCGCTATTTGATCTTGAGTGAGCCAAACGGTTTCACCTTCCATCACTACATTTACAGATATTTTTTCATCTGCCGTTTTGAAAATGATAATTTCGTTGTTTTTATTATCTTTTTTAGCCATAATTTATTTTTGAAAATATAATTTTATAACTTATTTTTTACTAGTTTTTTTAATGGAAAATTTTGATTAAACAATTTTAAATTAACTTATAGAAGCCTTTGTTTAGAGCTTTAGTTAGATGTTAAAAAATTTATGAGGAGAGATTTTTGGCTCCTTGGGAGGGATTCGAACCCCCGACCAATTGGTTAACAGCCAACTGCTCTACCACTGAGCTACCAAGGAATGTGTAGAATTGTCAATATTTTAAAACACTTTTTTTTAAAAGCAAGCACGAAAATAAAATTTTTTACAAATTAATTTTAGAAGATTTTTATGCCATTTTAACTTAAAAATACTCCGATCTAAATTCCCCGCACCAAAGGAAGGGGAATATCCGAGATCTACTTGCAAACACTGCCAAGCACCCTTCTTCATTAGTTGCGAGGAATTTAGATCGAATGCGGTGCAAAATTCCCCTTTTTTAGAAGGGGTGGATTTTTCCATAAGCGATAGCTTATGGAAAAAGACGGGGTAGTGTCGGGAGACACTTCACAATGCCACTTCGAGGTAATCCCAGTTCTGGTTGCCGACACTACCCCGGCACTTCGTGCCACCCCTTCTACAGAAGGGGAATTCTGACCGAGATCTGCTTGCCGATTATTTCATTGCAGAAAAATTTTGCAGAGCGAGTTTTCGAGATAAATCTAAATCGACAATTTTGTGTGGGTAGGTTTCGCCCAAAACAACTTGGGCTTGCCTTAACAATTGCGGGCTGGCAAGCCAAGGAGTGTAGAGATCTTTATCGGGCAGTTTTGCCAATTCTGGCACAAATTTGCGAATAAAATCTGCGGTTTGAAATTTTTCGCTTTGCAAAATGGGGTTGAAGATGCGAAAATAGGGTGCCGCATCTGCCCCACTGCCCGCCACCCACTGCCAGCTGGCCGAATTGCTGGCCAAATCGGCATCAAACAAACATTGCCAAAACCATTCTTCGCCATATCGCCAATCTATCAATAAATTTTTCACCAAAAACGAGCCAACAATCATTCTTAAGCGATTATGCATATAACCAGTTTGCCAGAGTTGTCTCATGCCAGCATCAACAATCGGAATGCCTGTTTTGCCTTGTTGCCATTTTTTGAGATGTTCTAAATTATTTTGCCAAGCAAAATTGTTGAATTTAGCTTGAAAATTATCAACAGGCAGGTTTGGAAAATGATGAAGCAAATAATAAGAAAACTCTCGCCAAGCCAGTTCGCTTAAAAAACATTGCAAATTTTCGTCGTTTTGATGGTTTTGGCAGACAAAATGCCAAACTTGCTGAGCCGAAATTTCGCCAAATCGCAAATGAGGCGAAAGAGCAGAAACAAATTGGGTAGAAGAAGGTAAATTTCGCCCTTCTTTGTAGTTTTTTAGCCCATTTTTGACAAAATCTGTTAATTTTTGCCAAGCAAATTGCTCGCCAACTTGCCAAGAACTAATTGTGCTTTGGTGCCAGTTTTTTTGAGGCAAAAGCCCTATTTTATTAAGCGGAAGAGAGTTTTTGTCAAGCAAAAAATTATCGTAAAAATCATAGTGCAAAGGCAATCGAGGTTGGCTGTGTGGCAAGCAACCAGATCGATAAAAATGGCTAAATACTTTGTAATATTCTTGATTTTTGTTGAGAATTTCGGCAGGATTCCATAAAAGATAAGCATCTTTTAAACATTGAATTTGGCAATGATTTTTGATATTTTCTGCCACCAAATTTTGTTGCTCTTGTTGTTGACTTTGCGGTGCTTGGTTATAATAAACCGTGGTGATTTGATGCTGTTTGATGAGTTGCAAAATTATTTCGCTTGGCTCGCCACAATAAAAATTAAGTTTGCCGTTCAGGCTTTTATTGAGAGAATTTAAGCTGTGATGCAACCAAACCAAACTTGCTTCGCCAAGTTTTCGGCTGTTTTTGGGAGGCGAAAAAATGTAAATTGGCAAAACTTGTTGATGTTGACAAGCCTTAATAAAAGCTGGATTATCTTGCAAGCGAAGATCGGCAGTTAAATAACCAGAAAACCACATTAAAGCATTAGTCATAATAAAAAAATTAATTTGCAATATTGATTTTATTATATTAGAATACTTTTTTGCTAAAATCAATTTTTAATTAAATCAATATGCGATATAGTGCAAATTTAAATATCATTTTAAAAGCCATCGAAAAAGCCTGCAAACACATTTCTCGAGATTTTGTTGAGTTAGAAAATTTACAATCTAACCCCATATCTGCCAATAAATTTGCGGTTTCGTGCCAAGAAAAAGTTAAACAAATTTTGTTGAGCGAGTTTCAAAAATTTCGCCCAGATTTTAACATATTTTTTGATGAAAAAAATCAAATAGTTGTCAGCCCCGATGCCGAATATTCTTTGGTTATCAAGGCAATTGATGGTTTGGCAAATTTGGCAAGAGCCAGTGCCGATTTTACCACCGCCATTGCATTAAGACACCGAAACAAAAATCAACAACTCGAAACAATTGCAATGGCAATTGTCAAAAATATTGGCAACGAAATTTTTTATGCCGAAAAAGGCTTTGGAGCCTATTTAAACAACCGCCGAATCAGAGTTTCTAGGCGATCGGGCTCTGATGTTTTGTTTGCCTGCAACAATCTTGATTTTTTGCAAGAAAACTATCAGCAACTTCGCTGTTATGGTTGCCAAACTCTTGAAGTGGCCTATTTGGCATCGGCAAGAATCGAAGAAATCCACTATTCTGCAAGCAACATCAACAACATCGAGCCGTTTTTTTTATTAGCCAAAGAAGCAGGAGCAAGCATCAACAAACAAGAAGACAGAATTATCATTGGCTGCTAGGCTCGGTCTAATACCATTTCCACAAATAAATACCACACTTCGATCTAAATTCCTCATCCCGTGAAAGGGAAATTTAGATCGAATGCGGTGCAAAATTCCCCTTCTGCAGAAGGGGTGCCCGCGATAGCGGGCGGGGTAGTGTCGGCAATACACGGCAGGATCTTCTTCGAAAAAACAATCTGCGATCGTCTCCCAACACTACCCGGTCTTTTTTTGCTGTCGCAAAAAAATCCACCCCTTCTACAGAAGGGGAATTTAGATCGAAGTGTGGTTTTAATTAGTTGAAATGGTATAATTTGCATCGAGTGGCTGTTTTTATCACAAAATGGCATTATTCAACTTTTATCTGCCCGTTCATCAGCATAGGCAATAGCCAATTTCGAAGTTCGGTTAGTATTTGGTTTTCTTGAATTATACCATTCATCTTGCTGAATACGGGATAGATGAACTCATTAAACTTTATAACAATTTTCTCATTTGGCTTAATTAAAAGCATACGTTTCATTGTGTCTTGATTAACATTCGGCATAATCGTTCCACCTGATTTTGAAGTCGTATTTTTTTCCATGTCCTTTAAAAAATAGAAAAGGTAATTTTTTTCGATTAAGTTCTTTACTTGAAACCTAATAATGAAACCACAATAAATTGTATTTTCAGCGAATTCAAACATCATTCGCGTAGCTCCAGGAATACCACTCCTAGCAATTAAAATATCTCTATCAGTAACCAAGTAATTATTCACATTAGATTTTTGCAATTTGATTGTATCGAGATCATATTGAGAAACGAACAGATTTGAACTGCTGATATTCCTAACATTGACAATTTTAGCATCTATGTCACCTTCTAGTGAAGGGTCGTAATTTATGCCATTTTTGAACTCCCCAAATTCTCCTATTTTTTTTACTTCCCAGCCTTTTGGAATTTCTCTTTTTAGCTCTGCATTCCACACCATTGCACCGCCAGATGATTTATAGGGCTTGCCATTTTCATCGGGGAAATCAAATTGCACAAACCAATAATCATAAAGAGTTTTTGCCATTTTCTCTAACTCGGAATTAATTTGGTTGTTGAGTTCAATTTTGGCGTCGAGAGCGGAAAGAACGGAGGCGATTTTATCTTGATAATTTTTGTGAGGAATTTTGAGTCTTAAATTTGTGAGATATTCTATGTTGATATTATCTTGGATGCTTCCCGTTGCAGAATTTTGTATAGATCTTTTAATGAATGTAAATAAATAATGCATAAAAACTTCAGACGATTCAGTTGAATCAGCATTAAAACCGACAACACTATCAGGAAAACACATCGGATAACCCAATAAAGCAGTTTCTGCAATATTTGCCGCAATTGTTATGCAAAGAGTATTCTTTGGCCATAATTTGCTCTGTGCTAATCCAAAATCATTATAAGACTCTTTGTGATTTTTTATAAAGAGATTGGCCTCTTTTATTTCTCCAGTTTGGACTAAAGGATAAGAGCCGTTTAAAAAAAGATGCGGATCATTTCTTGGCCTATGACGAGATTTGCCTCTTTGGAATGTGCCTAATTCATTTAATTTCTTATCTTGCCAATGCTGGTTATATTTTGAGAAATTAAGACTCATAACTCAACCCCTTCAACCCTTTCTTTATCTCATCTTCCAAATCTCTTGACTCGGCAAACATCTGTTCTAAATTCTCGCCAAAACCCTTCATTTTTTTTTCAAATTCTTCTTTTGTAATATCAACATATTCGATTTTCACATCAAAATACTGCCCCGCACTTAAAGAATAATTTTTAGCCTTGATTTCGTCATAAGAAACGGCAACCGAAAAATCTGCAATAGCCTCTTTTTTGTTGAAAACATTAATAATTTTATCTTCTTCATCTTCTTGTAAAACGGTTTTTTGATTTTTGCCTTCTTTGATGGTTTTGCCAAGCTTGGAAGCATCAATTAACACAACATTTTCTTGATTAGTTTTGTCGATAAATAAAATTGAAACATTAGTGCCTGTGGTGGCAAAAATATTGCTTGGCATACAAACCACTCCTGCCAACATTTTTTCATCGATTAATTTTTCTCTTATTTTTCTTTCAATGCCACTTTGAGCAGTAATAAAGCCTGTTGGCACCACAATTGCACCCTTGCCTTTGGCGGTTAACGAAAACATAATATGCTGAATAAACAGCAAATAAATTGACATTTTGTCTTTATCTTTGTTGGGAACTTTGGGAATTCCGGCAAAAAACCTTTTATGATTTTCTTTGCTGTCTAAATTATTTCTTTCATTGCTAAAATCTAGTTTGAATGGTGGGTTGGAAACGATGTAATCAAATCGCCTTAAACCCTCTCCTTCCTTGTGATAAGGATGAAGCATAGTATCGCCCTGAATAATATTTTGAATCGAGTGAATTAAGTTATTTAAAACCAAATTTAGACGAAGCAAGCTTGATGATTTTTGCGAAATATCTTGCGAATAAATACTGCATTTATTTTCGCCAATAGCATGAGCAATGTTCATAAGTAAAGTGCCAGAGCCTGCAGAAGGGTCGTAGCAGGTAACATTTTGAATTTTTCCTTGAACTTCTTTTGGCACTAAAATTGCTGCCATAATTTTGGCAACGGCATGGGGAGTGTAATATTCGGCATATTTTCCACCACTATCTTTGTTATAATCTTTAATTAAATATTCAAAAATAGTGGCAAAAAAATCGTATTTTTGATTAAAAATATTTTCGAAGCTAAAATCAATCAATTTGTTGATAATGGCTCGACAAAAGGCATCTCTTCTTGAAGTGTCGGTAATGAATTCGCTTACCCGATCAAATAAAATAATTTTGGCACCGCCATCGGTTTTTACCGAGAAAATATCGCTGTTGGTTGTTTCAATATCTATTAAAGTGTCGTCAAAAAGTTTGGCAAATTCTGGTTGATTTTGTTTTTCAAAAAGAGTTCCAATAAAATGCTGGGCTTTTAAGCGAGCGGTATCGGCGTCGAGTTGCATTTTTAGCATCTCGAACTCATTTTCTTTAAGGGCTAAAATATCTTTTTCATAAGTTAAAGAATTTTTTAATTTGCTATCTTTTTTTTTAATTTCAAAAGTGAATTTATCGTTTAAAAATTTATAAAGAAAAACTTGGGTAATTATTTTAAATTCATTGCCATCGTTGCCAAGCCCGTATGAAGCGCAAACAGCTTTTAAGTTATCAATTAATTCTTTGGTTTTTCTTTCAAAATCTTGTGTTACCATGTTTTAGCCTCATTTTTAATTTCATTCATATATTCTTTAACAATTAAATTATTGATGTATTTGACCGAATCAACATTTAATTCTATACCGCGATCATAAAATGGCTTGATTATTTTGCTTCCAACTTCGACATTAAAATAACTTTCATTTTTTAGAATTTGGGAATTTTGCAAAACCCGTTCATCGGTGTCGATTTTTATTTCATTTAATGCCTCAAAAATTTTTCGTTCTTGATTGCCGAATTCATTGTTTTTGATAAGTCTCTTGTGGATTCTCACATATTTTGGATCGTTGCTATATTTTGCTTTAAGAAGGTTATTTTCGCAATTGAGTTTTTTGATGCGATCGTGAATTTTATCTAAAATTTCGATGTTTTGATTGATATCTTCCCCCGCAATTTCATTAAGATTTTGCTTGTTAAATAATCTTTTTAGTTCTTCGTTAAGGCTTATAAATTCTGGATCTAGCTGATCAAAATTATTAAGCATTGCTTCGCGGGTAATGCGAAAAATATTTTTGAATTTATCAGCCAAAATCAACTCTTCTTCGCTAATTTTATGAAATTCAAAATAAATATCTTCGAGAGCAAGATTTAAAATTGGGGTATTGTCATTTTGGTTGTTGATGCTTTCTATGAAGTTAAGATTATCTAGGCGATTACTTGTTTCGGTATAAAGCTTGGCGAGTTTTTTAAAATCTAATTTATTCAATAAATCAGAATGCCCATATAAAACCATTAAATTATAAAGCATTTTAGCATTTCCGAGGGCTTTTTTGATTAACATAATTTCTTTGCGATCTTTTATTTCGGTAATTTGCCTAGAAAAAATTTCGGCATTTTCTAGGTTAAAACGAAATAAAATATCTTTGATTTCTTCGATTTCTTGCTCTATTTCTTCTCTGGATTTAAATAACAAATTATAATTCTCAAATTCATTGCCAAGCTCGTTTTGTAGCTCTGCCAAGTAGGCTTGGTTAGTTTTATCAAATTCTTTTTTAATATCAGCAAAATCAACCACATAGCCATAGCGAAATTTTTTGTAGGTTCTGTTAACTCTAGTTAAAGCTTGCAGTAAATTGTGATCTTTAATAACCCTGCCAAGATAAAGTTTTTTTAAGCGAGGTGCATCAAAGCCAGTTAGGAGCATATTATAAACAAAAAGTAAGTCAATTTCTCCGGCTTTAAAAGCCTCAACCTGTTCTTTGCGAAATTCTTTTGTGTTGACATCGTGCAGAATTAGAGCCGCGGTTTGTGCTTGATGTTTTTCTTGAAAAATTTCAAACATCTTTTTTGCTTGCTCTGAACTGTCGCAAATAACCATACCGCCAATAGTGTTGTCGCCAAAAGAAATTTTGCTATTTTCAAAATCTTTCACAATGTAAGCTAGCATCGACTCAACAAATTTTGGATGAGCATAAACAAGCTTTTTTTCTGCACTATTTTTTTCTATTTCTATTGAATCAAGAATTTGCGATAATTGCATTTTATACGAAGTTTCGATCTCTTCGCGAATTAATCGCAGAGTATAGCCATCGGCAATTGAAGAATTGTAATAATATTTGTGAATGTAGTTGCCGAAGAGAGATTTTGAATTATAATCATCACCTAAAAGCGGAGTGCCTGTGAGCCCAATTTTTATGGCATTAGCATCGGATAAATTGAGATTAGCTAAAAAACTGCCTTTTGGATTATAACTTCTGTGCACTTCGTCAAGAAAATAAATTCGCTGAATATTTATATCGTAATCATTTGAGCTTACCACATCTGGATCGTCTTGAAATTTTTGAATATTAACCACGGTAATTTCGAGCTTTCCTATGTTATTATGAAGAGCTTTTTTTGTTTTGATATCTTTGGCAAATTCATCGCGTGAATTGATGGGATGAACCACCAAGCCACGACTAGCAAATTCTCGCTGTGCTTGATTTAAAAGAGAAATGCGATCAACGATAAAATAAAATTTTGGAATAATAGATTTTTTTTGAAAATAATCGGTAAGAAACCGAACATTATAATAAGCCAAAGCAGTTTTGCCACTGCCTTGTGTATGCCAAATAATGCCTTTTTTTATGCCTTCGTTGAGCTTTTTTTCAATAGCTTTAGTGGCAAAAAACTGCGGATAACGCATAATGTGTTTTTCTAACTTGCTTTCTTTACTTATGTAAGCAATGCCATATTTTAACAAAAAAGCCAAGCGATCTTTAACAAATAATGATGTGCAGATTTTGTTGGTTGGAGTTTTTGGGCTTTTATTTGTAATAAATTCGGGGCTATGTTTTATGGCGATTAAATTGTTATCTTTTAAAACTAAATTTTCAATTTCTTCACTTTCTTGTTGTAATAGAGTTGATGAATCAAAAACCTCTTCTTCTCTAAAATAATTAAAATTGGCTTGTTGATAAGAAGTGCAAGCATAAAAAGCTCCCTGCACAGGTTCAATTTGCTCGTTATCATACTCCATATTATTAGAAAAAACCATTAATTGAGTGAGGTTGATAAATTTTCTAAATTTAGGGTTGGCAAAACGTTTGTTAATACGATTTCTTTCGGCAAGAATACCTTCTTTATTATTTGGTTTTTTAACCTCAATAAAAACAATAGGCATGCCGTTTATTAGCAAAGTAATATCTGGCCTAAATTCTTCATCGCCATTTTTGTAGGTAAGTTCGGTTGCTACATTAAAAGTGTTATTGTGAAAATTTTCAAAATCAATCAGCTTGAAGCCAGAAGTGGCGGTGAGTTTTTCATAAAATGCCTTTCCTAAATCTTCGTTTTCGAGGCTTAATTTAGTGTCTTGTAGCAATCTTGAAATATCATCTTGTGTGATGTTTTGGTTAATTTTGGTAATGCTTTGAGAAAAAATTTCGGTAAAAATGTTGGTTTGGGAATCTGTTTGAGTAGAATTTTTTGATAAATAATTGTAGCCAAGCCTTGTTAAATGTAGTGCGGTAGGAATTTTCACCCTAGAATCTTCAGAAAAAATCATTTTTATTTTGTTACTTTTTTGATTTTCTATGGTGTTTGAAATGGTTAGTTTATAGTGTTAAAAATAATTTTTCAAGATATTTGCAATGCAACTCGTTCTGGCAATATTTTGTTCCAACAGAAGTTCTGCTATCTCATAAGAATTTACATAAAAGCAGAACTCTAAACTTGACATTGAATCTATTTTTTCTAAAAATTTTTGTCATTTTTTTGCACACATTTAAAAAGATATAAATAATACAAAAGTTCATCTTTAAATGCATAAAGAACAAAATCATTTTTCATTTTAAATTTAGTTTAAAATTAATAAATATAAAGTTATTTATGTATTTAAAGATGATAAGTGGTATTATATTATATAAGAATTGCCAAAAGAGAATTTCAGTGTTTTATTACAAATCACTTGCAAGCAACAATTATAATAACTAAAATATTGCTATCATATTATTTAAACACTATTTTGTAGTTTTATGTCAGAAAATTTTACACCAGAATCGCCAGAACTTATAGAGCAATTCTATACTTTGCCGTTGCGAGATGTGGTGATGTTTCCGCAAATGGTAACCACTATTTTAGTGGGCAGAGAAAAATCTATTAATGCGGTTTATCATGCTCAAAAGCAAAAAAAATCAATTTTTGTGATTGCTCAAATCAATCCAGATACCGACGATTTCACCAACAAAAACCTATATCCGCACGGCACGATCTGCTCTATTATTGAAACCATCAAAACTCCAGACGGCACTTTAAAAGTTATTTTAAAAGGGGCTCAAAAAGCGAAATTAATCAATGTTATTGAAGATGAAGAAAGTTTTCTTGCCGAAGCTTTGCCAAACCACCAAGAAACCAGCCTCAAAATTGGCAAAACCAGCACCTTGGCTTTAATTAAAGGTTTGGTCGAAAGCTTTGCTCAATATTCGCAATTTAACAAAAAAGTAACAGCCGAAATATTAATTAGCCTTGCCAAAACAAAAACTGCCGAAGAAGTTTGCTATGCCATCACTCCTTTTTTAAACTGCCCGTTGGCCGAAAAACAAGTCATATTAAGCGAAGAAAATCTCGAAAAACAGCTCTATAAAGTTTTGCAAATTCTTAAAACCGAAATAGAAATTGGCAAAACCGAAGAAAAAATCGCCAAAAAAATACAAGAAAAATTCACCAAACATCAAAAAGAAATCTATCTTTCTGAGCAAATCAAAAACATCAAAAAAGAATTAGGGCAAGACGACGAAATTGAAATGCTAGAGCTCAAAAATAAAATTAACAAACTGCCCAAAGAAGCCAAAAAAAAGTGCCTGCACGAATATGCTAAACTCGAAAAAATGAGTTCCTATTCTTCCGAATCAACAGTGGTGCGAAACTATCTCGATTTAGTGGTTTCATTACCTTGGCAAAAAACTTCAAAATTAACCAACGATCTTGTCAAAGCCAAAGAAATTCTTGACAAACATCACTATGGTTTAGACAAAATCAAAGAAAGAATACTCGAATTTATTGCAGTTCAGTTAAAAACCAGCAACACTAAGGGCCCTATTTTATGCCTAGTTGGGGCACCTGGTGTGGGCAAAACTTCGTTGGCTAAATCTATTGCCGAAAGTGTTAATCGCAAATATGTAAAAATTTCTTTAGGCGGAGTAAAAGATGAGTCAGAAATTCGCGGGCATCGCAAAACCTATATTGGCTCAATGCCGGGGCGAATTATTCAATCAATGAAAAAAGCCGAAACCAATAATCCGCTAATTTTGCTTGATGAAATCGATAAAATGTCTGGCGATTTTCGTGGCGACCCAGCTTCGGCAATGCTTGAAGTGCTCGATCCCGAGCAAAACAGTCATTTTTCTGATCACTATCTTGAGCTAGATTACGATTTATCAAAGGTAATGTTTGTGGCAACCGCCAATAGTTTGGCAGGCATTCCTATGGCACTTCGCGACAGAATGGAAATTATCAAACTTTCTGGCTACACCGAGCTAGAAAAAATCCATATCGCCAAGCAACATCTTATTGCCAAACAAATCAAAGAAAACGGCCTAAACAATAAAGAGCTAACAATCGATGACGATGCCATTCTCACCATTATTCGCAACTACACTTTTGAAGCAGGGGTGCGAAATCTTAATCGAGAAATCGAAAAAATCGCCCGAAAAGTGGTGAAAATGTTGGTAACTAAACAAATTAAAAAAGCAGATGTCAAAGCCGAGCAAATTGTCGATTATTTAGGAGTGCAAAAAAAAGATTACACCATCGCCCGAAAACAAGATGCAGTTGGTGTTATCACTGGTTTGGCCTACACCGAATATGGTGGCGATTTGCTAAACATCGAAGTTTTGCAATTTGAAGGGGCGGGCAAAATTCAAACCACCGGCCATTTAGGAGATGTTATGAAAGAATCTGCACTCACCGCTTTAAGTTATGCCCGATTTTTGGCTGGCGAACTAAAAATAGATGCCAAAAAATTCAATAAATACGATTTTCATGTGCATGTGCCAGAAGGGGCAACTCCCAAAGATGGTCCCTCGGCTGGTGTGGCTTTGTGTGTGGCTTTAGTTTCAACACTCACCAATAAAAAAATCAAAAAAGATATCGCCATGACAGGCGAAATCACTCTTACTGGCAAGGTTTTAGAAATTGGCGGTTTAAAAGAAAAATTATTGGCAGCTTTAAGAGGGCAAATAAAAACAGTGCTAATTCCTGAAAGCAACAAAAAAGATCTCGAAGAAATGCCAAAAGAAATTCTTGATAATCTAAAAATCAAAACCATTTCTCATGTGAAAGAAGCAATAGATATTTGTTTAAAATAATTATGTCAAAAAAAATCATTGCTCTAATTGGTTTAATGGGAGCTGGCAAAACAACTATCGGCCTGCATCTGTCACAAAATATTGGCTATTATTTTATTGATACCGATCAAGAAATCGAAGATCGTTGCAAAATGTCGGTTGCCGATATATTTAAAAAATATTCCGAAAACCATTTTCGACAACTAGAAAGCAGTGTTATCGACGAAATTTTAGCCAGAAACGAAAATATCGTGATTTCCTTGGGTGGCGGAGCTTTTATCAACGAAAAAAATCGCCTGCTAATTCAAGAAAATTGCCTCACGGTTTGGCTTTATGCCTCGCTTGAAGAAACCATAAAAAGGGTTGGCAATAAAAATAATCGCCCCTTGTTGCAAAATATTAACAAAAGAAAAACATTAGAAAATCTCATAGCCACTCGTTATCCTATATATAAAAAAGCCAACATCGCCATCGACACCACCAGTGCCAGCATTAACGAGGTGGTGCAGTTAATTGTTAACAAAATTCAAAACTATGCATAATGTTATTAAAGTTTCTTTGCAAGACAGAAGTTATGAGGTTGCGGTAGGCAAGCAAGCTGTTTTACAGCTCAAAAATTTTCTTGCTTCCAACAATTTTAGCAAAATTATTGTAATCACCGACGACATTGTTTATAATTTACACTATGCCACTTTAGCAAAAATTTTGCCTCAACACCAAGTTTTGCAAGTTGAAAACGGCGAAAAAGCCAAATCTTTTGCAGTTGCCTACGATTTATGCGAAAAAATTTTGGCAAATAATATCGACAGAAAATCGCTCATTATTGCTTTTGGTGGCGGAGTGGTTGGCGATTTGGCGGGCTTTATGGCTTCTATTTTGCTTCGCGGCATTTCTTTTGTGCAAGTTCCCACCACTTTGCTTGCCATGGTTGATAGTTCGGTTGGCGGTAAGGTTGCTATTAATTCTAGGTTTGGCAAAAATCTTATTGGCAATTTTTATCAACCCAAGCTGGTATTGTGCGATCTCGATTTTTTAGCAACTTTGCCAGAACGAGAATTTTTGGCAGGTTATGCCGAAGTGATAAAATATGCTTTTATCAACGACAACAAGTTTTTTGACTATCTCGACAATAACTTACCTTTAATTTTGGCAAAAGATAACTCTGCATTGCAACACATCATCAGTATTTCTTGCCAAATCAAGGCAGATATTGTGGCGAAAGACGAATTCGAGCAAGGCGATAGAGCTTTGTTAAATTTTGGCCATAGTTTTGCTCATATTTTTGAAACCGAAACCAATTATTCTGGCATCATTTTACATGGAGAAGCTGTGGCTTTGGGCATGGCAATGGCTATGAAAATGTCGGTTCTTAGCAATATGCTTGATGAGGCAGAGGCAGAAAAAGGCTATAATCATTTAGCAAGAGCAGGTTTTAAATTACATTCTCAAGAGTTTAATTTTGCATGGGTGGCAAACAATTTAGAGCAACATATTTTTAAAGACAAAAAAAATTATCACCAGCAACTTACTTTTATTTTGTTGCAAAATATCGGATTAGCGAAAATAATTAAAAATGTTGACTTTCAATTATTTAAACAAGTTTTACAACATTTCATCTGATGTCAGTTAAAAAAATTTCGCAACATATTAAAAAGAAAATACCTCTATTTTACAAGGTTGCGATTTTTTTAAGTTTAATTGTTTTGACCATTTTATTTTATTTTGTGGTTTTGGTTTCAACTCAACCAAGATCAATTCCGCTAATTACCCAGAAAATACAACAATATCTCGATAAAAATTTTGCAGAAAAAATCAAAATTAAAGAAACTTCTATTGGCTTTACCAGCTACGGAACTATCAAAATTTGGCTTTCTGGGTTGCAAATTTTACAAGATTCATCTGCTCATTCGGTTTTTGGCAAAATTAACAGCAAAAAAAAATTTTTACTGATTCCCAAGGCAGAAACAGAGCTTTCTTTGCTTGATTTGGCTTTGTTAAAAATTAATATTTCTAAAATTACTCTCAACAAACCAGAATTTATCATCAACACCAAGCAATCTCAAAACGATGGCGACAATCAATTTTTGGCTACTTTTTATCAATTATTTGCCAACAATTCACAGCCAATCAAGCAAATAGAAATCATAGATGGCAACATTGTTGTTATGCACAATAATAATTTATATCATTTTTGGCGATTAAACAGCAATTTGCAACTAAATTTTAAAAATAACCAAATCATTCTCGTCAATAAAAATAATCTTAGTCTGCATAGCAACAAATCTAGTTTTTATCTCGATAATTTATGTGCTATTGAAAGCGAAATAAGCATCAAATGCGAAAGCAAAATAAGAAATTTTAATGCTAATCATTTGCTAGAGTTTTTGCCTAATGTGCAGTTTGCCAACCAGCTTAACGGCCTAGTTTATGGCGGTGCTTCATTTGTCTATCAAAAAGATCAATCATTATCTTTAGAAGGTCAAATCAAAAGTGATTATTTTAGCTTTGCTTACCAAAATTTATTTCCAGAAACTTTAAATTTTCGTAATCTAAATGCTAAATTTGCAGTTAATTTACTAACTAAACACATCGCTTTTCCTAGCTTAGAAGCAGAATTAATCAGCAAAATACCCACTCAAGAAGAAGATAATAATCCCAAAATTACCGCAAAAATTAATGTTGATAAACAAAAAGATGATTCTTATCAATCAATTTTCGATTTAAATATTGCAGGGGTTTCTGTTGATGAATTGTCTATTTTTTGGCCTTTAACCTTAAATCAAAATCAAGTGCGAGACTGGTTTTTGCAACATTTTTCGAGCGGAAAAATTAATGCCAAAACTAATTTTACACTTTCGCATCATTCTAACCAAACCAATCTACAAAACCTCGATGCTTGGGTTGATTTTGACAACACCAATCTTGATTATCATCATAATTTTCCGCCAGTTAACAATGCTTCCGGTTCGGCAATTTTTACTCAAAAAAATATGCTAATTAATGTTGAAAAAGCCAATATTTTAGAAAGCAAAATCGCCAAAGCAAAAGTGATTATTTCAGATTTTGCTGATCCGAAAAATGTTTTGCAAATATCCGGGCAAATCACAGGAGATGCCTCTGATTTGCTTAAACCAATCAATAATAGCGAAGTTTTTCATAACACAGTGAAAAAATATTTAAACGGCAACGCTGTAAGTGAATTATTTTTAGAAATACCTTTGCGAAAAGAAAACTTCGATTTATCAGATACTTTTTTAAATGTTAGCACCGTCGCTCATCAAGTAAAAAATCAATTTTTAGAAGGAGAGACAATTATTAAAGTAAGTAAGTCTTTACACAGCAAAACTTTTGCTGTTAATGCCGATTTAGAAAAAACAAAGCTTTTTGTTAATAATCTTGCTTTAAATAAAAAAGTTGGCGAAAAAGCAGATTTAAATTTTACTATTGCAGTAAAAAACGATATCAATATCAACAATATCGAGCTGAAAACAGCTCTTGGCAAGAAAAAACTTAACGGCAAAATGCAATTTATGCATCAACCTTTTTTTGTGAAAAACTTATATTTCAGCAATCAAAATTTTGCTAAACAAAACTATACTTTATCTTATCAACAAGAAACTCCTTTGGCACCAAAAATTATCAAACTCACTGGTAAATATTTTAATTTCAATGATTTTCTGCATAATAATGCCGAATTATTTAAAAATCCTCAACAGCACAAACAAAATGAAGTGAAGATTTCTGTTTCTTTACAGCAACTAGAATTGTTAAACAAAAAAAATCTTTATAATGTCGTTGGCAATGCCAATTGTCTTGATCTATATTGCGATTATCTCAATATTAAAGCAGAAAGCCCCAACAATAAAAGCATTACCGTTAAAACCGAAAACAATCAAGCCCAAGAAAATCAAGTAAAAATCAAAATAGAAGATATTGCTTATCTAGCAGATGCTTTGGTGGCTAGCAACCACCTAGCAGAAGGTGGGGTTTTGATTGATGTTAAACAAAGAAAAACCGCAGATGGCATCAATATCTCTGGTAATCTTGTTAATATAGGCAATATTGGTGTTTTTGAGAATGAAAAAATTCAGCAATTAGCCAATGACGAATTAAAATCACAAATCAAAGAGAAGGTTTTTAAAAACAGCAAAACTAATTTCAATACTGTAAAAGTGAATTTTGATTTAAGAAAAAACATTCTCACCATCAATTCTTTTTTAGCCAATAATCTCGTCATCGGCATCACCTCTAAAGGCACTGTTAACCTAGAAAATCAAGAAATTCAACTAAAAGGCTTGTTAATTCCTGGTTATGTGGTTAATAATTTGTTTGGCCTAGGTAAGGTGCCTATTTTGGGCGAAATATTTAAAGGGCTATTAATTGGCAACGATAGCGGGGGAGTTTTTGGCATAAAATATCAATATCTCAAAAACAAAACCAATCCACAAGGTAAATTAGAGGTTAATAAAATTTCCGCCTTTGTGCCAACTAACATTCAAAATTTGTTTGAGTAATTTTAAAAAAAAATGTTGCAATAGCAAATTTTGCTAATTAAAATTATGGCAATATTTTTAAATCAAACCCTCCAAATATATGCAATTTGAAGTATCAAAAACAATTTTATTAAAGGCTTTATCTGATGTTAACGGTGCTGTAGAAAAGAAAAACACCATTCCGGTTCTACAAAACATCAAAATAGAAGCCAAAAATAACCAGGTTTTCTTGTTTGCAACCGATATGGATATTCTCATCACCTCTCATTTTGAATGCCAAATATCTACCGAAGGCTCAACAACAGTGCTGGCACAAACTTTTTTCGACATCATAAGAAAAATACCCGACGGCATAATCAGCATCAACCTAGAAAACGAAAATCTTTTACAAATTAAACTTGGTAAATCTCGTTATAAAGTATCTTGCATAGATCCTGCCGAATTTCCTATCATTTCTAGCGAAGAACTCACCGACGAAATCGAGCTAGATGCTCAAACTTTAGCCAAAATGATTAGCAAAACTCAATTTGCTATTTCTAACGACGAAACTCGCTACTACCTAAACGGTTTGTTTTTACATTCTTTGCAAGAAAACAACAACTACTACCTTCACACAGTGGCAACCGACGGTCACAGAATGGCTTTATCGTCTCTATTTACTGGCATAGCCAAAGAATTTGGCATTATCGTGCCTAAAAAAACAGTGAGTGAAATCAAAAGAATCATCGAAAATGCCAAAAAAGTTTCTTTGGCAGTTTCAAGAGTAAAAATCAAAATAGTTTGCGACAAAACTACCATAATTTCAAAACTAATAGATGGCGAATTTCCGCCTTACGACAAAGTTTTGCCAAAAAATAATTTCAATATTGTCAACATTAAAAGAAAAGATTTATTTGATTGCCTCGATAGAATTTCTATTTTAGCTAACGACAAACATCGTTCGGTAAAAATCAAACTTTTTGAAAATAAATTTTGCCTACAAGTTGGCGACGATGTTAATCCGCTGGCATACGAAGAACTAGATGTTGTTTACAATGAAAATAAAATCGAATCTGGCTTTAATTCTAAATATTTGCTCGATATTATCGCTCAAATCGAAAAAGAAGAAGTGGTAATAAAATTTAACGACGGCTTTTCGCCAGCACTAATAGAATCTCCCGATTCTAATTCTTTGTTTGTGATTATGCCTGTAAGAATTTAGCCTAAACATTTAATTTATTTATGGCAATTATCAAAAATATTATCATTTGGTCAATATTTTTTGCCTTGTTAGGTGCTATTTTTGTTCTTGCTTTATCTAGTGAATATGTGCCAATTAAAACCTTGGTTATTCCAGTGAAAATAAGCAATAACATCAATATTTGCAATATCGGATCAACTCTTTAAAAAACTTATTTGTTTAATTTATGTCTAATTATAATTTCGATACCATTGTTATTGGCGGTGGCCCTGGTGGCTATGTTTGTGCTATTCGTTTGGCTCAACTTGGTTTTAAAGTTGCTTGTGTAGAAAAAGAAAAAACATTGGGCGGAACTTGCTTAAATGTTGGTTGCATTCCTTCTAAAGCTTTACTTGAAGCTTCGCATAAATTTCATGATGCCACACATCATTTTCAACAAATAGGCATCAATACTACTGGTCTTAATGTTGAAGTAGACAAATTAATGACTCATAAAAACAAAATTGTCGCTGGCTTAACAAATGGCATCGCTGGTTTGTTTAAAAAAAATAAAGTGCAATCAATTGGCGGTTTTGCTAGCTTTGTCGATAATCACACCATAGAAGTAATCAACAATCAAAACGAAAAAACTCAATATACCGCTCAAAACTTTGTCATTGCCACTGGCTCCGAAGTTGCTTCTTTACCAAATGTGGTTATAGATGAAAAAATCATCGTTTCTTCTACTGGTGCTTTATCGCTAAGTACAGTGCCAAAAAAATTGGTCGTCATTGGTGCTGGAGTTATCGGTTTAGAGCTTGGCTCGGTATGGCTTCGTTTGGGTGCAGAAGTTGAAGTGATAGAATATCTCAACACTACCACTCCCGCCCTAGATGCCGAGATATCTAAAAACTTTCAACGAACACTAGAAAAACAAGGTATGAAATTTCGCCTTTCCACCAAAGTGCAAGCAGTTGAAATTATCGAAAATAATCAAGCTAAAATTACCACTCAAACTGTTGATGGTTCGCAAAATCACGAAATTATTGCCGATGCAGTTTTGGTTGCGGTGGGCAGAAAACCCTACACTAAAAACTTGGGGCTTGAAAAAATTGGTGTCAAAATTAACAACAGAGGCTTTATTGAAAATCATCATCTCAAAACTAATATCGACAATATTTTTGCGATCGGCGATGTTACTACCGGCCCAATGTTGGCACATAAAGCCGAAGACGAAGGTGTGATGGTTGCCGAAATTATTGCAGGTCAAAAACCGCACATCAATTATAATTGCATTCCTAATGTTATCTACACCTACCCAGAAGTAGCTTGTGTTGGCAAAACAGAAGAAGAATTAAAAGCCGAAAATATTGCCTATAAAGTTGGTAAATTTTCAATGATGGCAAACTCTCGAGCCAGAGCCACTGCCGACGAACAAGGCTTTGTTAAAATTCTTTCTTGTGCCACTACCGATAAAATTTTAGGTGCCCACATTATTGCCAGAGAAGCTGGCAACACTATTCACGAAATCGTGGTCGCCCTCGAATTTGGCGGTAGTGCCGAAGATATTGCTCGAACTTGTCATGCTCACCCAACCTACAACGAAGCTGTAAAAGAGGCTGCTTTAGCGGTAGAAAACAGAGCTATTCACTCTTAAAAATATTTTCAATCTCCCCCCAAAGGCGAAGCCTTCGGGGGCAAAAGATCTAAATATAAATTCAAAATTTTAGATTAATCAAAAATAAAAAATCGAATATTATGCCATTTCTACTGTTTATTAGCAAAAATGGCATAATACCATTTCTCAAACAACACAAAATAATCAAGATCCTTGGCAAAGTTAAAAAATCTTAAAATCTTTAAAGAAATAGTGTCAAAATATTTTAAATTAGTGTTTGCATTTTGTTTTTATGGTTTTAAAATTGTTGCTTACCAAAATTAAGTTGTGGCTTTGAAAGTTAAATTATTATTCATCTTATTTTTTGTTTTCAAATAAAAACAAGATGAATAATAATTTAACTTGAAATTGTCGCAAATTTGTAGTGCTAATTGTTGGCAATACCATTAATTAGTTAAGTTTTATTTTATTAATCAAATTTTATTTTATGACTAACAACAACGAGATATTCGAAAGAGTAAAAAAAATTATCATCAATCATTTAGGTGCTGACGAAGCAAAAGTAGTTGAAGCTGCTAATTTTATCGACGATTTAGGTGCCGATAGCCTTGATCAGGTAGAGCTTGTTATGTCTTTCGAAGAAGAATTCGGCATTGAAATCCCAGATGATGCTGCCGAAAAAATCGTTACCGTCGGTAATGCTGTAAAATATATTTCTGAAAATATGTAATTTATCTAAATCGATATTTAGATTATCAAGTTTTTGAGCATCTAAATATCGATTTAAATATAAAAACACCAAAATTTTCTAGCCACTTTTGCAAAAAAAGTGGCTTTTTCTTTATTTTTTTATGTCTAATACCAAAATAAAAAAAGTTGTTCTCGCCTACTCTGGCGGTTTGGACACTTCTGTGATTCTTAAATGGTTACAAGAAACCTATGCTTGCGAAGTAATTACTTTTACTGCCGATTTAGGTCAAGGAGAAGAGCTAGAACCTGCCCGAAAAAAAGCACAAATGCTGGGGGTTAAACAAATTTTCATCGAAGATTTACGCGAAGAATTTGTCAGAGATTATGTTTTTCCAATGTTTCGTGCCAACACAGTCTATGAAGGCACTTATCTTTTAGGCACTTCTATCGCCCGACCTCTTATTGCGAAAAGACAAATAGAAATCGCCAAAATGGTTGGCGCAGATGCGGTTGCTCATGGTGCCACAGGCAAAGGCAACGATCAAGTGCGATTTGAGCTTGGTTATTATGCCAACAATCCTCACATCAAAATTATTGCTCCTTGGCGAGAATGGCAATTAAATTCGAGGCAAAAACTGATAGAATATGCCATGCAACACCAAATACCAGTTGCCACCGACAAAATGGGCGAATCGCCTTATTCGGTCGATGCTAACCTGCTTCACACTTCTAGCGAAGGCAAGGTTTTAGAAGATCCATCTCTGCCAGCTCCAGAATATGTTTATCAACGCACAGTCAACCCAAAGCAAGCTCCCAATCAAGCAACCGAAATTGAGCTAGAATTTGTTGCAGGCAATCCAGTTGCTATCAATTCACAAAAAATGACTCCTGCCGAAATTCTGACCGCCCTTAACAAACTAGGCGGAGAAAACGGCATCGGCAGACTCGATTTGGTTGAAAATCGCTTTGTTGGTATGAAATCAAGAGGGGTCTACGAAACTCCTGGCGGCTCTATTTTGCTGGTCGCTCATCGTGCTATCGAATCTATTACTCTTGATAGAGAAGCGGCACATTTAAAAGACGAATTAATGCCCAAATATGCTAGCCTAATTTATAACGGTTTTTGGTTTTCACCAGAGCGATTAATGCTACAAGCCTTAATCGATAAAAGCCAAGAAAATGTCGAAGGCAAAGTAAAACTTGAGCTCTACAAGGGCAACATCACAGTTTTGGGTCGTCAGTCAAATAAAAGTCTTTATTCTATGCAACATGTCACTTTCGAAGAAGATGACGGTGCCTACAATCAACAAGATGCCAACGGTTTTATTAAACTAAATGCTTTAAGGCTTCGCATCGGCAAAATGAAGGGTGGTTTTTAACAGCATAATCAATCAATTCCCCTTCCTGTGGAGGGGGTGGCGGGCAAAGCCCGACGGGGTAGTGTCGGGCGACGATCGCAGATGTTGTTTCGAAGAGATCCTACTGTGTTTCACAACACTACCCCGGCCTTTTCACGGCCACCCCTTCATTAGTACGGGGAATTGTGCATAGAGAACTGCTTGCCAACACTACCCCGATTTATTTAATTAAAACCAATGTTTATGATTTTAAAACCAGATCTAAAAAAATATTTTTTTGGAACAGTCCTGTGTTTTTTTATTGCCTTTGTTGCTATAAAAATTTCGTTTTTGCCTTTCGCTCCTTTTACTTTGCAAAACAATATTCATCCAATTAGTTCCGAAATTATTGCCATTTTACTTGGCATTTTCATTAGCAATACCATAAAAATTCCCAGCAATTTTGGTGCTGGCATAGATTTTACCGTAAAAGATGTTTTAGCAATTGCCATTATTTTGCTTGGAGCGAAGCTTAATTTGCAATACATCATCAAATCTTCTTCAACTATTTTTATTATCGATATTATTTCGGTAATATTAAATTTGCTTATCGGCATTTGGGTTTGCCATAAATTACAACTAGAAAAAAACATCGCCATTCTTTTGATAATCGGCAATGCCATTTGTGGCAGTTCGGCAATTATCGTACTCGCCCCGCTTATTAAAGCTAGTCAGCACCAAATTTCTGTTGCCTTAATTGTTAGCTCTTTTCTTGGTTTGCTTGCTATTTTTATCTATCCTGCTTTGGGCAATTTTTTAAAAATAGATCATCAAGTTTTTGGCATTTGGACTGGCTCAACCGTGCAATCTGTGCCACAAGTTTTGGCAACTGGCTTCACTTTTAGCCAAGAAGCGGGCGATTTGGCAACAATTACTAAGTTAATGAAAGTTTTATTGCTAGCGCCAACTGTTTTTTTGATTATGCTTGTAAGAAAAGAAAAAAATCAAGAAAAAAAACAATTACACAAATATATTCCGCCCTTTATTTTTGGTTTTTTAATTATGATGCTACTTAATTCTTTTAATTTATTTAACTATACACTTTACAATTACAAAATTCATGATATAATCGCCGACATTAGCAACATTTTGCTTACTGCCACCATGGTTGGCATCGGCTTAAAAACCAATTTAAAAACTTGTTTAAATGTTGCTATTAAACCATTAATGGCGGGGGCAATTTGTTGTGCCACCATGGCCACATTAATGCTTTATTTAATCAAATTCTTATTATGAAAATTACCAGTTTAAAACAATTAATACAAGAACTAAACAATTGTCAAGATGGCAATTTTGGCAACACCTTAACTCGTCTAGAACTTTCTGCCAATCAAATTGCTCATATCGAACAAATTTGCCATTGGAAAGAAGGTTTTTATGCACGAAATCTCATTCATCGCACCGATAAATATGAGGCTTTGTTTTTGTGTTGGCAACCACAAAATATTTCTTCTATTCATAATCATGCAGGGCAAGATTGTTGGGTAAAAATATTACAAGGAACATGCGAAGAAAAACTTTATCTCATCGATGAAACAAGTCAACATTTAAAACTATTAAGCAGTAGTATTGCAACGAAAGGCACCTACACCTACATCAACGACAACATTGGCCTACATTCAATTCAAAATATCGGCGAAAACAAAATGATCACCCTGCATATTTATTCAAACCCAATAGATAGCTGTTTTGTTTATAACACCAGCACTCACGAAAAAAAATTAGTGCAAACCAAATATGATAAAAGCTTATCTGATCTGCCACTAGATTTTTAAGTAGGATTTGGTATAAATTCCCCTTCTACAGAAGGGGAATTTAGATCGAGATCTGCTTGCAAAAACTTCTACAAAAAGGGGAATTTAAATCGAAATTGTATTGCTTAACTTTTCCAGCACCGAGTTTTGTTTGCATCGCTGGTGCAGTTGATGAAAATCAAAAGTATCGAGATTTTGATCTTGGCTAGCACAAGCAAAAAAATACTCCACTCCATTGGCGGTTTGTTTTTTTTGCAAACACTGCCCGCAAACTCCTTTTAACATACATTGCATTGGCGAATTTAGGCTCACCACCGCCATTTCTGCTTGTTTTAATGAAGAGATATTTTTTCTTAATTTTGCCACCCCGTCCATCATCTGATTGTTACCGATAGTAAAAATGTAGTCGATTTTTTGATCGGCATTTTTGCTAAAATAATTTTCAACCAAATCAAGCGAGCTACCGCAAAAAAATTTGCTTGGTTGCTTGGTGGCAATAAAAAGCTGATGACAAGATTTTTGCATTTTCGCAAAATTAGCAATATCTGCTTCGCTTTCATAGCCTGCAAAAAACCACACTTGGCAACCATTTTTTTGAAACAAACCAGACAAAGCGGTGAGCGGTTGATTGCCCCTGCCCCCGCCAATTAGTAGCACTTTTTGGTTTTTGACAATATTGGTGGGCTCGCCACTTGGGCCCATAAAAACACAAGGGTCGTTTGGCTGAAAATTAGCAATCAAGCTCGTTGAACCTCCAGTTTCAAGCACCATTCCTGTGATGATTTTGCTTTTTTTGTTAATGCCAATAGCGGTCACCGCCACTCCCTCCATCAATAAAGACTGTTGATTAACTTGCTTGGCAAAAGCTCGATAATTTTGTAGCCGAAAAATATGCCCCGGTTTAGTATTTTGAACCAACAACGGTGCATAAATATCGATTTGCACCACACTTTTTGACAACCTTTTTATGCTGTGTATTTTAGTTAAAAAATCGTCTTGATGCCTTCTTTTTGCTGGCTTTGCTAACTGCCGTTGCAACAACCAATCAATTTGTCGATAACCTTGTTTAGCACTTGCCATTGCTTTCACCACACTGCCTGCAAATTGCGGGTGCAAATCGCCAAAAAAGCTAGTGGCTTGATAGTTTTTGTGATTGATTTGATTAATAAAATTAGGTTGATTGGCAAAAACTTGCTTCATTTTTCCTGGCAAATCTGCCGAAATAAAATGATGAGTATTGTGTGGCAAAGGCAAATTATCAACCACAGCAGGTGAAATATTAGCAGAAGTTCCTGTAGCAAAAATAAGAGCTTTACAAGCAATAGTTTGCCCAGAGCTTAGCACCACAGCGCACACAGCCCCAAATTGGTCGGTGATAATTTGGGTAATTTCTTGTTTTTCGATAATGTTAATGCCCTGATTAATTGCCTGCTGAACCTCTAAATGATTGAGTTTATAAGCAGGAGATTTGGCGATTTCTTGCCGATAAAGCATAGTAACATTAACTTCCAGCTGTTGTTTGGCAAGCAAATCAACATCGTGCAAAAATTGTGTGGCGATCTGCTTTTCTTCGGCATCTAACTTGGCAAAAAATTGCTCTTTGTTGAGTTTTTGCAATTTTTTGGCAAATCTTTGCACCTGCACTTGATAATAAACTTTTGCCTCACAAGCCACATCAATAGCGGTAAGCCCGCCACCAACCACCACAATTGGCTGTTGTAATTGCAAATTACTAAACAATTGATCTTGATAAGATCCCAAATTAAGTGCCATCAAAAAATCAGAAGCTAACCTAATTCCTTTGGCAAAATTATTGGGCAGGTCTAAAAAATTGGGCTTTCCCGCCCCAAAACACATAGCGATATGCGAAAAACCATAAAGCTCAAAAGCCATTTTATTGGTAAGAGAAGAGCCAAACCTAATGCCAGAATATAAATGAAAATTACTGCGACGAGCCAACAAAACATAAATGATATCAAGAAAATTTTTGTTCCAACGAGTTGTGATGCCATATTCGGCAACCCCGCCAAAACCATTGATTGGACGGGTTTTAAGATCGAGCATTTGCCAGTTTTTAATGGCAGAAAAACCAGTTTTGTTGCCAAAAATATCTCTCCCAACCAAATCGCTTGGCAAAGGCTCGATTTTTAGGCCGTCAATTGCCACCACTTCGTAGCCACAATTTAGCAAATAGTGTGCCAAAGTGTAGCCAGCTGGGCCCATACCGCACACCAAAACTTTTTTGTCGGTAAAATCTTTGGCAATAGAAAATTGCTTGTTTAGCGGGCAGAAACGAGTGAGTAAAGAATAAATCTCAAAACCATAAGGCAACGATAAAACTTCTTGCAAAATTGCCGTTTCTATTTGCGGAATATCAACCGCCTCTTGTTGTTGAAAAATACAAGCTTGGCTACAATCGTTGCAAATGCGATGACCGGTGCCCGCCAACATTGGGTTATCAAGAGTTGCCATCACCAAACTAGCAATATTAAGGCCTTTGCTTTTTAAATAATTCATCTCCGATATTTTTTGACCCAGCGGACAGCCAGAAAGCAACACTCCTAACTCGTTTTGCTTTACTTCTTGGCTATCTTTTTTTAACAAACCAGTTCGGCAAGAATCTTTATTTTGTTTGTGGCAATGCAGGCAATAACTGGCTTCTGCCATAATTTTGGCCGAACTTGCAAAATTGCTACATAAACTAAAATCTTGCCTAGGCTCTGTGTTAAATAAATCAAAATCAAGCAGGTGCTGATGATTTAATTTTTTTGGCAAAATAAACAAAGCCCCTTGCTTGTGTTTTTTTTGCCCTTCTTGACTAAATAAAGCCCACAAACAATAGTTTTGCAAACTCTCGCCGATATTGTTGTTGATAATTTTTTTGGCAAGAGCAAGTTCGATGGCGATAATATCTTCGCTAGATATTTCAAGCTCTGTGAGGCATTTTTTGGCAAAATCTGTGCTAAAATTTTTGACAGAATCTGCAGTAAAATTTTTAGACAAATTTCGCTGAATGTAGCTTAATCTGGCTTGATAAATAAGGTGTAAAGCTAAATTTTGGTTTTGCAATTGCTGATTTTGTTGATCTAAACAAAAAAGATCAACCAAAAATTCTTGAGTGACAATGGCAAGTTCAATTAAAATTGCAGAGCTAAAATGCTCGTTATTTTGATAAATATTCGACAAATCTGGGTTTTTTTTGGCTAAAAAAGTCAAAAAACTAGCATAAACTTTTTTTAATCCTGCTGGTTGATATAAATCTGCAAAGGCAAGTTGATAAACAGGATTAAGCATAAAATTTAACTCGAAATGGCATTAAGCACAATTTGCTCTTCATCAAAAGGTAAATATTGAGTGCCAATAATTTGGTATTTTTCGTGCCCTTTGCCAGCCAAAATTAACACATCACCTGGCAAAAGCATTGCAATTGCTTGCTTGATGGCAATTTTTCTATCGGCAATTTCGATGGTTTTGCCTAAATCGCAACCCTGCAAAATTTGTTGGCGAATTTCGCTAGCATTTTCTAGCCTTGGGTTGTCGTCGGTTACAATCACCACATCGGCTAAATCGCTACACACTTGCCCCATCAGCGGTCTTTTTGCCACATCGCGGTTGCCACCGCAACCAAACAACACCAAAAGCCGATGATTTGCTAGTGTTTTTGCCGAAGACAAAACATTTAGCAAGCCATCGGGCGAGTGAGCAAAATCAATAAAAATTTGTGCCTGATTATAGCTTGCCACCAACTGCATTCTGCCTTGCGGGGCTTGAATTTTCGACAAATTAACAGCAAGAAACTGCATTTGTTGAGCAGAAAGTTGATGTTTTTTTGCCACAGCAAGCAAAGCGCACAGCAAATTATAGGCTTGGAACTGCCCTTGTGGTAAAAAATTTGCCACATATTTTTGTTGCTGATATTGCCAAACCAACTGGTTATTTTCAAAACTAATTAGTTGTAAATCGGCAGAATTTTTGCCATAAGTCGCCACTTGCAAATGATTTTTTTGGCAAACTGGCAAGATTTTTGCATATTCGACAATGTCGGCATTTAAAATAGCAAAATCATCAGAGCCAAGCAAGCCAGAAAATAACAGCATTTTGCTAGCAAAATAATTTTGCATATCGAAGTGATAATCGAGATGATCTTGGCTAAAATTGGTAAAACAGCCCACAGAAAAAGGTAAATCTGCCAAACGATTTTGCTCTAAACCAATCGAACTTGCCTCAATTGCCACATCATCAACACCTTGTTGTTTTAATATCGCCAAATTATGATATAACGAAGCTAAATCTGGGGTGGTGAGATTAGTTTGCAAAAAATCACCTGCGCACTCAAAATTGGTTTTGATGCCAACGGTGCCAATTGATGCCGATTTTTTTTGCAACAAACCCAATATTTGCCTGATGTAATCTGCCACCGAGGTTTTGCCGTTGGTGCCCGTGATGGCATATAAATTGGCAGGCAAGTTGCAATAAAATTGTGGCAACAAGGCCATCAACAACATTTTGGCATCACCAACAACAATATTTACCTGATGTTTTAACAACAAATCTTGATAATTATAAGCAGATTTTTCATCAATCACAATAACTTTTGCCCCGTTTTTAATGGCCTGCTCGCTAAAACTTGCTCCATCAAACTTTGCACCAAGCAAGCCAACAAAAATGCTGTTTTGGGTGGCGAAATTAGCATTGCTAACAATAGCTGAAACCTCGATATCGCTGGCATTGTTGGCAAAAAGCTGGTAAGGAAGATTAATTTTAGCTAAGAGTTGGGTGAGTTTCATAAATGATTTTGTGAATATTTTCTACCACCGCAATAGGGTTTAAACTAGCAGTGATTGGCCTGCCTATCACCAAATGTGAAGAGCCATTTTTAACAGCAAAATCAACAGTGGCAACTCGTTTTTGATCGGCATTTTCGTTGTTTGCCAACCTAATGCCCGGAGTTATGATAGCAAAATTGTTGCCAAAGTTTTTTCGTAGTGTTAAAGCTTCAAGTGCAGAAGCCACCACACCATCTAAACCGCAAGCAAGAGCCAGTTTGGTTTTTTGGCAAACTAAATTTTCAACACTCAATTGACTATCAAAGCCCATTTCAAGCAAATTTTGTTTGTCAAGACTGGTAAGAACGGTAACCCCAATAATTTTGATGTGTTTTTTGTGCTGGCTGGCCGAAAGCATAATTTCGGTGCTAGCAGTGTGAATAGTGAGAAGATCGATGTTGTAGTTGGTGAGATTTGCCACCGCTTTGCCGACGGTTTGCGGAATATCATAAAGTTTTAGATCGGCGAAAATTTTTTTTTGCCTTTTTTCGAGGGCAGAAAGCAAAGAAAAATAATCGCCTGTCATCAATAATTCGAGCCCGATCTTGTAAAAATCAACTGCCGAACCAAGTTTGTCAACCAAATTTAAGGCCAAGTCAACAGTTGGAAAATCAAGAGCAACTACTAGTTTTGCCATATTATGTTTCGGTTTTATTGATTAAACGACAAATATTTTGCCAGTGTTTTGCCACAATCAGCAATGACAAAGCGAGCCACAGCAAGTGTTGCCCCAAATTAAAACCAAACAAACCCGCCAACAAGCCCACCAGCAAACAAGCCGAAATGCCGGCAACCGAGGATATTTTAAAAATCATATAAATCACCAGCCATAAAAGCAAACCAACCAAACCTAAAAAAGGTTGCAAGGCAACAGTGCAGGCCAAAAAAGTTGCCACCCCTTTGCCCCCGCTAAATTTAAGGTAAACAGAAAAAATATGCCCCAAAACCGCCGCTACAGCAATTGCCACAAGCTTAGTAAAATCGAGGTGAAAACAATGTTTTGCCAACAAAATCAACACCACTCCTTTGCTTGCATCAAGCAAAAAAGTGGCAATGCCAAGTTTTTTGCCCAAAACTCTGTTAACATTGGTTGCCCCAATATTTTTTGAGCCAAAAGCTCGAATATCGGTAGAGGCAAAAATTTTTGCCAAAAGCAAACCAAAAGGAACACTGCCCAGCAAATAACTTAACAAAAGCAAACCGCTAAATAACATAACTAATTTTTTTTAGGTTTATTACGAAAATCAGAAAACGAAACTATTTTTGATGAATCGGCAATGAGAGTTTTTTCTGCTAAATTAGTTTCTAATTTTTGATTAACCAAGTGCGATTCTGATGTATCCAACAATTCTTCTTCGACATATTCGACATTAAATTTTAAAGAAAAATTCATCGAAGGATCGGCAAAAGAAGTGATGGCTTGATAAGGAACAACCAAAGTTTCTGGTTGCCCGCTAAAAAACAACACTATGCGAAAATGATCTGGCTCAACCAGCATCGATTTAAATTGAAATTGAATGGCGATAGTCATTTCTTCTGGATATTTTTCAAGCAAATGTTGGGCAATTTTCACTCCCGGAAATTTTGTGAGAAAACCAATTAAAAAGTAGTGTTTGCCTGGCAAACCATTGGCGACAACTTTTTTTAGCACCTCGCAAATAACCAAACGCATTGAGTTTTCAACAATTTCATCGTAACCAATAAGATCTTGCATAAAATAAAAAAATTAATTAGCAAAACGAAAATGAAAAACATCGCCATCTTGCACCACATATTCTTTGCCTTCAAGCCTTAATTTGCCAGCATTTTTGCACCCTTCTTCGCCTTGAAATTTGATATAATCTGCATAGGCAATGGTTTCGGCCCTAATAAAACCTTTCTCAAAATCGGTGTGAATAACCCCCGCAGCCTTTGGAGCAGTAAAACTTTTTGGCAAGATCCAACTATGACACTCTTTTGGGCCCACGGTAAAAAATGAAATCAAATTTAACAAGCTAAAACCAGCTTTAATAATTTGCGACAAACCAGTTTGATTAAGCCCTGCCGATTGCAAATATTCGAGCTTTTCTTGCAAGCTATCAAGCGAGGCAACTTCGGCTTCGATTTGGGCAGAAATATTTAAACAAAGATAATTATTTTTTTGACAATAAGCCAAAACCGCTTGCGAATGCTTGTTGCCCGCCACTTCTTGCTCAGATAAATTGCACACAAAAAGTTGTGGTTTGGCGGTGATAAGTTGCAGATTTTTAATTATTTTTTGCTCGTCAAGATCGGTTGTAACAAAGCCACTGGCTGGCTTGCCTGCACTTAATACTACAATTATTTTTTTTACCAACTCAACTTGTGGCAATAAATCTTTGTCGGTTTTGGCTTTTTTTTCGAGGGCAGGCAACCTTTTTTCGAGGCTTTCCAGATCGGCAATGGCTAATTCGAGCTGAATTAACTCGATATCACGCAGAGGATCGACCGAATTTTCAACATGCACAATGTTGTCGTCTTCAAAACATCTAACCACATTGATGATGGCATCAACTTCTCGAATATGCGATAAAAACTGATTGCCCAAGCCTTCGCCCTTGCTTGCCCCTTTAACAAGACCGGCGATATCGACAAACTCAATTTGCGAAGGAATAATTTGGGCAGAACCAGCAATTTTTGCCAACTGCTCAAGCCTTTCGTCGGGCACATTGACCTTGCCTAAATTGGGTTCAATTGTACAAAACGGATAGTTCGCCGCTTCGGCCGTGATGGTTTGAGTAAGAGCATTAAACAAAGTTGATTTGCCAACATTTGGCAACCCCACAATACCGCATTTTACAGACATAGCAATGAATTTAATTTGAAAAATAATAATTATTTTACTAAACTTATCTTAACTTTTCAATCAAAATTCTTAGGTTATCACGATGATTAACAAAATATTTTTTCTAACTCTGGTTTTTATTGCTTTAAACGGTTGTTTTTTAAAAGAAAAAGCTGTTTTTAAGCACAATAATTTTACTTTAAAAGAACAACATTTTTCGCAACTAAACAACTGGCAGAGCGATAATCATTTAGAGGCTTTGCAGGCTTTTTTGCATTCTTGCCATAAAATGACAAAATTAGAGCAAAGCAAGCCAATGAACGGCTCAATTCTAAAAATCACTCCTGCCGATTACTACGATGTTTGCCAAATCGCCGAGGTTATTAGCAATTTGGGTGACAGACAGGCAAAAAACTTTTTTGAAAACTGGTTTCGAGTGTTTAAAATCGAAGGCAAGCAACAAAACAAGCTGTTCACTGGCTACTATGAAGCAACTTTGTTTGGTAGCTACACACAAGATGCTCGATATCAATATCCTGTTTATGGCTTGCCAAGCAAAAACTGGTTTGATTTTGCCACCACCAGAAAACAAATTAACGAAGGGGCTTTGGCAAATAAAAAACTCGAATTGCTTTATGTTGACAATGCGGTAGACTTGTTTTTTACTCACATTCAAGGCTCTGCCACGGTGATTTTGCCAAATCAACAGCAAGTAAAACTGGTTTATGCCAAAAAAAACGACCAGCAGTTTGTGGCGATTGGCAATTATTTGCTAAAAAACGGCATTTTAACTTCTGACAACATCAGCCCGCTTGCCATCAAGCAGTGGCTACATCAAAACCCCGAAAAACAAACAGAAATTTTCAACCTTAACCCTTCTTATATTTTCTTTTCTTTGTCTGATACCAAGCAGGTGGTTGGCTCTTTTGGAGTGCCACTTACCGCCGAAAGATCGCTAGCAATTGATGACGATCTTGTTGCCTACGGCAGTTTGTTGTGGGTAGAAATTGACAAGCAGAATTTTCATAAATTAATGCTGGCACAAGATACCGGCTCTGCCATTAAAGGCCTAGGCAGGGGCGATATTTTTTTTGGCAGTGGCAAAGAAGCAGAAGAAAAAGCCTCAAAAATGTATGGCAACGGCGAATATTATTTGCTAATACCCAGCAATTTTTTTTAGTAAATTTAGCAAATTTGCGATCTTGCCTAGCATAAGCCAAAATAGGGCATTACCGCAGTAATAGTTTTGGCATAAGCTCTTCTTAAGACATCAATCACGATAAGTAATACCATTTTCATAAATAAATACCGCACTTCGATCTAAATTCCTCATCCCGTGGAAGGGAAATTTAGATCGAAGTGTGGCTTTAATTAGTGGAAATGGTATAATTCCATCAAGTAGTCGTTAGCAGGATAAGAAGTAGATTGTAAATAAAACATCTTGCCCTCAAACATTTTTTGCAATTTCGATAAAAATTTCGTTGATCGACAAATTTTTTACCTACATTGGCCTGATCCTCTCCCAACAGCAGTATATCCTATTAGACAATAGGTAATCTCTTGATCTTGAATATTATTTTCGTCAAAAGCATCAACCCTTCCGTCTGCCTTCCGTACGGTCAAATCACCAGTGCAAGAGTATTGCTGATCCATCTCTCCTTGACTAGTTTGATAATCAAGATATACATATGCAATTGCATAATGGATAACTCGATCAACACAAGCATATGTAGTATCGTCTTTATCAGGCCAGTTGTAATCATAATATGCTCCATTAATCGGCTCGCAACTAACTACACTACCGCCACCGTTTTGAGCTGTTCGTAAAGTTCCAGTTCCGCCATTGGTTGGACAATATGCATAAGCGGTTTGTTTGTTAACAATTCCGTAACCAGTATTACAAGAAACTGATGTATTATGTGTTTTATTTCCTGAAGCATTATCAATAGTGCAAGTGTTATTGGCAGTGCAACTACCACTAACAGTAGCTGCTTCGCCAGAGGTTATGCAGTTAGCAGTAATACCACCAGCAGAAGCTGTATAACCATCATCGCAAGTAAGAGCTTGTAAGTGGGTAAAACTACCAGTTCTTGCAGGATATCCAGTAATACCAGAAACAGAATTGCAAGTGTTGATAGCACAGGTGCCAACTGTAATATTTGTTGTTGAATCGGTGCAAAAGGCAGTGCCAGTGCCACTCCAAGCTCTGCTGTAACCAGTGCCACAAGATAAGGCATTAGTTAGATCTGTATTGGTTGATGCTAGATTAGTTCCTGTGCTTACTTGTGTTGATGCAACAGTATCGCCAGAAGTTTTCTTTAAAACTGCATTGCAATTGTTGGCAGTGCAACTACCGCCAGAAACGGCACCGCCTGCTGCATTGCTACAATCAGCTTTTAAAGCACTAGATGCTGTATAGCCATTGAGACAATAAAGTGTTGTATCGTGATTGATGGCGGTGGCGGTTTGCGATGATTGACCAGTTGCTGTGTTGACATTAGAGCCAGCTGGCATATTACAAGTGTTGGCAGTGCAAATACCATTCCAAGTTCCATCATTTTGACAAGTTCTAGTTTGAGTGCCAGTTCCACCATAGCCAGTGTTGCAAGTAGCGGTTTGGCCGCTCACATAACTAGTTGTGGTGCCATGAATAGCATTGGCAAGATTATTAGCTAAGCAATTTTTAGTGCAATTTCCCACAGGAATGTCGGAACCAGTGCAAACCGCGACACCACTACCCCAAGAAAGGTTATAGTCATCTCCACAAGATAAACCAGTAATAGTTATAGCAGAAGAAAATGTAATTCCTGTTGAAATAGCATTTGGAACTGATCTCGTGTCACCAATTCCAAACACACCAGTTGTAGAAGTTAAAATTGCATTGCAACTATTAGCGACACAACTACCTACTGTAATATTGGTGGTGCTATGACTGTTAGTGCAAGTAGCTTTATTGATGCCATCACCACTCCAAGCTATAGAATAGCCAGTTCCACAAGATAAACTATTCATGGGAGATGGAGATGTAGGTAGGCTTGATGGAATTAAGTCGCCTGTTGAAATAGCATTTGGAACTGGTGTTGTCTTACCAACTCCTGTCGTTCCACTTAGCACCGCATTACAAACATTGGCAGTGCAAGTGCCCCCAACAATAGTTCCAGATCCGCTAGCAACCGCACAATTGGCAGTGAGAGCAACACTTGGGTTGGTGAGGGTTTCGGTATAACCAGTTATACAATAAATTGTATCACCATGATTAACGGTTGCACTTTCGGTTGATTGACCTGAGGCAGTATTGGCGCCAAGAATTGAGCATTTTCCAGAAACACAGCGACCAGGAAAACCAGTCAATGGCGAACCACAATCTAATTTTGACACCGCAAGATTTTGCAAAAACTGTTCGCCAGGATTATTGCATTTTATAATACCTTGCAAATAATCATAAGTAGAATTATGCAAGATATCATGATTAGAAATATTATCATTAAAACCAGCATCGCCAAACATTGCAGGATCATTGCAGGTTTTGCCTGCCCCACCACCTCCGCCACCCGCAACTGCCAATATTTTAATTTTGTTAGGAATAGTTTTATGAACAAAGCCAACCACACTAGCATCACCAAAACCACCTGCATAGCCAAAATCTTTTTTATACAAGGCATAATTATAGCTATCACGATGAGAAAGACCAGAAAAAGTTTTGTAATTGTTGATTTCGGTTGAATTTTTGCCACCGTGCCCAACCATAATTTTTAGAGTATATCTATCTTCTGTTTTGTAACTTGGATCATCACCGCTAACTATATTAATACCGCCCTGCTGAGCCTCAATTTTAAGTATTTGAGCATGGCCACCGTTGTTGTTTGCCAAATTTGGTGATGAAAAATCATAACTGGCACCACCACCACCACCAATCGCTTCGATTTTGGTAATTTTTCTATCGGCATCAACAGATAAATGATAAACACCCGGATTGCTATAAATCAATTCTTCTCCATCAAGAAAAGTTATGGTAATTTTGCCAGGTTTGCCATCTTGTGGGGTTGCGGTTGGAAAGCCATTGATATCATAAGAGGCAATGCTAGATTTTATCCCGCCACAGCCACTACTTAGAACAACACCGCAATTATTGTTATCGACTCTTTTGGTTATTGCTGTTGCAAAACAAGCATCACATACCTGAAAATTATCGTTAGCTCCTTGCTGATTATAAGGATTTATATTGACAACAGCGGAAGCGGCGGCAAAAGAATGATAAATATTTAATATTGCATTAAATATTTTATTTAGGACAGCATCAACAAATTGATTGCCAATGAAAATATTGTGCTTACCAGAATTAGAAGCAAACGATATCTTACCTGTCGCTACATCTCGACTTATTTTTTGTTTTGGATAATTTGTATTATCATTAGCAACTCTTGTTTGTTTTAATTGACAAGCAGTAGTAGATTTAAAAGCAACAAAACCCGATTGCGTAGCAGTAAATTCGATATATGGATAAGGAGTTATTGTTAAATTTGAACAATTGCCACTTGTTTTTTTAATAAGTAATTTTGTCTCTGGATATAATATAGATGGTTTATTTAATGCACTAGTAATCGCCACCCCATCTGTTGAAGGAACATCTTTATTAAGGTTTTTATACATATATCCAGAAGTGCTACTTGTAGAAGAAAAATCAGAATTCATAATTTTGACTGTAATTGAGCAATCTCCCAAACCATCAAAATATGCTAGCAAAGGTCTATCACCATATCCTGACGGCATTAATTGCTTCAAGTCATCATAAGAGTAAGATGCCTCGCTTGTTAGTGCAATCGCACTAGGAGCTGGCGGTGTATAAGCAGGAAGAACAGTTTCTTCAAGAACAGAAGAAGAATCAATAAACACTCTTTTAGCATAATTAGCAATTCTTACCTGTTCTTTTGCAGAATTGTATTGTGTTGCTATGCTAATACCATTGTATATACAATTAGTGGAAGCTTCATTTCTTATATTTGGCACAGAAACATCACAAGCAAAATGGTTTTGTGCAGTTGGCAAAGCATTATTGCTATAACAAAAACTTTTACAAAGATCATTATAAGTAGGATCTGTATGAGTTATGTCGGCTTTTTCTACATCTTTAAGCGAGCGATAGAGAGTATATTTAGTTTGATCTGTCCCCTGGCGAAGTGAAGTAAGAATTATCTTCGCATTTGGCTGATATTTTGTGTTAGCAGTAAAATCAAAAATTTTAGGAGTAGGACCGCATGAAACACCATCATCTTCATATAAATTTGGGGTATAACTGGCTATATTTTTATGACAAACTTTTTCTTCTGAAGAGCCCAAAGAAATTTGACCAGTTGCCTCAATTTCTACTTTTGAACCAGCAGATATTTGCAAGCCCCCCGTTGCTGTTGCCGAAGATTTGCTGGTTGTTGCCTTCCATGGTGGCATAAATTTATCTTGCCAATCAACATTTTCTACCGAAGGTATCAGAAAACATTTAACATCAGTACCAGAGCAACTGTCTTTAACATCACTTATTGTAGCACTTTGTTGACCAGCTATTTCTTCGTAGATAAATTGTTTGCTATTTAAAATTTTTTTTACTTTTATTTTATATTGGAGAAGAGAACTTATTATTTCTACAATAGAGTTGGTGCCAAAGTGATGCTGTGTTTGAGTAGAAATTGTGCGATCGTTAATATTGATGCCATTTGATTGAATTTTAACATAATCAAAAATCGCTACCGCATTAAGTGTGGCACCAGAAAGTATTGGAAAAAATCGAGAAAACTTATCTTTGGTAGCAAGATCGCGATTTTTATTGATTACACAAGTAAAAACATTATTGTTATCAATACTGCACCCATCAAAATCATTTATCAATATTGACTTACCATCCTCAGAAGCAGAGCCGGTAGGAACTTCTTTTATTGCTAAAGATAGCTTCTTTTTGTTTTCTGCTTCCCTCAATTGACTAAACATTTGTTTTAACTCAGAAGAAGAATCGGTCCAAGTAAATGTATAATTATCAATACCTTCTACACTTGCAGACGAAATAGAAAGAGATGATGCTACAAATAAATTGCCATCTAAACTATGTTTTAGTGGAAATGTGCCATCATATGGATTAAAAGCTTTGTATAATGAATCTGTTGGAGAAACAACATCGGCAGTGCCACTTTTAATTGGCTGTCTACTAGCTATATGACTACAAGCTCTCTTTTTTTTACATCTTTCAACACAACTAGCCACACAACGAGCTTTTATTTCGGCAACAGCCAGTAGAGAAGCAGTAAAATCATTCCTTACACCCCATGATGTTGATGAAGAAGTAAAAGGTTTCCAAGCACGAATATCTGTGGAGCCAATATTGCAACCTTTGTTTCTAAAAGGATTGTCATTAGGATTTAGACAACTCACCTCGTTATCTGTTAATTCGCTGTCTAGGTCGTTATTGATAAAACGACAATATTTGGTCGCAGAACCATCGTTATAAGCAACATAGCCATCATAAGATTCTTCACAATGATCTTGACCAGATGCAACACCATTTAAACAATAATATAAATCAGTATTGATACTAGAAAAGCCATTTTCTTCTTGTCTATAAGAGCAATCAGCTCCTTCATTTTGAGGAGATAAAAAAGATTCTACATCAAATCTTTCGATATCTTCAAAACCAAAATCATCAGCCTCAATGCATACTTTTCTATTGTCGCAAGAAAATAAAACAACTAAACAAAATAGCAAAAATATCTTTGATAGGTAAAATTTGATATTACTAGACAAAATGATAAAGCAATTATGTTAAAAAATAAACATTTTATCATAATAATAAAAAAACAAATTAGCAAGCAAAATATTGTTATGTGTTATTTTTTTGAAAATCAACGGGCAAATTCCCCTTTTTTTTAGAAGGGGTGGCGGGCGAAGCTCGACGGGGTAGTGTTGGGAGCCGATCGCCGATGATATTTTGAGGGAATTCTACCGTGTGTTGCCGAGACACTACCTCGGCCCCCTTCTACAGAAGGGTAATTCAGATCGAATGCGGGACAAATTCCCCTTCCTGTGGAGGCAGTGTTAAATATCTAGCCATGCATTTTACGATCACCGATAATTAGTTTTTTGTTAAAAAAGAGGACGAGAGAGTAGTGAAGCATTTCTAATGTTTTAGAGAATCGTTTAGTTTTTCGAT
>Ga0214921_10000651_pt1 | contig 62963 bp, 62 predicted proteins | sample LL1505_MetaG_FD_177992 | JGI IMG/M metagenome (GOLD analysis project Ga0214921, IMG submission 177992) | Freshwater microbial communities from Lake Lanier, Atlanta, Georgia, United States - LL-1505 | ecosystem: Environmental > Aquatic > Freshwater > Lake | place: USA: Georgia | collected...
ACTAGTTCTTCCTATAGAGCCGTCGTAGACTACGACGTTGATAGGACGGGTGTGGAAGCGTGGTAACACGTTAAGCTTACCGTTACTAATAGCTCAATTGGCTTGATTTATGCACTGAAAAAATTTTAGATACAAATTACAATGTTATTTATTAAGATATAAACCAAAAAAACTATTTCGATTAATATAAAAGTATTTTAGCGAAAAACTATCTGAGTCATCGAAAATCTGTAGAAATTATTTACTATAATAGATAAGTACTAAGAAAAATTTTAAATTTTTTTCGAATAACTATGATAATAATTTTATTACCAGCATTTAATGAAGAACTATCACTTACTTCGCTTATAGATAAACTAAAGGTAACTTTAGAAAATCTTAAAGAAGATTTTAGAATTATTGTATGTGACGACGGTAGCACAGATAAAACTTTAGAAATATTAGAAAATTATACTCAGTTTTTACCATTAGAAATTATCAAACATCCAATTAATAGAGGATTAGGCGAGTCTATTAGAGATTTATTTGAAAGAGCTGCAGTAATTTCATCAAATGACGATATAATCATTAGGCTTGATTGTGACGACACTCATGATCCAAAATACATCCACCCACTTGTAAATAAAGTTAGAAGAGGTTTTGACGTTGTAATTGCATCAAGGTTTGAAAAAGGTGGATATCAAAGTGGGGTTAATGCTTACCGTGCATTTATAAGCAGGTGTGCAAATTTATTTATGAAAGTGTTTTTTCCTATAAAAGGTCTCAAAGAGTACTCTTGCGGATATAGGGGTTATAATGCAAAGATAATAAAAGAGGCATTAAGATTCTATGGAAATGACTTTATACAATTAAAAGGGCTTGGCTTTACTTGCACATTGGAGAAATTAATAAAGTTAAAAATAATTGGAGCTAAATTTGCTGAAGTACCATTTCAACTTCGCTATGATCTAAAAGTAAGCGAAAGTAAAATGATAAGTAGTGTTACAACATTCGGTTATTTTGTCATTACAATTCTTTATTATTGGCCTTTTGGAGGATGGAGAACATCATATAAAAAAAAATTAAAAAAAATAAAAAATTAGTAAATTAATATGCCTAATTTAAATGATGTCAAACAATTTTGGAATAATAACCTGCTTTGGAGTGGAGAGTCAGAGTTTAAACTGGGCTCCTTAGAATTTTTTGAAGAACATAGATCTGTTGTTATCGAAGACTGTTTTGCAGATAATCTAATTGGCAAAAATTATACTAAAAGTAGCTTTGTCAAGATATTGGAACCACACTTTTTAATTAAAGAAACTTACTTACATTTTTTTCCAGTAAGGGTATTACCTTTTAAGATTCTAGTTTTTATTCATAAATGGTTAGATATAATTTTTGGTTTTACGATTTATGTTAATGTAAAGAAAAAATAACATCAATAATCAATGTGCGGATTAATTTCAATACACACTAAAAATAGAGATCTTTCAGACACTTTATCTATTTTAGACAATATGGTTAAAAAAATCATTCACCGAGGTCCCGATGATGAAGGAAAAACCCATATTCCTAATCAAGCTTTATTTGGTCATAGAAGATTGTCAATTATCGATATTGAATATGGACAACAACCAATGCGTTCTGATGATCAAAGATATACATTGGTTTATAATGGTGAAATTTATAATTATATTGAAGTAAGAGAGTTGTTAATAAAAGAGGGATTATTTTTTAAAAGTTTCTCTGATACAGAAGTTTTATTTAAGTTACTTATAAAAAAAGGCTCAGAAGGACTGGGTTATCTTAATGGCATGTTCTCTTTTGTTTTTCACGATAGCAAAACTAATACCTGGATGGCCGCACGAGATCATTTTGGTATCAAGCCGTTATATTATGCTCAGTGCGGCTCTGACCTTGTTTTTGCTTCAGAAATAAAAGCTATTTTGGAACATCCTGAAATTCAAGCTGAAAGAGATGAGTATTCTTTGCAGCAGTATCTAACATTTCAATTTTGTTTAGATAATAGGACCTTATTTAAGGGCATTAAAAAAGTTAGACCTGGCCATTTTGTTATCGGAAACGGTTCTGAAATTGAGAAAGAAGTTTGTTATTGGAAACCTAATTATGAAATCGATACAAATAACACAGAAGAATGGTTCGAGAGCCAATTACAATTTTTATTAAAAAATAGCATAAATTTGCAAATGCGCTCAGATGTTCCTATCGGAACTTATTTATCCGGAGGCATAGACTCAAGCTTGGTAAGTTTTTTAGCATCAAAACGATCTAGCAAATCTTTGCCCATGTTTCATGGAAAATTTAATGAGGGACCTGAATATGATGAATCATATTTTGCAAAAGAGGTAGCTCAATTTTTAAATGGAGATTATTTTGAAGCAGTTCCCACAGCAGAAGATTTTGTTAAATTACTTCCAAAACTTATATATGATTTAGATGAACCGTTAGCAGGGCCAGGAGTTTTTCCTCAATATGTAACAAGTAAGTTAGCTGCTAAACATGTAAAAGTTGTTTTAGGAGGTCAAGGTGGGGATGAAATTTTTGGAGGGTATACTAGATATTTAATAGGCTATCTTGAACAGGCACTTAAAGGTGCAATTTTGGGCACTAAAGAAGAAGGAAAACATATAGTTACAATAGAATCGATAGTTCCAAATCTATCTGTTTTAAAAGAATACTTGCCATTACTTTCTCACTTTTGGAACAAAGATTTATTTGAGAATATGGATCAAAGATATTTTCATTTGATTGACAGAAGTTATGGATTTAAATCAGTGTTGCATGAGGATATATATAAAAGTTTTGATAGGGAGAAAATATTTTCAGATTTTCAAGATATTTTTAATAAACCTAAAACAGCATCTTACATTAATAAGATGACCTATTTTGATCAAAATACTTTTCTTCCAGCACTTCTTCAAATCGAAGATAGAGTAGGTATGTCAGTTTCAATAGAGTCTAGGGTTCCTTTATTAGATTATAAAATAGCTGATTTAGTTAGAAAGATGCCGCCTGCATTGAAGTTTAGAGGTGGAAAAATGAAATATATCTTAAAAAAAAGTATTGCTAATTGGCTTCCTCCCAAAATCTTAAATAGAAAAGATAAAATGGGTTTTCCTGTTCCATTAAAGGAATGGATGAACAAGGGAATTGTTAGAGATTTTGTCGCTGACACTCTTTTATCTAAAAAAAGTTTAAATAGAAATATTTATAGAAAAGCTGGCTTAGAAAGCATGATTGATGATCCAGGAATTGCTGGACGGCAATTGTGGGGTGCTTTATGTTTAGAACTTTGGCATCAAGTGTATATTGATGAAAACTGATAATTTTTTTTTACCGACAGAGCAAGAAATTCAAAAGCACACTATTTCCTCATTGTCCCAATATTGGAAAAATAAAAGCTATCTTATTGCAAAACTTCCCATCAAAAGAACAGTGACAAATGTTATGCCCGGAACTCCATTAAAGCTTGTGCCAATTTTATTGCCAGATTGGGCAAAACATTGTGGGGTTGGTAATCGTTTATTAGTTCCAGCCGAATGCAATCCTAAAAAATATTATGGTAATAAATCTGATCTTTGGAAGGAAATTGATTGGTTTTTGGCAATTTTTCTTATGCTTGAATGTTGGCATGAAAGACTATGGGAAAATAAATTTGGACCTATACATTCTTATAGTTTTAAATTGAGAGGATGGGACAAAAGAGCCTGGGAGCATGCATGGGTAAATAGAATAGGTCTCTTTTTAAGAGAATGGGCAGCACACACAAAAAAAAAATCAGCCGAAGTTCTTTTTGGTATACAAAATAAGACAAAAATTAAGGTGACCCATGATGTTGATGCAATAAAAAAAACTTGGGCAATTAGATTTAAACAATCAGTTTTTATGTTATTTAATGCATTTAAAGCAGCATTTAAAGGTAACTTTTTACTAGCATTAGAAAAAAAAAAAAAATTTTTTTTTTTTTTTTTAATAATGAGGATTGGATGGTTTTTGATAAGCTATTAGCTTATGAAAAAAATACTAATATAACTAGTACATTTCATTTTTATAGTGATTTAAAAAAAAAAAAATTTAAGAATATATTTTTTGATCCTGGTTATAAAATTAACTCAAAAAATTTAAAAAAAATTTTATCAGATATTTCTTTAAATAATCACGAAATTGGACTTCATTCAAGTTTTGATAGTTGGAATAATATTAAAGATCTACGAGAACAAAAAAAAGCTTTACAAGATGCATGTGGTATTTCTATTTCAAGTGTCCGTCAACATTGGTTGCGTTTTTCTTGGAACTTTACTTGGTTATGTCAACAATCAGTTGGACTTAAGCTAGACACCACTTTGATGTTTAATGATAGACCTGGTTTTCGAAATTCAAGTTCTTTATTATGGAATCCTTGGAACTTTAGTAAGAAAAAAGCATATAATATTCAGGCAATGCCATCTATTTTAATGGATTCTCATATTTATGATTACTTAGATCTAAACGATCATGAGCGAAAGAATTTAATGTATCATTTTATAAAAGAGTGCAAAATTGTTTCTGGAGAAGCAGCAGTTCTCTGGCATCCTCATACTTTAACAAAAGATTATGGATGGTCTGGTAGTTTTTTAAAGTTTTTACGAATGATAAACAAATAGAAAAGATTAAAAAATGGGAGCAAATTTAAGAAAATGGATACCAAGTTTTGTTTCAAACATTTTATGGGGTAACAGAAAGCTTTGGGGTTTAAAAATAAAGGAAGATGATCCATGCTGGATAGAATGGCAAGAAACTTATGAAAAATTTTACTCTGCTAATCAAAGAGAGAGTGTAGGTATAAAAGTTAATGATGCTGGTTATCAAGTTATGTCGGCTATTGATCTGACTGGCAAAAAAGTTCTTGAGATTGGTGCGGGTGATATTCGACACTTACAATATTTACAAGGTAAGCCAGATAAATACTTTTTAGCAGATATCTCACCCAAGATGATGGATTTTGCCAAGCAAAAATTGAAAGAACGGGAAATTTCATATAATAACATTTTAGTGGATCGTAATCAGCCTATACCACTTAAGAATGAAACCATTGATGTAATCGTTAGTTTTTATTCATTAGAGCATCTCTATCCATTGCAGGATTATTTGAAAGATATGTATCGTATTCTTAAACCTGGCGGCATTCTCATAGGTGCTATTCCCGCTGAAGGAGGATTGGCATGGGGTCTTGGAAGAATGTTTACTTCTCGCCGGTGGATAAAAAAGAATACCAATATCAATCCCGACAAATTAATTTGCTGGGAACATCCTAACTTTGCTGATCAGATCATCTCACAACTTGATACATATTTTTATCGACAAAAAGTGACTTTTTGGCCATTAAGATTTCTTCCGTTGTTAGATATTAATTTGATTATAAAGTATATTTATAAAAAATAGATTTATGGTTGATAATTCTTACTTAAAAGAAATAAGTATAAATATCCCGAGACTATTGTCATTGTTTGATGTTGATAGAACAAGCCTTAGCTATGGCATGGGTGACCGATATCATTGGGCTTGGGGATTGATCGACTTTGGTAATGGAACTTTTCAAGGAGCAGCTCACGGTTTAGCTAGGCTTTGGAATGCAAAATTGTGGCCTTATAATACGTCAAAGGAAAAATTTCACGCTAGAATTAATTCAATGTTTGAAGCTGCAAATAATTTAAAACGTAAAGATGGTTCTTTAGAAGAGTCCTTTCCTTACGAAGGATCTTATAGTGTTACCGCGTTGTTAGCATTTGATCTTTTGTGCGCTAAAGATCTTTTAAGTAAAGAAATATCAAAAGACATGAATAATCGATGGACTACTATAATTTCTTCGATGATTGACTATCTTATAAAAGCTGACGAGACGCACGCTTTTATATCTAATCATCTAGCAACCTCAGTTGCAGCTTTGGTACGCTGGAACTTATTGACAGGTGACAAGATGGCAGAACAAAAAGCCAGAGATCAGCTAGATAAAATACTTGTAAATCAATCTCAAGAGGGATGGTACAAGGAATATGAAGGAGCAGATCCAGGTTATCAAAGTCTTTGCACTTATTACTTAGCTGATGTCCATAAATTGAGACCAGACTGGGAATTACTTGAATCGTTGCGCCGCTCAATAGAATTTCTTTGGTATTTTGCACACCCCGACGGTTCTTTTGGAGGGATATATGGTAGTCGCTCTACTCGTTTTTATTATCCCGCTGGAGTAATGGCTCTCGTAGAGGAAATTCCTGAAGCTGCAGTCTTGGCAAAGTTTATGACAAAATCTATTAAACTGCAAAATGTAGTAACATTATCAGCGATGGATGAGCCTAACCTTATTCCAATGTTCAATGCTTATGCTTGGGCAGCAGTTATGGAAAATAAATCGCAAACTATTCAAAAATTTGAAACGGAGCAAATAATACCCTGTCAAAGTCAAAAACCATTTCGTAAATACTTGTTGCAATCGGGACTCTTGTTAGATCGAGGCGCAAACCACTATACTATTGTAAGTACTCACAAAGGTGGGGTGATATATCATTTTCGTCAAGGATATCCACCACGTATCGATGCCGGTATAGTCTTGCAAGATGCCAAAGCTTTTCTTGGAAGCACTCAATCTTATAATCAAAAAAATATTGTAAATCAAGAATTTGATAAAATCGAAATTACCAGTCAAATTACTATGATGCCTAAGCAAACACCAAATTCATTTCAGTTTATGTTGCTGCGTCTTTTCAGTTTAACTATTTTTCGCTCTATGAAATTTAGAGAATGGTTTAAAAGATGTTTAGTGAGTATGCTAATTACTAAACGTAAATACTGGCCGGTACAAAATAAGCGCGTTATACACTTGGGTGCGGATCTTCAAATTGAGGATAAGACTCCCCAAAATTCTAGTTACAAAGTTGTAAGTAACGTTGGAGCTTTTGTTTCAATTCATGCTGCAAGCCAAGGGTATTGGCAAGTGCAAGACGAGGAAAAGAAGATATGACACCAAGATTCAAACCTTGGTTGGGGTGGGCTGAATTTTTGGCACTTTTTAAAAAGAACGTTAGTGCAGTCGAAAATTTTGAGAAAGAGTTTGCCAAAACCTTTGATGCTGTAGATGCTATTGCTTTTCCTTATGGCCGTTCTGCCCAATGGGCTTTTTTTAATGCCATTGGAATCAAAAATGCCGAAGTAATTATGCCAGCTTATACTTGTTCGGTAGTTGCGCATGCAATAACTCTAAGCGGTAATATTCCACGCTTTATCGACATTAACTTAAGTGATTACAACATGAATTTAGATGATGCTGAGCTAGCTATCAATGAAAATACAAGGGCTATTATTGCTACACATACCTTTGGCTATCCACAAGATCTTGATCGACTTGAGTCGATTGTTAAAAAAGCTGAAAAACTTTATGGACATAAAGTTTGGTTAATTCAAGACTGCTGCCATGCTTTTGGAGCAGAATGGAAAGGAAAAAAAATTGGTACTTCGGGTGATGTAGCTATTTATTCATTTAACATTAGTAAAATTATAACAAGTATATTTGGTGGGATGCTCACTTTTCAAGACAAGGCACTTGCTGATAAAGTTAGGGATTGGCGAGATAAAAATTACAAATCAGCAAGTTGGTTAAAAGCCATTCAGCGTCGCCTTTATCTCCTTACAGTTTATGTGGCATTCTATGAAAAATTTTATAGATTTACTTTATGGCTACAAAAAAAAACATCGCTTTTAAATAAGTTTACTAGAGCTTACCATCTAGATAATAAAGTTCATTTTCCACCAGACTATTTGGATAAGATGTTAGACGTTGAGGCAGCAGTTGGATTAGAGCAGTTGAAGAAATATTCAAAGATTATTCAGTACCGTGTACAGAAAGCAAAATATTATAATCAAAATTTGCCAAGAAAAGAGGGGTGGTGTTTGCCTCCGATTATAGATGGAGCAACATATTCTCATTATACAGTTAGAGTTCCAAATCGTGAAGATGTAATTTTTGAGTATAATAGCAAAGGTATTGAATTAGGTGAGCTAATTCAATACAGCGTTGCGTATTTAGAAGAATACTCTTCGTCAAAATCCAATTGCCCGTATTCTCACAAAGCAAGCACAACCTCCATAAACTTTACCGTATCTAAATAATGAAGACACTTTTAATTCTAGGTAATGATAAATTAAGTCAGTTAGCTATCTCTAAAATTGTCTTAAATAAACACACCCGGATATTAATTGATAAATCAACTAACTTAAAAAGAATATTTAAACTAATCGCAAAAGGAGTGATTAGTCCATTGCTTTTTGCAAAAATGTGTTATTGTGAGTTTATTAGAAATAGTTTTTGTTTTTTAAAATCATTCAAGTCAATAAAAAGTAATAAAGAACTTCTTGATATTGTAGAAAAAAATAATATTAAAAAAATAATATTATTTAGAGCAGGTTTAATTATCAATAAGAAGTTAATCAAAAAAAAAATTTTGATACTTAATATTCACGCCGCTAAATTACCAAAATTTGGAGGTATTGGATCTATACAAAAAGCTTTGAATAAAAAAGAATTTAATCAATATGCCTCATTGCATATTGTAACTAAAACAATAGATAAAGGTAGAGTTCTGGATAAAGAGAAATACTTCTTAAGTCCAAATAATAGTTACTGTCTTAATGAAGAAATAGCTTATAAGGCATCTATAGAGCTATTATCTAGAACTTTATTAAAAAATAGAAAATTGAAACATTTATACTAAAAATTAAATAAAAATCTATTAAAATTAAAATCAGTCGTGTTAAAATTCTTAAAAAGATTATTAATATCTTTATCTTTACCAAATTTTTATTATTTTTTAGCTATTGCAGAATCCCTTAAGATTATTTTTAAAGGTAATTTTTCAAATTATACAGGATTAACTCCTTTGAATGCTTTAAATAATTTATTTTATATAGTCCAAAATTTAAATCTAAAAAAATTCTCTAGAAAAGGAGTTTCATCAGTAATTGGAGGTGGAAATTATAAACTAAGTAATTGGTGGCACATTCCTAATTTTAGTCATTATCTATTTACTCTCTCGCCAGTAGTCAGCGTATTGTGGGGCTCATTATTTATAGTAATATGGTTTTTTTACATTGACATTTCAGTTAATGAAGGAATTTTGTATTCAATACTTCCTTTGCTCAGTACAATTTTTTATACAAATGTTATTAGAAATCAAAATTATAATATATTTGGTTTAATTATTATTTCACCAATTTTATATTTCTTAATAAATAATGATACAATTCTTTTTGTACTATCTTCAATTCTGTTGCCGATAATTAGTCCAACAGTTTTTATCATTTTTAGTCCCATAGTTTTTTTTTACTCTCTTTTTTCGTTTAACTTTCTATTTTTTTTTTATTGCACATTAATACCGTTAATTTTTATAAATATTTTATATTTTAAAAAAGATTCTATAGCATCCGAGTTTTTATGGATGCTTAATGCCATGGGACTATTTAAATCCAAATCAAAATTACATAGAGAGCAGCTAAGTTTTAAAAAAATAAATTTAGGAGATGTTTATTATTTATTTTCCTACTTTGTAGCTATATATTGTTTAAATTATATTCAATCATCATATACTTATTTTTGTATTTATATATTTATTATTCATATTATTAACAGAAAATTACTTAAGTTTTCTGATGATGAAAATATTTCATCAGTTTTTTGCATTACCTTTATTACTTTGCTTATAGTTTCAAAAAGCGCTAGTATATTTTCTTTTATTTTAGCTTTTATAGCGCTTTATAACCCAATTATAAATCTGCAAAAGATAAGCCCAATTAATACTTGTAATATAATTTCTAAGTTGGAAAATTTTATAGGAAATAATAAAAAACCTCTTTTATTATGTTTTTCAAATCCTAAGAACATTTATGAAAAAGTATTCGATGGTCAAAGAATATTAGTTGAGCCAATTTCTTATATATGCAGTAGAAATTATAGACTTTTAATACCTGATTGGTGGGCTGTTTTTAATCAATCAAATTTAAATAATTTTTGGGTAGATAATAAGCATGATTTAATGAAAGTTATAAGAGATTTCAATATAAGTGAAGTTATTTCAACTTCAATTAAAACCGATCAATTTTTAAATGATAGCTTCATTCAAACAGGATCCTTAAATTGGAATAATATATACTTGAACGAATTTGGGGCTGATCTTAGATTAGACTTGGATTTAAAAAATTTAGTTATATGGAAGAAATATAAAATAGAATAATTATAAGATAAATATGAAAAATATAAATGAGTTTTTTAATACAGATAAAAAAGCTATAATTTTTTCTAAATTTAGATCAGGAGAAAAGTTAAATCTCAAAGATTATGCTTGGTTATTAAAGAATAGTTTGTTTTATGATTTACCAAAAACATTTATATTAAACTTTCCAACTGGGATCGGAAGCTTTTTACGTTATCATTATTTTAAAAAAAAATTAAAAAAAATAGGTAATAACTCTATTATTGGTAGAAATCTAAACATATCTGGTGAAAAAAATATAGAAATAGGCTCTTATACTTGGATAGATGATTATGTAACTTTATCTGCATCTTTTGGAGAGTTAAAAATTGGAGATCGTGTTCATGTATCGGCAAATTCTATACTTTCTGGTGGGGGTGGCCTATATATAGATGATTTTGTGGGTATATCTTCTTATGCTCAAATTTATTCTCATTCGGAGGTTCCAATTAGAGGAAAGAGTATGGCGGGGCCAATGGTTAAAGAGTCAGATAAAGGTTTTAAATCATCCCCAGTTTATTTAAAAAAAAATTCTTTTATTTCTGCGGGTGCAATTATATTACCGGGGGTAACTATAGGAGAAGGTTCAATAGTAGGAGCGAATTCAGTAGTAACTAAAAATGTTGAACCTTGGACAATAGTTATGGGTGTTCCAGCAAAAACAATAGGAAGACGTAGAAAATAATTCTATTATGAAAAAAATAGCCATCAGCGTTGATTTAGATGATGCATGGTGTGGTTTTAAAAAAGAAGATACTTTTTTATCAGAGGCTTTTCAAAATATATTCAGTTTATTTAAAAATAAAAAAAAACCAACACTATTTATAATTGGCAAGGACATAAATATGAACAAAACAAATTTAAGAAAAGCAGTTAAAATGGGGTTTGAATTAGGTAACCATGGCTTTTCACATAATTATTTAGATGGTTTAAATAAAATAAAAATAAAAAAAGAAATATGCAGCACTCATAAAGCTCTAAAAAAATTTGGACCAGTAATAAGTTTTCGTGCTCCAGGATGGTCTTCAAATATTTATACTGATAAAATATTGGCTGAACTTGGATATAAAAATGATGCTTCTAGAGTAAATGGTTTAAGTTTTTTAATTCTTAAAGTTATACATTTTATTCATGCCAGAAGAATTACAAAAATTTTCGGTCGTTTTTCATATCAAATTTTTCAGAATAGTTTCCCTAAGAATGAAGTTTTAAAGTATTTATATTTAAAAACTGTTTGTGGAATTCCATTTTATAACTCTATGCTAAAATATTTTCCTAATTCTTTTAACATTTTTTTGATCAAAATTTCTACATTGTTTAACATTCGAAGCTATATTTTTCATGCCAGAGATTTCACTAATAAAAATATTTATAAGACAGGTTTAATATTATCAATTTTGTCTCAAAACTATACATTAACTTCAATAAGATATTTAAACCAGAAATTTAAAGAATAAAATTTATAATTTGAAAGTAAAAGAAAAAAATTTTTTATTAAATATTTTAGATTAATATTAAATTAAATTATAAATAATTAGTTTTTAAATAATTTATTTTTTTAAAAAAATTAAATGAATAATAAAACAAACTTATATAAAGATATCATAGTATATGGAATTGCAACTATAATAATAAAATCCGTAAATTTTTTCTTAATTCCAATTTATACAAGAATTTTTTCTCCAAATGAATTTGGTTTATTAGAAATACTATCTATCGCCAGTTTTTTTTTATCAGAAATTATGGTTCTGGGTTCAGATGCAGCTCAATCTTTTTATTTTTCAAAATATAAAAAATTAGGTTTTTTTTTTCAAAAAAAATTAATTCCTACTATTTTATATTTTAAAATATTTTGGGGTCTGATTGTTATAATTTTAGCAATGCTATTTTTATTAATAGTAAATATTTTTTTTAAGTTGGAATTATTTTTATATTTATTAAGTTTTATAAATATTTTTATTTTTCAAATATTAACAGTGGGATTACAAATATTTAGAAATAATTACCAATCATTAAAATATATTTTTATTAGTTTACTGCAGGTTATTTTAACGACTTTTTTCACTTTAATTTTTGTTGTATTTTTTAAATTAGGTGTTGAAGGTGCTTTATATTCATTATTCTTATCTAATTTGATTTCATGCTTAATTTGTTGGTTCTTAAATAAAAAATATATTCAGTCTTTTAGCATTAATTTTCAATGGTTATCAAAAATAATTCGTTTTGGTCTCCCGTTACTTCCTGTGGGGCTAGTACTTTATTTTATAACTTTTTCAGATCGTTGGCTTGTTAACTATTATTTTGGATCTTTTTCTCTCGGAATATATGCTGTTGCTATTAAAATAGCTTTTATAGTTTTATTATTTACGGAGTCATTTCGGTTGTCTTGGAATCCATATGCCATGGATGGAATGTCACAAAATAATAAAAAATTATTTAAAAACGTTGCTAGAATATATTTTGGTTTTGGAATGATTTTTGTTGTTATGCTTAATAGTATGAGTTTTTGGCTCTTAAGTATACTAACAGCCGAAATTTATTATTCTGCTAATTTATTTGTGGGTTTTTTAGCGATCTCAAATGTTTTGTTTAGTTTTACACAGGTTGTTTGCGTTGGAATTTTAAAAAAAGAAAAAACAATAAAATTAACATACTCTTATGTTGCGTCATTATTATCATTAGTTTGCATTCAATATCTTTTTATAAAAATTTTCGGCGTCGTGGGCATTCCAATCGCTACCTCAATAAACTATACTATATTAATATTTATTCTAATATTTTTTAGTGAAAAATTGTGGCCAGTGGGTTTTTCGATATACAGATTGTTATTGCAAATTTTTTTTGGTTTTAGTTTTGTTATATTATTTGCTTTTACTAATATTTCATCCTCATTATTTTACAGAGTAACGCTAACGGTCATAACGGTTTTAATGTTATTAATTGTTACTGTTAACAAAGAAGATATTATTAAATTAAAATTTTTATTTAATAACTTGAAAGTTAAAAAAATTAATAAAATTTTACAGTTAAATAATGAGCGTTAATTTAATAAAATGTGGAGTAGGAAATATAGGTTCAGTCAAGAATGCGCTAAATCAAATAGGTTACGAACCTAATATTGTTGAAAACCCAAATCAATTTAATAATAATTTCAAAAAAATTATTTTACCTGGAGTCGGAAGCTTTGATTCTTTTATCATTAGTCTTAAGCGCTCTGGATTGTTTAATGAAATAATTTCTTTGGTAAATAATAGGCAATTTTCTATATTGGGAATTTGTGTCGGTTTGCAGAGTTTTTTTGAAACAAGCGAAGAAGGATCTGAAACTGGTTTATCTTTAATAAAAGGCAGCGTTGTGAAAATAAAATCAGATCAAGATATTAAAATTCCACACATGGGCTGGAATGATATAATTGTTGATAAAGAGAATAGTTTATTGACTGATATTCCAAAGAATAAATTTTATTTTGCTCATTCATATTGTGTTAAGCCTTTGTACGAAGAAAGTATTTTAGCTCATACTATATATGATAAAAAAATTCCTGTGGTTATTAATTATAAAAATATATATGGAGTTCAATTTCATCCAGAAAAAAGCTTTCTTCAAGGACAAAAAATTTTAAAAAATTTTATTGATCTATGTTAAAAAAGAGAGTCATACCTATTTTGCTCATTAAAAATAACGATCTGGTTAAATCTGTTAAATACAAAAATCACAAATATGTTGGAGACCCATTAAATGTAGTAAAGATTTTTAATGAAAAAGAGGTAGATGAATTAATAGTTTTAGATGTTGCAAAATCTAGAAATAATGATGAATTAAATTATGAATTAATAAAAAGCTTTGCAAGCGAATGCTATATGCCATTAACTTATGGAGGAGGTATTAAGAATTTAAAACAAGCTGAGAAGTTATTTTCGTTAGGAATAGAAAAAATTTTAATAAACTCTGCAAATTTTAATGATTATCAACTTATAAAAAATATAAGTAGAAATTTCGGTTCCCAAAGTGTTATTGCAGCCGTAGATATTAATAAAAATTTATTTAATAAATTTTATTTGTTTGATTGGATCAAAAAGAAAAAAGTTCAATTAGATATAAACACTCATATTGAAAATTGTATTAAAAATGGGGCTGGAGAATTACTTATGAATTTCGTCTTTAATGAAGGGACTTTATCCGGTTTTGATACTCAGTGGTTAGATTTTATTAATTGCAAAATATCCATACCATTAATTGTTAACGGCGGGATTAATTCAATGAAAAATATTGAGCAGTGCTTAGAATGTCAAAGAATTGATGCTATTGGAGTTGGTGCGTTTTTTATATATTACGGTCCTCACAAAGCAGTGTTAATTTCATACACTTCTAATAAGGGACAACAAATATAAAATAAATAAATGTTTTCAAAGGTTTTAAAATACCAAGTTTGTCAACGGTGCATAATGGATACAACGGCTGATGAAATTATTTTCGATCATAATGGCATTTGTAATTATTGCTCAGACTTTTTGCTAAGAGAAAAAAAATTTAAAAAAGAACAAAAAGATTTAAGAGAATTACTAGAAAGAATTAAATCAGAAGGAAAAAATAAAAAATATGATTGTATTGTTGGAGTGTCAGGCGGTGTAGATAGTTCATATTCTCTTATGCTTGCAGTTGAAAATGGTTTAAGACCTCTAGCGGTTCACATGGATAATGGCTGGAATAGTGAGATTGCTCAAAATAATATATCTAATTTAATACATGCGCTAAAAGTTGATTTGCATACCCATGTTATTAATTGGCAAGAATATAAAAACTTTCAAGAGGCGTTTTTAAAGGCAAATGTAATTGATGTTGAGCTTCTTTATGATAACGCAATGTTAGCAGTCAATTATCAATTAGCTAATAAATTTAACGTTAAATATATTTTATCAGGAACTAATACTTCCACAGAAGGGTTTGCAATACCCACAAATTGGTCTTGGTTTAAAAATGATGCAAAAAATATTAAAAGTATAGGTTTAAAATTTACAAAACAAAAAGTTAAAACGTTCCCAACTTTCGGAACATTAGACTTCATTTATTATGAATTAATAAAAAAAATTAAGTGGGTCTTATTTCTTGATTATTTTGATTATAATAAAGAAAATGCTTTGAATGAATTAAAAAAAAAGTGCAATTACAAGCCGTACCCTTATAAACATTATGAGTCTGTTTTTACTAGATTTTATCAGGGTTATATTCTGCCGCAAAAATTTGGCATAGATAAAAGAAAATTGCATTTAAGCAATTTAATAATGACAAATCAAATGAATAGAAATCAAGCACTTATTATAATGCAACAGCCAACGTATCCAGATTTGCAAGATCAAGAAGCAGATATTAATTTTTTTCTAAAAAAAATGGACTGGGATTTGGAAAAATTAAATAATTATATCAAGGAAAAAGAAGTTAGGCATGATTTTTATGGTTCTGAAAAGAAATTGTGGAATAATTTAAACGTAATATATAAAATTATCAAAAAATTTAGTATTTTTAAATAAGTTATAATAATATTAAATTAAATAATATAAATTATTGCACACAAAAATATTAATATAAAAAATATTTTTTTATAAAGTTATAATTTTATTTAATTTTGTTTTAAAAAAATTTCTTGTATCAAATATTATTCTTGAATTATTAATAACTAGTTTGGCATTATAATAACTATGATCAGTCATGAGAACAATAATATCATTTCTTATTATATTTTTCTTATTTAGTTTATTTGAAAAATATTTTTTTTTTAATTTTTTAGATTCAATTTTTTTAATATAATCATCATTGTAGATAAAAGAAATATTGTGTTTTTGAAAAATTCTTATTAAATCCAGCGTGGGACTTTCTCTTAAGTCGTTAATATTTTTTTTATAAGCAGCCCCAAGAATAAAAAATTTTTGTTCTTCTATTTTTAAGTTTAGTTTTTTTAATTCTAATTTTATATTTTTAAAAATCCATTGAGTTATTGATTTATTCACTCTGCCAGCCGTGTTTAAGAAATCTAATTTAATATTATTTTTTTTTGCAATCCAAGATAAGTACCAAGGATCAACCGGTATACAGTGACCTCCAACACCAGGGCCCGGATAAAAAGCTTTAAATCCAAAAGGTTTGGTTTTTGCGGCATTTATAATTTCAAAAATATTTAAATTTAATTTTTTTGCCAACATCTTAGATTCATTAGCAAGAGCAATATTTATTGACCGGTAACTATTTTCATATATTTTCGCAAATTCTGCGACAGCAATAGAACTCACTGGGATGATTTTTTTTAAAACTTGCTTATAAAGAAGTTTTGTTAAAAATGTGCATTTACTTGTAAATCCACTTACAATTTTTGGAATATTTTCCATAGGAAATTTCTTGTTTCCAGGATCCTCTCTTTCTGGTGAGTATCCAATAAAATAATTTTTACCTATAATAAATTTTTTTTTAATTTGATTTACAATTAGTTGTTCGGTTGTCCCTGGATAAGTAGAGCTTTCTAAAATAAGCAATTGATTTGGTTTAATAAATTTAATAATTTCTTTTATTGTGCTTATTACCGGGGTTAAATCTGGTGTATTATTTTTTGTTACAGGTGTGGGTACGCAAATAATAATTACATCAACTTTTGTAATTGCATTAAAGTTATTAAAAACATAAAACTTTTTGTTTATAAAATTCTTAAACTTATTTTCGATATTTTGAATATATATTTTTTTTTTTTTTAAAAGATTTATTTTTTTTTTATCTATATCAAAACCATAAACGGTAAATTTATTTTTTAAAAAAATATTACAAAGGGGTAAACCAACATATCCAAGACCTATAATCCCAATTGTAGAATTTCGTTTTTTTATAGATTGTATAATTTGTTTCATTAAATTAATTCTTATTTTTATATTATATATTGTAAGTAAATAAAGTATTATTAGAATAATGAAAAATTTTTCAATTATAGGATCCGAGGGTTATATTGCTCGTCGACATTTTGACGCCATTCAACGTACTAAGAATAATTTAGTATTTACCTATGATAAAATTAAAAATAACGGACAAAAAAATATAAACCCTGCGAATCATTTTACTTCTTTTAATAAATTTAAAAATGCAGTTGTAAAATTTCAAAAAATAAAAAAGATGGATTATTTAGTGATCTGCAGTCCAAATTATCTTCATTTTTCTCATATTAAATTAGGCCTAAAATTAGGCTGCAACGTCATCTGTGAAAAACCATTGGTCGAGAGTGAAAAAAAAATTAATATTTTAAGACAATTAGAAAAAAAATATAAAAAAAAAGTTTTTTGTATTTTGCAACTTAGGCTTCATAAAGTTTTATCAATTTTAAGAAAAAGAATAAAAAAAAACAATAATCGTATAAAATTGTTTTATATAACTCCAAGAGACCAAAACTATCTCAAAAGCTGGAAAGGGGAGACCACCAAATCTTTTGGATTACTTTTTAACATAGGCATTCATTTTATCGATTTGTTAATTTATTTATTTGGTGATGTAATAAAAAAAAATATTTTAATTAACACACCGAGTAAGATTAAAGGAATATTTTTTTTTAAAAATTGTATTGTAAATTGGTTTTTCTCAATCAATCAAAAAGATTTACCAAAAAAATTCTTAAAAAATAATAACTTGTCGTATAGATCTATTGTATGCAATTCTAAAAAAATTGATTTTTCTTCAGGTTTTGAAAATTTACATTTACTTTCTTATAAAAAAATCCTTGCAAATAAAGGTTTTGTTCTAGACGACTGTGTAAAATCAATTAATCTTATTAATGATATCAATAATATTAAAAATTAATGAAAAAAAATAATTTTTTTTGTCATTCCAGTTCAGTAGTTGATAAAAATGTTAGAATAGGTCACGGTACGAAAATTTGGCATTTTTCACATATTAGTTCTGGAGCAAAAATTGGTAATAATTGCGTTTTAGGTCAAAATGTATTTATTGGTAATAATGTAGTTATTGGTAATAATGTAAAAATACAAAATAATGTTTCGGTTTATGAAGGGGTTATAATTGAAGACGATGTATTTTGCGGTCCAAGCGTTGTCTTTACAAATGTAATGAATCCCAGGTCTTTTATCGAAAGAAAAAATGAATTTAAAAAAACAAATGTAAAAATTGGAGCATCTATAGGAGCGAATGCAACCATCGTGTGCGGAATTGATATAGGTAGTTATTCATTTATAGCAGCTGGAGCAGTAGTTACAAAAAGTGTAAAAGACTTTGCATTAATGGTTGGTGTACCTGCTTTACAAAAAGGATGGATCAGTAAATTAGGAAATAAGATTACTTTACCATTAAAAGGCAAAGGGAAGTTTGTTTGCTCAAAAACTTCCGAGGTGTATAAATTAACTAATAATTTTTTAAAGATCGATGAAAATTAATTTTATTGATTTAAAATCACAATATAAGAAAATAAAATCTAGCATTAATTCAAGAATTAAAAAAGTTTTAGACCATGGTCAGTATATTTTAGGACCAGAAGTTGAAGAGTTAGAAAATAAACTTTCAAAATATGTAGGAGTTAAATACTGCCTAACTGTTTCAAGTGGAACGGAAGCCTTACTTATTAGTTTGATGGCTCTAGGCGTAAAGTCTGGAGATGAGGTTATAACAACACCATTTACTTATGTTGCAACAGCTGAAGTCATAGTAAGACTTGGAGCCAAGCCTGTTTTTGTAGATGTTGAGATAGACACATTCAATATCAATGCAGATTTAATTGAAGATAAAATTACTAAAAAGACAAAAGCAATAATGCCAGTTAGTTTATTTGGTCAAATACCCGATATGGATAAAATTAATAGTATCGCTAAAAAATATAATATTCCAGTAATAGAAGATGGTGCGCAAAGTTTTGGAGCAACTTACAAAAATAAAAGAAGTTGTAGTTTAAGTAAAATCGGATGTACAAGTTTTTTTCCTAGTAAACCGCTAGGTTGTTATGGAGATGGTGGTGCAATTTTTACAAATAGCAAGATAATTTACAATATTTGTAAAATGATAAGAGTTCATGGGCAAAAGAAGAAATATATACATGACATAGTTGGTGTTGGAGGAAGAATGGACACTCTTCAATGCGCAATAGTATTAGAAAAGTTAAAAGTTTTTGATAATGAATTAAAAACTCGTAATTTTTTAGCTAAAAAATATAATAATTTTTTTAATTCTTTAAAAGACCCAAATATAAAGTATCCAGTTATAAGAAAATATAACAAAAGTAGTTATGCTCAATACACGTTAATTTTAAAAAATAGAGCTGAAATTATTAATAAGTTAAAAAAAATGGACATTCCTTCAACCGTGTATTATCCAGTTCCATTAAATAAACAAAAACCATATAAATTTTTTTGCTGTCCAAATTGTACACCAAACTCTAATAAATTATCGAAAAAAGTTTTAAGTATACCGATGCATCCATATTTAAATAAGTCCATTTTTAATATTATTAAAAAAGCTTTTAAATAAAATTAATAATAATACCTAAGTTTATATGTTACGAAAAAATATAATTCATATTATTGGAGCAAGACCACAATTTATAAAACTTGGAATACTTTTAAAAGCAATAGAAAAAAAATTAAATGCAAAAAATTTAATTATTCACACAGGACAGCACTACGACTATGAAATGTCTAAGGTGTTTTTTAAAGAGCTTAATATACCAGAGCCTTATGTAAATCTGAATTTACAAAAAGTGTTAACTCAAAATCAAAGATTGTCTCAAATGATTTCTAAATTAGAAAAATCATTAATAAAAATAAAAAAAATAGATCTAATAATTATTTATGGAGATACAGACTCAACATTAGCGGCAGCACTCGTGGCTAGAAAATTAAATTTAAAGATTATGCACGTTGAATCTGGTTTAAGATCTTTTGATAAAACAATGCCCGAAGAACAAAATAGAATTGTTGCCGATCATCTTTCAGATTATTTAATTTCACCAACATTAACCGCAACAAATAATTTATTAGCAGAAGGAATAAATAAAAAAAAAATTTATCAATTAGGCGACGTCATGAAAGATTCTGTATTTTTTTATTTAAAATTTTTAAGCAAAGATAGATTTAATAGTTTTTTGAAAAATAACAAAATTGTAATTAATAAATATGCTTTTTTTACTTTGCATAGAAAAGAAAATACAGCACCATCAAGACTAAAAAAGATTATAAAAGAAATTGGAAAATCCGATTATTATTTTTATTGGCCTTTACATCCTAATATTGGAAAAATTTGTATAAAAAATAAGATTAAATTTCCTCAAAATCTCAAAGTATTTAAACCTGTTAGTTATTTCGAAAGCTTGTTGTTAATTCGTAGCTCAGATTTTGTAGTAACTGATAGTGGGGGCATTCAAAAAGAGACTTTTTTTTTAAGGAAGAAATGTTTTATTTTAAGGGATAGAACAGAATGGAAAGAGTTATTAAATTTTAACAGTTACTTAATTAATACTAATATATTTAAAATATCAAATTTCTTAAAGTTAAAAGAAAAAAGTTATTCAGCCAATATATTTGGAAATTTTTCAGCTTCTTTGAGAATTTCTTCTTTAATAAAAAAAATTCTTTTTTGATGAAGAAAAATATTTTATTTATAACGGGACAATTTTTACCTTATACGAAGTCAGTAGGTGGTATTTTAAGAGTATATTCCTTTTTACAGACTTTAAAAAATAAACACAATTTACACTTATTAACTAATTCAGGTGTATACTACGGTTATTTAGGGCTGCCAAAAAAAAGTCTTAAAGAAATTAAAATTATTTATCTTAAAAAAATAAATAAATCAAATAAGCTTTTTTTAAATTGTAAATCTTTATTATTTCGTATTTTTAATTTTTATAAGTTTTTTCAAAATTTATTATACGTTTTGTCCATTGACTATTCTTTTTTTTTTATAGATCAATATTATAAAGAAACTATAAAAATTATAGATTCAAAAAAAATTAACTATATAATTATTTCAGCACCACCTTTTTCATTATTTTTTTTAATAAAAAGAATTAAGTTAAAATATCCAAATATAAAGATAATCTTAGATTATAGAGATGGTTGGACGGGTAGAATTAACTCAGCATTGTTATATATAATAAAAAATTATGTAAAAAATTTTATTGAAAAAAAAATTATTAAATTTGCAGATTTTATTTTAGCAGCTACAAATTCAATTAAAATAAACCTATCTTTAATTACTAAAAAAAAAATAATTTTAATTACAAATGGTTTTTTAAATATTTCTAGTAGAGTTAAGTTTAATAAATCAAGAAAAATATTAATAGGATACTTCGGCTTAATTTCCGATCAACCTAATAGTTATAGAGATGTATCTATTATTTTTAATGTATTAAAAAATAATAATTTACTTCAAAAAAAATACTTATTTTATTTTTATGGAAATAATAATATTTCTAATTTAGCTATTAAAAATTTTTCTTGTTTCAAATTTAAAAAACATATTTCACACAGTAAAGTTTTATCAAAAATGTCCAATATGGATTACTTATTAACTTTGCATACCGAAAAAAGTACCGCTCAAGAAGTTATTACAGGAAAATTATATGATTATATTGCTTCAAGAGTTCCTGTAATTTTTATTTCTCCAGCAGAAACAGAAGGAGGAAAGATTGTGAAAAAATATAAATTAGGTTTTTCTATAAATTATTATAAAAGTAATCTTGAGAGCTTCTTACTAAATCTTAAAAAAACTACTAATTTAAATCATAAAAAAAATATTTCATTTTTTTCAAGAGATTTTCAAAATAAAAAACTATTGCCATTAATAAAATGACAGAAGATTTAGTAACAGTAATTATTCCTGTTTATAATAAGGTTGAATATTTGCAGGACTCATTGAACAGTGTTGTTAATCAAACATATAACAATATTGAAATCATAATTGTTGATGATGGGTCCAAAGATCATGATAAAATAATAAGAATTTGTAATAATTTTAAGAAAAAAATAAAAATTATTAAATTTAAAAAAAATAAAGGGGTGTCAGCTGCTTTAAATGCAGCAATATTAGCAAGCAACGGAAAATATATAAATTGGTTATCACATGACGATTTATTTTCGCATACCAAAATTGAAGAGCAGATAAGATCATTAGCAGGAGCTGAAGATAAAATTTCTATTACTAATTTTATTCTATGGAATGCGGAAAAAAATAAAATAAGAAAGATTTATTTAGAAAAAAAAGATTTTAAAGATTTTACTGAAAATTTATTACTTAAAGATATATATAATTTTTGTACTTTATTGGTACCTAGAAAACTATACCTTAACAATTATTTCAATGAAAAATTACGGCATGTTCAAGACTACGATATGTTTTTAAAATTATCTAAAAAAGCTAATTTTTTTTTTTTAGATCGACATTTATTTATTAGCAGAGTGCATCCTCATCAAGATTCTGTGATTAAAAAAAATAGATGGATTGAAGAAAAAAATAATTTTTACATAAATCACATTCAATTTTATTTAAAAATATTAAAGAATAAAAAAAATTTTATAAATATTTTTGTTTTTTTATTTTTTTTAAGACTTAAAAAACTTCATAGGTTTAATCTTTATTTAGACAATGAAATTTTAAAAATGAAAAACAACAGAATAGCATTCGTAAATAAAGTTGTTAACTTTATAATTAAAATTATTAATAATTTGAGATGATAAAAAAATTTACCCAAAGTTTTGAGAATATTTTATTAATAATCGCTGTATCAACTTTTTTTATTTTATGGGATTATAAAATTTATAGCATTATTGATTCTAGAGTAATAATCATGCTTCCAATTATTTATTACTTATTAAAAAAATCATTCAACTTAAAAATATTCAATTCACCTAATATATATCCTATTTTATTTTTTTCTGTATTCTTTCATTTTATTTTGAACGTTTTTTTTAATAATTATAATTTGATAAGTACAGAATATTTAAAAGCATTTTTAGGTTTTTTTTTTTTATTATTATTAAGTCTATTTTATAAAAAAAAAATTCTTAAGAATTTAGATTATATAGTAATTTTTTCTCTTTTTATCTTTAGTGTCAGCCTATTATTTTCTGATATTCAAAAAACAGATCCAGCTGCTTTTTCTAATTTAATTAATTGTCATTTTTTTAATTACAAGTTTGTAAATAAATTAATTTTTCAGGAGAATTCTCATTTAGCTATGGTAATTCCTATTTTATTTTTTTACCTTTTATTTAAAAATAATGAAAACTACAGTTTTAAAAATATTTTAATAAGTTTGTATTATATATTTATTTTATTTGCATTTCCCTCGACTACACTTATCGTAAATACAATAATTTTAATAAGTCTTTATTTTTATTTTGATTACAAAAATTTTTTAAAAAAATTTTTTTTATTTTTGATTATAATATTAGCTTTATTTTCAGTAGTTGTTTTAAAAAAATGTAATTATAAAATATTAAATTTAAAAGAAACTATTTCAGATTCTATTAATATACAAAACAACCTAAAAAAAGAAAAATTCAATGATCATTTGTCCTATATAAATAATATACATGAGAAATATAATACACTCCCAATACAGGCATCTTTTTATAAAGATTTTACTGTAGCTGTTTACGTTAATAGTCTTAAAATTTCAGTAGCAACCTTACAGGATCATTTTTTTGGATATGGCATCAATAACTATTATAAAGCTTTTATTAATTATATGGGCACAAAAGTTATACCGCCTTATAGAGAAATATATTTACTCAATTATAATGACGGATCTAATAATTTTGCAAAACTTATTGTTGAATTTGGAATTTTTTCTTTTTTTATTATTTTTTTATATTTTAAATATTTTTTTTATACTAGTGATGATAAAAAAAATAAATTTTTCATGTTGGGCCTTATAACAATTCAGTTTTTTAGAGGAGCTGGATACTTTAATGGTGGATTTTTGTTAATACTAATTTTTATAATTACAGATCTTTATGAAAAAAAATAAAATAATTTATTCTCTTGGCATTCATAAAGATGGTGGTTTGATTATTCTGAAAATGTTACTTAATAAAACAGATTATTTTTTTTATTTGGATAATAGGTTGCATCCATCTCATTACTCTCACTTAAAAAAAGAAAATTATATTGTTCAAAAAAATAAATTTTATAATCTGTTTTTAAATTCTTTAAATTTTTTAAGATTAAAAGAAAATTCAAAAATAATTTTTCTGTCATCCTCTTTACCACTTTTTAAATTAAAATGTATTGTCTTTGCCTTGTATCAAAATTCGAATATATTTTATGATAAAAATAAAATCAAAATAATTAATTGGGTTTTATCATTAGATTTTATTAGATTTTTATTTTTTTTTATATTTAGAGAAAATATTGATCAATGGGTTGTTTTTTCAAATTATTCTAAAACTCAATTAATAAAAAAAATAAGAAATTTTCCAATTAGTAAAATTACAGTACTTAACATTACTCAAAAAAAATTAATTTATAATAAGTCAAAAAAGAAAATCTACGACTTTATTTATCCCGCTAACCTGATGCCACACAAGAATCATAATAACTTATTTAAAGCTTTTATTATTTTATCAAAAAAAGGAATGAGACCTTCATTAGCATTAACATTGACTCCCAATGAGTTAAAGTCTGTTAAATATAATTTATTAAGAAAAAAAATAAATCTTATTAATTTATATAATAAAAATAGAAAAATTTTCTTAAATAATTTTTCTAAATGTAAATATTTAATTTACCCATCATTAAATGAAAACATAGGACTACCATTAGTAGAGGCGCATTATTTAGGACTAGAAATTATTGCTTCAAAACTTGATTTTGCAAAACAGTATGACTTTATAGATTATTTTTTTAATCCTTTATCACCGCGAGATATTGCTAGTTCAGCATTAAGAATTCTAAAAAAAAAAAAAATAAAAAAAAATCTAAATTATAACAATTATAATAATAATTCTTATAACAATTATAATAATAATTCTTATAACAATTATAATAATGATTCTATTGCTTTTACAGAGTATTTTTAAATTATGAATATTCTAATTTTTTCTAAACATTTTTGGCCTGAAAATTTTAAGATTAATATTATTGCCGAAGAATTAGCTAAGAGAAAAAATGAAGTAGACGTAATCACATGTCATTCTAACTATAATAATAATTCTAAATTAAAAAATTACAAAAAAATTTTTTTTATAAAAAAAAAAAAATGGAAAAACGTTAATATTTACTATTTACCGGTTTATAAAAAAAAAAATTATAATGGGATTAATATATTTATTGAATATTTTTCATTTTTTATCAGCTCTTTTTTCTTTTTATTTTTTTTTTTAAGAAAAAAATATAATATAATTTTTGTATTTGGAACTTCACCAATTCTTCAAGCTTTACCAGTGATTTGCTATTCTAAATTAAAAAAAATTCCATTAGTTTTGTGGGTCCAGGATTTGTGGCCAGAATCGTTAAGAGATACGAATTATATCAAATCTTCGTTGATTTTAGATTTTGTAAAATCTTTTGTTAGAATAATTTACTCAAATTCCAGTTTAATATTAGTTCAGTCAGCAGCGTTTATAAAGAATATCAAAATTAATTTTAATATTAAGAATAAAGTTCTTGTCTACTATAATCCTTCGGAAAATAAATTTAGTAAATTTAAGCTTAATAGAAATAAGAAAAAAATTATAACTTACGCAGGCAATTTTGGAAATGCTCAAGATTTCGAGACTATAAAGTTATGTTTAATGGATAAAACTTTAAATGAAAATATTTTATTTTATTTTATTGGTTCTGGAAAAAAAATTAGTGAGTTTAAAGATTTTATTTTAAAGAATGATTTGTTATATAAAGTAAAAATTATTGATTATTTAGAACCTAAATTTTTACATAAATATTTATTAAAATCGGATGCTTTTTTTCTTACATTAAAAAGTGGTTTTGCTTTAAATCTTACAATACCTGGTAAGTTCCAAACCTATATTAGTTTTGGAAAACCAATTATTGCGAATTGTGATGGTGTTACATATGAATTAATTAAAAAAAATAACCTCGGTTTTGTTAATAAACCAGATGATTATTTACAACTTATAAAAAATTTAAATAAGTTGTCCAATTTATCTATATATAATAATAAAATAATTTATAAAAATATGAACCATCTTTACAATAAGCTTTTTAATAATACTGTTAATATAAATCTTTTAGAAAAATATTTTTTAACTGCAGCAAAATAAATTATCAAATGTTAAAAAAAATTTACTATAAGATACCATCCAAATTCCAGATTTTTTTGTCTAAACTAGCAAGTAAATTTATATCATCACCAGAAGAAAATTTTTTAAAATCCACTATTGGTAATAAACATGGTTTGACCATAAATGATAAACTTTTAATTATTAAGAAATTAAAATATTCTTTAGTAAATGTTGAATCGGCAACAGATTTAAATGCTCACATATTGATTATGAGTAGAGTGTTCGAATTAAATAAAGCTAAAAATTTCAATACTTCAACTGTAGTTGAATGTGGTACTTTTAAAGGGGCTACCGCTATTGCTCTTTCTATCGCTTGTAAAATAACAAATAGAAAGTTAATTATTTATGATTCTTTCAAAGGTTTGCCAAATTCTGAAAGAGAGATTGGCAAAAGAAATTATCCACACCTAAAATTTAGCGGTTATTATAGTAAGGGAATGTATTCGGGATCTTTAGAAGAGGTAAAAAAAAATATTAACATTTATGGAGATCTCAGTGTTTGTGAATTTAGAAAAGGTTTTTTTTCAAAAACTTTACCCAAACATAAAGAAAAAATAGATTTTTTATTTTTAGATGTTGATTTGGTTTCATCAACAAAAGATTGCATAAAATATTTATGGCCATATTTATCTAATAATAGTTACGTTTTCACAGATGATGCTTGCGATATGGATGTTATCAAAGTGTGGTTTGACAAAAAATGGTGGGAAAAAAATTTAAAGCTAGAAGCTCCAGGTTTTATAGGATCAGGTTGTGGCTTGCCTATAAATTTAAATTCTTTTTCTTCTTTAGGTTACATCATAAAAAATCCAGATAAATCCACTTATAGAAAAGTTTCATGGTTAAAGTGAGTGATTATTTTTCTTATTAACTAAACAATTTTATATAAATCTTTTTAATATTAGTAAATTTTTTTAAAAACATTTAATTACTTAAACTTTGATCTATATTTAGCTCATGAAAAAAATAGTTTCAGTCTGCATTATCGGTGGCAATTATGGGCTGAAGGTTTTATTACCAGCTATCACAGGAATAAAAAATGTCATTGTAAAGGCTGTAGCTGTTAAGAACGTTAGATCTAATCAAAAAGTCATTTTATATTATTCATGGAAGAAAATGATAAAAGAATGTAAACCAGATCTAGTATTAGTAGCTGTCCCACCAAAGCTACAATCAAATATTCTTAGCTATCTAATTAATAATAATGTTAACTTTTTAGCACAAAAACCATTAACATATAACTTTAATGACGCCAAAAAAATACTTCATAAATTTAATAAAAAAAATATTAAAGCAGCCGTTGATTTGAATTTTTTAAAAATTCCGGCTATTTCCAAATATAAAAAATTACTTAAGAAGTATGTAGGTTTGAAATCATCTATTGAAATAAAATGGTTATTTAAAAGCGGGACATTAAAAGAAAAAAAAAGTTGGAAGAATATAATCAAAGATGGTGGAGGGTCATATTTAAATTTTGGTTTTCATTTAATATCTTTAATTATTTATTTATTTGGAGATATTAAATATTTAAAAAAGTATAACAGAAAAAATAAAGTTGATTATTTAAAGGGCGAAACAAAAAATGGCCAGAGTCTTAAAATTAAATTTTCTAATGATTTTATAAGTAAAAATATTTTCTCAATTAAATCGACAACTACTAAAAAAAAATATTTAGTTCTTGAAAATCGATCTGCAAATTACCATGGGAATTTTATTATTTATAATAAAAATAATTTTAAGAAAAAGAATATTATTTTTAAAGACATTTCTCAAAATTCAAATAACTCTAGAATTGTTTGTTCAAGACTTGTGATTAAGGATTTGATAAAATTTTTCTATAAAAAAAATTATTCATTATTTAATGATTTAGAACACGCGGTAAAAGTTCATCAAATAATCTCAAATATATGAATTTAAATTAGTCAAATATTATAATATGTTTAAAAAAAATGTGAGTATAATTATACCAGTTAAGAATGAAAAAAAAAATATTCTAAATACTATTCGTTCAATAAAAAAAAATTCACGATTTAATTTTAAAATTTTAATTTGTTACGATAATGATTCTGATAATACATTAAGATTTTTAAATAACAGCAATTTAAAAAACAAATATTTTTTATGCAAGAACAAGGCTTCAGGACCTCACGGGGCCGTTATCTCTGGTATAAAATTTTTTAAAAGCGATTATTATTATATTTTACCAGCCGATGATGATATCAACCCTAAAAAGTTGTCTTTTTTAATTAATCTAATGGTGAATAAAAATATTGATATTTTGTGTTTATGCAGATTGATGAAGGGGGGAGCAATGATTAACGCACCATTTATAAAATTAAATATTATGAAATTAGTTAATTATTTTCTCTATTATATCTGTGGTCTTCCTTCAAAAGATTCAACTAATGGTTCAAGAATACTCTCCCATGGGGTTGTGTCTAATATTAAGATTAATAGTAGGTTAGGTTTTTCTTATAGTTTGGAATATTTGATAAAAGCCTACTATAAAGGTTACAAAATTTTAGATTATCCATCTATTTGGAAAGAAAGAAACATAGGAAATAGTAATTTTAAATTATTAAAATGGTCCAAAGATTATTGTTTTTTGTGTCTTTATGCTTTTTATTTAAATATTAAAAAAATATTTATTTATGGACCTGACAAGTCTTTGTAATCTTTTTGCTGTTAGTAATCTTAAATGTAATTTTTATATAGATAAAATATATACTCAGAAATATTTATTTATAGAATCATTAAATATTAAAAATTTATTAATTTTTTTTTCATTTTTTATATTATTTTTTTTTTTATTACATTTTTTAAGATTATTTAAAAATATTAATAAGTATATTTTGATATTTGTAAGTTTTAATTTTGCTTTTTTCTCATCTTGTATAACTATTTATCCCAGCAACATTCCTTTTACTGATACTTGGTTGGAAATCTACCATTTAATTAACAATGACCAGCTAATTTATCTTTTTATGGGTAGTGGCGATCATTCTTTTTCAGGTTTTCGACTTTTTCATTTAATAATTTATAAATATTTTTCTCTTAATTATAGTTTTTTACATTTTATTAATTTTATAATTTATTTCATTTCATTTTTATTCCTATTTTCTTATCTAAATAAATTTAAAAATATTCATTTAACGTGGATCTGTTTATTTATTTTTTTTTCAGGAAAATGGATGAATGTTATTTTGGAACCAGTAAATTTAGTTTGGACGATTAATTTTATTTTAAGTATTTTTTTTGTATTATCCTTAAATCTTAAAGAAGGTTATTTAAAGTACTTAATAATTTTTTTAATTCTATTATTGTCGGCATTAAATTTCGGAGCAGGTATCGTGTTGCTATCATATTCGCTTATTTACGGTTTTTTTATTTTTATTAGCAAAAAATATTCTTACAAATTATTTTATATGACAACACCTGTACTAATCTACTTTTTTGTTTATAAGTTTCTGAATGTACATTGGCAACAGAGTACATCAAATTCAAGCTTATCTATACTGTTGGATAAAAATTTATTTGTAATTGCAAAAGATTATTTTGGTCTTTCTTCTTTTGTGTTTTTTCCCTATTTTAGTTTTTCTAAATATATTTCTCCATTTATCGGTTTTTTACAAAATGCGATAATTTTAACTTATATTTTTTTATTTAATAAAGATTTTTATAAGACAATTAAAGATACAATTTTAAGCAATTCATTTTTGTTTATTGGTATTATAGGATGTTTGTTAGTAGTTATAGTTAGAGGTTCAGCATTTGAGCAAATTAGATATTCTTCTTTTTCAATATTCTTTCAAATAGGCTTTTTCATTTTTCTCTATCAAAGTTATCCCAAAATATTTTTATTTTTTAAAAAAAAAGTATTTTTATATTTTCTGTTAATTTCATACTTTATTTCTATTATAGGACCCCATACCGGGATTCATTTTGCAGTTTCTCGGGCCGCAATTTTTAATCAAATTAATTTGTGCTATAAATCAAATATACAAGACTGTAATGAGGTTATTTATCAATCTACCCTTTATAATAGTGATTGGTTGGATTATGATCATTATTTACAAGTCATGAAGCACCTAAAAATTAATCATTTGTCATTTTTAAAATAATAGAACGCAATATGATAAAAAATAAAATAACAGTTGTTGGAGGAGTTGGTCATATTGGTTTGCCATTATCTGTAGTTTTAGCAAACAAAGGATTTAATGTTTTATCATATGATATTAATACTAAGAATATTGACTTGGCAAAAAAAGGTAAATTTAATTTTTTTGAAAAAAATGGAAATTCAGAACTTAAAAAAGCCTTAAAAACTAAACGATTGAATTTTACAGATCACTGCGTAGATCAAATGAAAGGTTCGGATTTTATTTTAACCGTTGGAACTCCGGTTGATAATTTTTTAAATCCTGATTTTAAATACTTAAAGAATTGTATTAATCAAATCTCAAAATATTTGGTATCTCAAAAACAGATTATTATATTAAGATCTACAGTTTATCCTGGAGCTACCAAATGGTTAAAAAATTATTTAATATCCAAAAATATAAAATGCGATGTAGCTTTTTGTCACGAAAGAGTTGTTCAGGGCTATACTTTTGAAGAAATATCCCAATTACCTCAAATTATAGCGGGCACCTCGTCTTATGCTATAAATAAAGCAAAAAGAATATTTAATAAAATATCAAAAAGAATTTTAGTCTGTTCTGAACTGGAAGCTGAGTTTGCTAAATTATATAGCAATGTTTTTAGATATATCCAATTTGCAATTGCTAATGAATTTTACATGTTAGCAGATAAAGCAGGAGTTAATTTTCACAATATCAGAAAAATAATGACAGATTCTTATCCACGCGCTCAGAATTTACCTAGCCCAGGATTTGCAGCCGGACCATGTCTTTTTAAGGACACCATGCAACTTGTTTCTTATTCTCAGAATAGTTCTAATTTAAGTTTTAATGCCATGCTAGTAAATGAAGGATTGATATTATATTTGGTAAATAAAATAAAAGCTGAATTTAAAAAAAAAATAACTATAGGAATATTAGGAATGGCTTTTAAAGCTGATAATGACGATTCTAGATCATCTTTAAGTTATAAGTTAAAAAATATTTTAGAACAAAACTCTTATAAGGTTATTTGTTCCGATCCATATGTTTCTACAGATAACAATTTGAAAGATTTAAGTTTTACTCTCAAAAAATCAGATCTCATCGTCATAGCGACACCTCATTCAGTATATAAAAAATTGAAGTTAGGAAAAAAAAAAATAATTGATGTTTGGGGAATTTTTTATAAATAATTTTTATGAAACAAAAAAATTTTTTAGTTACAGGCGGTTCTGGATTTATTGGGTCATCTATTGTTAATTACTTATCATCATCAGGTAAAAATGTTGTTGTATTTGACAATAATAGCAGGGGTAAATTAGTTAGATTACAAAAAAACAGAAATGTTAGTTTTATTAAAGGGGACATCCGGAATAAGAAAGATTTAAGAAAAGCATTCTTAAAAATCCATTATGATACTGTTATTCATTTGGCCTATATAAATGGTACCAAATTCTTTTATAAAAAACCCACAGAAATTCTTGATGTTGCAGTAAAAGGACTGGTAAATATTTTTGATTTATGTGTAGAAAAAAAAATTAAAAACTTATTCCTTGCTTCTAGCTCAGAAGTTTATCAGCATGCTAATAAAATTCCTACGCCAGAAGATATACCTTTAATAATACCTGATGTTAAAAACCCTCGTTACTCATATGGCGGAGGAAAGATTTTAACAGAGTTGATGGGTTATCATTATGGTAAAAAATTTTTTAAAAAATTAGTAATTTTTAGACCTCATAATGTTTATGGTCATGATATGGGCAATGAGCACGTTATTCCAGAGTTTATTAAAAGAATTAAATTAAGGTCAAATTATTTTAAAATAAAAGGTACTGGCAATGAGACTAGATCTTTTATTTACATAAGTGATTTTGTTAGAGCTTTTGATACAATTTTAAACAAAGGCAAGCATTGCGAAATATATAATATTGGTACTGAAGAAGAAGTTTCAATAAAGAACCTAGCGAAAAAAATTGCAAAAATATTTAAGAAAACAATTAGGATAAAAAATACAAATTTAGCAAAAGGGGGAACCCCCAGAAGATGTCCTGACATTGGCAAGATTAAAAAATTAGGATTTGTTCAAAAAATTTCTTTAGAACAGGGTATACAATTAATTCTAGATAAAAATAAATGATAAATAAATCTTTTTTAATTTCAAAATGTCAAATATGTAGTTCAATAAATTTAATATCTAAATTTTTTTTAGGTTATCATCCAACTGTCAATGATTTTACAAAAGTAGGAAAAATTAATCTATTTATAGAAAAATATCCTTTAGAAATTTTATTGTGCAAAACTTGTTCGTTAGTTCAACTAGGAGTGTCTATAGATGGAAAAAAAATTTTCCCAAAAAACTACGCCTATAGAAGCGGAACTACAAAAATTTTAATAGATAATTTTGAAGATTTAGCGAGAGAAACACAAAAACTTCAATTATTGAAAATTAATGAATTAGTGGTCGATATCGGATCTAATGATGGCACTCTATTAAAGAGCTTTAAAAAGATAAATTATAAAGTCATGGGAATCGAACCTACGGACGTAGGAAAGCTAGCAAGAAAAAGCGGAATTGATACTATTATATCTCCCTTTAATTACAAATTAGCAAGAAAAATTTGTCAGAAAAAAAAAGCAAAAGTAATAACAGCAGCAAATGTTTTCGCGCATATAGAGAATGTCCATGATGTAATGAAAGGAATCTCAGCTTTACTCGATAAAAAAGGCATCTTTATCTCAGAATCACATTATTTGATTAATTTATTACAAACCCTTCAATACGATACAGTTTATCATGAACATTTGAGATATTATTCAATTAAAAGTTTGAATCATTTGTTTAAAATTTATAATTTTAAAATATTTCATGCAAAAAAAATTCCAACTCACGGAGGCTCTATTCGTGTCTACGCTTCAAGAGTCAAATATAAACCAACTAATTCTTATAAGCGTTTATTAAAGGAAGAAAAAAAATATAATAATTTAGATAAAATTCTCTCATCCTTTGGTGCTAAAATTAAAATCTCCAAAATAAAAATTTTAAACTTACTATCCGATCTTAAATTAAAAAATAAAAAAATAGTTGGTATAAGCGCTCCATCAAGGGCCAGTACTTTAATTAATTATTTAGGCTTAGATAATTCAATTTTAGATTATATTTGTGAGGTTAAGGATTCTCTAAAAATCAATAAATATATTCCAGGAACTAATATTTCCGTAGTTGATGAAAAATATTTATATAAAGATCAACCAGATTATGCTTTGTTATTCTCTTGGCATATATCTAAAGATATAATGTTTAATTTAAGAAAAAGAGGGTTTAAAGGAAAATTTATAATACCACTTCCAAACCCAATTATAGTATGAAAAAAATTTTAGTTGTAGGTGGAGCAGGATACGTTGGTGGAGTCATCGTGGACTTATTATTAAAAAATAAAAATTACGATGTAACAGTTTATGATAACTTGTTGTATGAAGAGTCATTTAGAAAAAATTGTAAATTTATTTTTGGCGATGTAAGAGATAAATTTTTTTTTAAAAAAAATTGTAATAATTACGATTATATAATATGGTTAGCTGCTCTAGTAGGAGATGGAGCATGTAATATAAATCCTAAAATTACAAATGATATAAATTATAAACCTCTAATTGTTTTAAAAAATTTTTTTAAAAAAAAGTTAATATTTTTTTCAACATGTTCAGTTTATGGTTGTCAAAATATTTTATTAGACGAAACGTCAAAAACTGATCCACTATCTATTTATGCTTCTTCTAAACTTCAAGTAGAGAAATTGTTTAAAAATAAAAATGTAATCATATTTAGACTTGGAACTTTATTTGGATTAAGCGATTTATTTTCAAGAATTAGAATGGATCTAGTTGTTAACACATTGTGTGCTAAAGCATTTTTTGAAAAAAAAATAACCGTTTTTGGAGGTGATCAGTTTAGACCGTTATTGCATGTTAAGGATGTAGCCAGAGCTACCGTTCTAGCATTAAAAAGTAACAAGAAAGGAATCTATAATTTAGCTTATAAAAACATGAGAATTATAGATATTGCAAAATTAATAAAGAAAAATTTTAAAAATACAAAAATTATTTCAACAAATATAAAATTTCAGGATGCAAGAAATTATAGAGTTTCAACTTCAAAAGCTTATAAAGAGTTAGGCTTTAGAGCAATTTACAATGTTAGTTACGGAATAAAAGAGCTCAAATCTTTATTAGAAGAAAAGAGAGTTAAAAATTTTAACGATCCAAGATATACTAATCAAAAATTTTTAGAATTATTTAAAAATATATAAACATGCAAGAACCAAAATTAATAGATGGGAAACGTTTATTTGATAATAGAGGTTCAGTATCTTTTTCTAATACTTTTTCTTTTTCAGAAATAAAAAGATTTTATATAGTTCATAATTATAATAAAAATTTTATTAGAGCTTGGCATGGACATTTAAAAGAAAAAAAATTTATAACCTGCATACAAGGAACCTTTCAGGTCTCATGTGTTAGAATGGATAAAACTAAGAATCCATCAAAAAAAAATAAAGTTTTTACTTGGTATTTAAATGCTGGAAGTCAGAATATAATTTCCATACCAGAGGGTTATGCAAATGGAAGTATGTCGCTTGAGGATAATTCTAAGTTATTAATTTTTTCAACGAGCACACTTGAGAATAGTTTAAAAGATGATTACAGATTCCCAGTTAGATATTGGAATCCATGGGATATAATCGAAAGATAATCAAATAATTATATGAAAAAAATTTTAATTTTAGGTGCAACAGGTATGCTTGGTTCACAGGTATTAAGAACTTTACAAGACTTAAAAAATTTTAAAATATATGCTACTTATAAAGATAATAAAAAAATATCAATACTTAAAAATTTAATAAAAATTAAAAGCAATGTAACTTTTATTAAATTTAATGTTGGATTGTTTAATAAAATAAAATTATCTAAATTTAGTTATATTGTTAATTGCATTGGAATTATTAAACCATATATTAATGAAAAAAATCAATCTTCTATTCTAGAGGCAATTAAGGTTAATTCATTATTTCCCCATCAATTAATTACTAATAGTAAAAAAGTTAAAGTTTTTCAAATAGCTACGGACTGTGTTTTTGATGGAAGCAAAGGAAATTATATCGAGACAGATACGCACAACCCATTAGATGTGTATGGAAAAACTAAAAGTTTAGGAGAGTTAAGTTGCTCAAATTTTTTTAATATAAGATGTTCAATAATTGGTCCGGAATTAGATGGTCACAAATCGCTACTAGACTGGTTTAAATTCTTGCCATTAAATTCTAAAATTAAAGGGTTTAAAAATCATGAGTGGAATGGAATTACCACTTATGCTTTTGGAAAAATAATTTATGGAATTATAAAAAGTAATTTAAAAATTCCACAATTAATACATATGGTTCCTAAAAATAGTATTAACAAGTTTAATCTTTTAAAAATTTTTAAAAGGTTATTTTTACGCAAGGATATTTTTATATCACCTATTAATTCTAAATATAAAATTAATAGAACTTTAAAAACTACATATATTGATTTAAATAAAAAAATTTGGAAGTCTGCCGGTTATAAAGATATTCCAACTTTAGAGTATTTAATAAAAGAAATAGTTTAAATGAAAGTCTTAACAATATTAGGAACAAGGCCAGAAATCATTAGGTTAAGTAAAATAATCCCAAAACTGGATAAGTATTGTGATCATATAATAGTTCATACAGGACAGAATTATGATTATGAACTAGACAAAATTTTTTTTAATACTTTAAAAATTAGAAAACCTGATTATTATTTAAATGCTAGAGGAACTTTTGCTAAACAAATCGCAATTATTTTTGAAAAGCTTGAAGAAATTTTGATTAAAGAAAAGCCTGATAGATTTTTAGTATTAGGTGATACAAACAGCAGTCTTGGTGGAGTAGTGGCAAAAAGACTTATGATTCCGGTATTTCATATGGAGGCAGGTAATAGATGTTATGATGAAAACGTACCAGAGGAAGTCAATAGAAGGATTATAGATCATAGTAGCAGTATACTTTTGCCCTATTCAAACAGAAGTTGTGAGAATCTTTTAAGTGAAGGCATATCCAGAAATAGAATTTATGTGACTGGAAATCCTATATATGAAGTTATAAAAAGTAATTTAAAAAAAATTAGTTTATCAAGAATATTGAAACAATTAAAAATAAAAAATAGTTCATATTTTTTATTGACTTTGCATAGACAGGAAAATGTTGACGATCCTGAACAATTACTTAAATTTATTAATTTATTAAAAGTTATTATAAAAAAATATAATAAAAAAAATATTATTTGGCCGATTCATCCGAGAACAAAAAGTTTACTTGGTCGTTTAAAAATAAATTTGGATAAGAAAATCATTTTATCTAAACCATTAAATTTTTTTGATTTTGTAAAATTAGAAGAAAATAGTTTCTGCGTTCTTACAGACAGCGGAACAGTACAAGAGGAATGCACAATTTTAAAAGCACCATGTGTTGTGTTAAGAAATACCACAGAAAGACAAGAAACATTAGAGTCGGGAGCTGTTTTGATAAATTACGATAATGAAACAACAATATTTAAAAATATTCAATTATCCATAAAAGATAAGAAGATAGACGATTCAATACCTGCTGAATATTTAATAAAAAATGTAAGCGATAGAGTATTAAATATAATATTAAGCCATCATAAGTTTTGATTTTGTGGTTAGTCGTATACATAAAATTAAATGTTGGTATGTAATTTTAGTTACTTTTATTTTACATTTAGTTTTAATTAATTTATACCCAGTTAATTTTGAATACACTTTTTCAGAAGGCGCAAAGTATTTAATAAATTTTGATAAACAAATTGTAAAAGACTATTTTTTTGATCAGGCTAATACTTTTTTTTATTCTTTAATTGTAGGTCTTGTTAATAAGATTTTTCCTTTAGAAAATACACTTCTATACACTAGACTTTTGTCTGCATCGTCATATTTTTTTTTAGGTTTTGCGTTTATTAATCTATTTTCATATTTTAAAATCAAATTTAAATGCCACTATTTTCTTATTTTTTTCTTTTTAAATCCAATGATCTGGACTTATGGTTATAGAGGTATTCCTGATTTATTTTCAACATCCCTTGCTCTTTATTCATTTTCAAGAATCTTAATTTTAGGAAATAATATAAATTTTAAGATATATTTAAATTATTTTTTGTTAAGCGTATCAATTTGTATCAAACCTTTTTCTTTAATTTATTTAGGATTAATAATTTTGTTAGATTATAAAAATAATATTATTTTTATAATGAAAAAATATTTTTTTTTAATAATTTTTACATTATTTATGCCAATATTGTATTTTTTGATTATAAAAACTAATTTTAATTTTTATTTAGTCCCACCCCGTTTTAGTAATATGATCACATTTGGATATGGCAATATATTTGCTATTATAATTGGATATTTCATCTTTATCGCTATTTCAGCTTTTCCTTTTACATTAAGTTTTAATTTTTTTAGTGATAAAAAAAATGTTGTAATATTTTTTTTTTGTTCTTTAGTTTTATTTTTTTATTTTTTTAAACATGATTTAGGTAATGCTGAGTTAAATTTTGGTTTTTTAGATAAATTAGTAAGTATAAATTTAATATACATATTTGCTTTACTTCTGTTTTTTTTATTCTTTGCTTATTTAAAAAATGTAATAAGAAATAAAATTAATTATAAATTAATTTTTATAATTTTTTTTTACATTTTAATTTTATCATTAACCAGACCCTCCCAAAGATATATAATTAATATTTTGCCAGTTCTTTTTTTATTTATGTTGTTAAATTTGAAAGAATTTAAGATTAAACTTTTTTCATTAGTTATTTTAATAATTTATATTCCAATTAATTTATTAATTGCTATTAATTTTTATTTTATTTCCAATAACAACAAAAATATTATTTATTTTTTAAACAATGAAAAACTAATAAATAAGACTAGCCCAGGTGTTTTATATTTGCATAGTAAACATTTTTTTAACAGTTTAGATAAAAAAGAATACGAAGTGTCTTTTACTCCGGGAAAATTTGTTATTAAGCAATTTGATTTTAGCAATATTATTCAAAAACAGTCTTATTATATTAATAAATTATAATAAATTATCTTTAATATAAATTCTATCTTCCCACGTCATAAAAGGAAATTTTATTTTTTTATAGAGTTTAAAGTTTAATTCTATTAATTTTCTGTGTATTTCTTTAGAATTATAATTTAAGTATAAATTATCCTTGTGATTTTCAATTAATATCAGATTTGTTCTGTTTAATGTTTTTAATGCTCCATTAATTACTTTTTCCTCATAGCCCTCAACATCAATTTTTATTAGATCAATTTTTTTTTTTTTAATAATAGAAATTTTATCTAATTGTTTAATTTTTACTAATTTATAATTAATTTTTTGATTTATTTGCCCGTGTATTAAATTTCTTAGAAATAAATATTTTGATTTTTTATTTACTTTTGAAAACGTAGATACATAATCACTAATTGAGCTAGTTAAGAACTTTTCATATTTATTTTTGTCTCCAATGCCAAAATTATAAATTTTTACATTTTGATTATTATTAAATTTTTTTTTTAATTTTTTACATAATACTAAATTTGGTTCAAATAATATTATCTTTGCTTTACTATACAATTTTAGAAAAAGATCGGTATAAAATCCTTTATGCGCCCCTATATCTAAAATGTATTTTGGATTTTTTATAATTTTACTTAAATAAAATTTTATTTTTCTTTGATGCAAATATTTATCTAATAAATTTATGATATTATAAGTAAAAAAATTAATAGGATTCATTTTGATAAATGAAAATAACACTGCTTAATAAATATTAAAAAAATTTTAATATTTAACTTACTGTTTCCATACAATCTTTTATTTATTGTAATAGGAATTTCTTTTATTTTTAATTTATTTTTTTTTATGATTAAATAATCTAATAAAATTTTAAAACCATTTTTGTATAAGTTTCTATTATCTTTTAGAGAATCTTTTTTGCATATAAAGAATCCTGATAGTGGGTCACTGTTTCTTATTTTAAATATAATATTGATTAAAAAAATAAACAATTTACTTATTAAGATTCTTATTTTGCTTTTAATAGTCACTGAGTAGTTTTCTGAGTTTTTTAAGAAACGACTTCCTATAACAAAATTATAATTTGTATTATTTAATATATTCAACATTTTATTTATGTCACTAGGACTATGTTGCAAATCAGAATCCATTAATACAATATATTTCCCCTTTGCTTTGCTTATTCCGTCTAGAAAAGCTGTAGATAAGTTTCTTTCTTTTCTAAAAATATAACGAACATTTGAATATTGGCTACTTAAAGATAAAATTTTATATCTTGTATTATCAGAGGACTTATCATCAACAAATATTATTTCGTAACTTTTATCTAATAAATATTTTTTAATTTTATAATATATTTTAAAAATATTTTTTTCTTCATTTAGCGTTGGAATAATAATAGAAATTTTAAAGGTCATAAGATATGATTTATTAATATATATATGAATTTTGATAATATAGTAATTGGATCAGGTCCCACAGGGGCCGTATTGGTTAACCAGCTTTTAAAATATAATAAAAAAGTGGCGTTAATTGATATTGGTAATTTAATTGAAAATAAACATCAGGAAATTAAAAAAGATTTTTTAAAATATAAAAGCAAAGAGAGATTTCTTAAGTCCATCAGTCAAAATAAAATTTTAAATACATATAAAAATCCACACATTAAATTTCCTTTTGGTTCTGAATTTGTTTATAAAACAAATCCTTTTGAGAGCTTTCTTTCCAATGATAATTTAGATTTTATAGTATCTAATGCTTATGGAGGCTTATCTAATATTTGGGGAACGATGGTTTCACCATTTTTTTATAATGATATTAAAAATTGGGATATTAGTTTTGAAGATTTTTATAAAAATAAATCCGAAGCTGAAAAAATAATACCAATATCCTCAAGCAACGATAATTTAAAAAATTTCTTTAATATTAATTTTGGCAGTCCTCATAAGTTTAATCTATCCTCCTTAGCGAGTTCTTTTCTAGATAGCTTAAACGATAAAAAAGATTATTTAAATAAACAAGGAATATTTTTCGGAAGAAGCAAACTTGCTGTCGGTAATTATTATTCATTCAACAAAGTTGAATGTCAAGAGTGCGGTCTATGTCATTATGGATGCCCTTATGAGTGCATGTTTAATTCCACCCAACTACTAGAGCAAATCAAGGTCAACAAAAATTTTTTATATATAAATAATAAATTTGCAGAAAAGATTAATTATAATAAACCGCAAAGTGATTTAGAATGTATTGATATTAATACCAAAAAAAAATTTTTATATTCAGCAAAAAATATTTTTATTTGTTGTGGACCAATTTCAACAGCGGCACTTCTTTTTCGCAGTAATTTAATTAAATCTGATAAAATTATTTTCAAAGAATCACAAAGATTTTTTTTGCCAATATTTAAAAGAAAAAATATAAATAATAGCATTAATCAGAATAAAAATACTCTATCGGAAATATATTTAGAAATATTTAATAAAAACTTATTATCAAAAAGTATTCATCTTCAATATTATACATTTATAGACATAATATTAAAACCACTTGAAAAATATTTCGGTAGATCTGTTTACCTTCTTCCTAAAATATTTCCGTATTTTTTTGGAAGAATAAATTTAATTGTTGGTTATTTACATTCAGATTATTCTAGCAAAATAGTAATGTCTCGCCTATCGAATGGCAGTCAAAGTAATTATCAATATTCCTTAGTTTCAGAAAAAAATACTCAAGTAAAAAATAATATTGATAGAATAGTTAATTTTTTAAAAAAAAATTTGAAAAAAGATTTTTATATATTTAATAGTTTAGTAAATATTAATCTAACTGGAGCAAGTTATCATTATGGTTCAAGTTTACCCATGAGTAATTATGAAAATAATTTAAATGATCAAACCAGTTTGAATGGAGAGCTTTCTCATTTTAAAAATATTTTTATATTAGATTCATCTATTTTACCGGATATGCCAGCACATCCAACTACTTTCAATGTGTGTGTTAATGTAGTTAGAGTTGTTGAAAATTTAAATAGTAGTAAAATAATTTGAAAAAAAATATTTTTTTAATTGGTCATAAATCTTTTGTTGGCGCTTCATTTAAAAAAAAAATATTAAAAAATAAAAAAAACTTTAATTTATTTCATTTAAATTCTTATTTTTTAGAAAAAGACATACGCTCTTTAACTAAAGAAAGTTTTTTAAAAAAATATTTATCTAATTATAAAAAAATAGATATAATATTGAGTTGCCTTCATATTCACAAAGATAGCTTGGAAGATGAATTGAATTTAAATTCGAAAGTTTATCAAAATATTTTATATTTTGCAAAATTTCATAAAGTAAAAAAAATAATTTATATATCCTCAGTAAATGTTTCTGACCGTAAGATCTATCATTACTCTTATGTTAAATATCAAATAGAAAACTTAATAAAAAAATATAAATATTTTACAATAGTTAGGCCTTCAACTGTTCTTAAGATGGATCGAAATAAAAGGTTATATGGAGGAAGAGATGGATCAAGTTTTAATTTAATTGAAAAGTTTTTTAAATTTAATCTTCCAATTCCTATTATAGGTAATGGCAATTATTTATTCACATTTTGTTTCTTAGACAACCTATCAGATTTTATTTTATTACTTTTGAAGAATAATATTTTCATTAATAAAAAAATTAATTTTTTTTCAGGAGAATATTTAAAATTTAATAATTTTATTAATAATATTTCTCGTATTAAAAAAAAAAAAATTCTAAAGATTTATATTCCAATTTTTATAATTAAAATTTTAAGTAATTTAAAATTTCTAAAAATGTTTAGTAAAAAAAACGTCTATAATTTAATGAATCAAAAAATTATTTATAATTATAATAAGTTAATAAAAAATAGAATTTATCTAACCAGAATAGAAGATTTTAAATAAATTTTATGTTATTATTTTATAAAAATTTTATGAGACTTGTTAATGTAAATTCTGTTCTTATTTATTTATTACCAATCTTTTTAGTTTTTAGCAGATTTATGGCGGATTTAGCAATCTGCGTTTGTGCTATTTTATTTTTGATATCTGTTATAAAAAAAAAAGAATGGTTTTATTTTAGTAATCCTTTTTTTTATTTTTTTTTTTTATTTTTTTTTTATATATTTGTAAGATCAATATTTACTTTAAATATAATTTCAATAGGAACTACAGTATTTTATTTTAGATTTGGTTTATTTTCTTTAGCGGTCTGGCATGTAATTAATAATAACTCTAAATTTCTAAAATATTTTTTTATTATATGTATTTCTTTTTTTTTAATTTTATCTTTAGATGCTATGTATCAATACTATACTGGACATAACATTTTAGGTTATCCCAAGCATATTTATAATAAAGTAGGCAGTTTTTTTGGAAAAACTTTTATATTAGGAAGTTATATTTCAAAAATTTTTCCAATTATTTTTGGAATATTTTTTTATAAAAACTTATCTTTTTCTAAAAATAAATATATAAACTTAGCAATAATTTTTATTTTTGCCCTTTCTTCATTTGCAATAATATTATCTGGCGAAAGAGCTGCCCTTTTTTTATTTCTTATTTATTTTTCTTTGATGTTGATTCTTCTAAAATTTAAAATAATTCACAAAATTATTATTTTAAGTGCACTATTATTATTTTTAGCTTTATTTTTTTTAAAAGACTCGAAAATTTACGAAAGATATATAGTTTCAGTTTACAATCAAATTTACTTAGATAAACATTTTAAAGAAAAGGGAATTCAAAGCAATTATAATAAAGAGTATTTCAGATTTAGTGTTCACCATGAGGCTCATTATCAAGTCGCATACAGAATGTTTACAAATAATATTTTGTTTGGACAGGGTCCCAAAATGTTTAGAGTGCTTTGCGATGATAGTAAATTTCGATTTGAGTACAAATATGCGATGGAAATAATAGATGGATGCACCACTCATCCACATAACTCCTATATTCAGTTATTGGCAGAAACTGGTTTAACCGGGGCAGCATTTTTAATATTATTTTTTTGTTATGTAGTATTTAAATTATTTTATAATTTTTTTGTTTTTTATAATAATAAAACTATAGATAACATTTATAATTATAAAATTTGCTTATTATTATGTTTTTTTATAAATTTTTTTCCAATTGTTCCCAACGGAAATTTTTTTAATAATTGGCTTTCTATTATGTACTATTTGCCCATGGGTTTTTATTTGCAAGTTACTAAAGGAAAATTTTAATTAAATGCATAACTATTATACCTTAATATTTTTATCATTGGCATATCTATTATTTTTTAAATTTTATTATATTCGATTAACAAATTTTCTAAATCTTTATGATATTCCTGACTTTAAAAGAAAAATACATTATAAAAAAGTTTCTTTAGCTGGTGGTTTGCTAATTTATTTTTTTTTTTATTTTATTTTATTCTTTGATATTTTTTATTTAAATAAAATTAATACTAATCTATTATTTACAAATAATAGAGAACTTGTAACGTTTGCAATTTTTAGTACTCTATATTTTTTAATTGGGATTTACGATGATAAATTTAATTTAGTTGCTGATAAAAAATTATTTTTATATTTTTTTATTACTTGTATTTTTTTAACCACAAATGAAAGTTTATTAATTCAAAATATAAATTTTTCATTTATAGAAAGAAATATCATTTTAAGTAAATTTAGTTATTTTTTTACAGCTTTTGCAATTTTATTATTTATAAACTCTTTAAATATGTTTGATGGAATAAATCTTCAATCTGGTTTGTATATTGTTTTTTTTTTAATTATTTTATTTTTTAAGTACAATTATAGTATTATATTTTTATCTTTAATTATTATCTTGTTATTTTTTTTGTACCTAAATAATACAAGCCAAATTTTTTTGGGAGAAAATGGAATTAGTTTTTTAGGTTTTTTTTTATCTTATTTTTCAATTTTTTCTTATAATAATAAAATTATAAATTATGCTGATGAAGTTTTTTTAATTATGTGTATTCCTGGATTTGATTTATTACGTTTATCAATAACTAGATTAATTTCTGGAAAGCACCCATTTTCTGCAGACAAGAATCATATTCATCATAAATTATTAAAAAAATATGATCACAAAATTACAATTTTTATTATAATGACAATTGTTATTTTTCCATATTTTCTATTTTTAATCTTTAATAATCTATTATTATCAATATTTTTTTCATTTTTTTTATATTCATTAATTATATTAAAGGTATCACAAAAAAAAATTTAATTTCTTAAGGTTATTTATAGTAAATTATATAGGTATATTTTTTTTTTATTTTAATATCTTTCTCTACATTGCCAATGTTCGTGCAGGGAGATTTGCTGTACATACATAGAGTGTATGGGTGTGGTAGATAATATAAAAAAATATCATTTTTATAAACTGGAATGTTAGTATTTATTGCATTATTTTCAGTAAATGAATTTTTTTTAGGCCAAGGGTAGTCAATATATTTGTAATCATAATTTTTATATATTCTTAGTAAATTCTTAGAAATAACAGCAAGCATTATTAAAATAATAGTAATCTTTAAAATTTTAAAGTTTAAATAAATTGTTTTATTTAGGATTAGTAAAATAAATATAGTTATCAAAAGAACAATTAAGTAGCTTAATCCATATCTATAGATTGGGAATTTCAAAAACCATATTAACGAACCAAGCGAACAAATAAAAAATGTTATTAGTAAATCTTTTTTAGATCCGTAAAATTTTATTTGATTTTTTTTTAAATAATTAAAAATTAAAAAAACAAAAATTAGAATAGTAATAAAAGGAATTATTTTTGTTAAGACAATTTTAAAATGAGTATTTAACCAAGAATTTATCCATTTAAAATCAGATATATACTGATCATAATTTTTTTCAGTTTCAAATCTATTTGGGTAATCCTTAGCCCAAGCTTCGCTCGCCACATCAACTCTTATAGGATCAGATACAGTGTTTGAGTTTAGAGCGCTCCACTCAAGTGAAGATATACAAGTTTTTGGAGATGGATAAATTAAACAAGAAGAAACTATTATATTTTTTATTAAAAATATTGTTAAAAATATAATACTAAAGATAATCGCTATTGATTTGATAATTAGTAAATTATTTCTTAAATTTCTTATTAATACAAAAAAAGGAAATAATAGAACCAATATAAGCGTAGGTTTTAATAATACAGTATAAATAGCAAATAAACTTGTCAGCTTAATCTTATCAAGATCCTTATAATAATATTTTTGATTTATGAATAAAAAAAAAGTTATAAAAAAGAACATGTGTCCAGAGTAGTCATTACCAGAATTGGTATAGCTGCTCAGACCATAAAGAGTGTAGGTAAGTAAAAAAAATACCACAACCACTTCTAGATGATTATTTTTTTTAAGAAATATTTTAAAAAAGAAAATAACAACAAAAGAGAATATTGATGAAATTGGTATTAAAATTCCATTTTCTCCAAATAACGAGTTATTAAATATCGCAGAAAAATATTGAAGTATTGAAGTGTGACCAAATCTAAAATGTACATTTGTTAGTCCAAATATTATTTTATTATCATTCAATATACTGACGTAGGGTAAATGATATAATCCTGCATCCGGACGATTGCTGTGATCTAGAATTAATATTAAAAAACTTATAAATCCAGTAATAATTGAAATTTTTACAATTTTTTTAATAAGATTTCTTATAAAAATAGAATAAATAATGCCTGTAAAAAAAATTAAATTGTTTACAAGTAAATTTAAAGGAAAAAAAAAATTAATTAAAAGCGCAATAAAAGATAAGAATATTATTCCGTATAATCCTAATTCATATTCATTTATAAGTTTACTTTGATCTAGCTTTAAAAATATGATTTTAAAAAAATGTCCGTAAACAACAATTATATATGAAATAGCAAAACAGCATAAAAAAATTTTTATAAATTCAGAAATCATTGATAAGTTAATTTATGACAGTCACTATTATAATACCATGCTATAACGAGTTTAATACGATAGAAAAATTATTAAAAAAGATTTTATCATTAAAAAATTTAAAACTACAGATTATTATTGTTGATGATGGTTCTATAGATGGAACAAGATTGATATTAAAAAAAAAAGTATTTAGCAAATTAAAAGTTATTTATCACAAAAAAAATAAAGGCAAAGGAGCAGCTATTAATACTGCTAAAAAATTTATTAAGAGCGACGTTGTTCTTATTCAAGACGCAGATTTAGAGTACGACCCTAGAGATTATAAAAAAATTGTTCAACCTATTTTTGATGGAAAGTTTAAAGTTGTATATGGTTCTAGATTTTTAAAAAAAGAAAAAAATTTAAGATATTATTTTAATTCTTATTTTCAAATTTTAGGAAATTTATTTTTAACTTTTATCTCCAATCTTTTAAATAAACAAAATCTAACAGATGCTCATACTTGCTATAAAGCTTTTGATAGTAAAATTTTTAAAAATATTATTTTAAAAGAGTCTGGGTTTAGTTTTTGTCCAGAAATAACAACTAAAGTTTCTAAGATGGGTTTAAGAATACACGAAGTAGCAATTAAGTATAAATCACGCAATGTCAAAGAAGGAAAAAAAATTAGATTATTTGATGGATTGGACGCTTTATACTGTTTAATAAAATATAGATATTTTATTTAGTTGGTTGCGGGGCTTGGATTTGAACCAAGGACCTTCAGGTTATGAGCCTGACGAGCTACCAGACTGCTCCACCCCGCGATAAAGTTTTTTAGTTATAGCATTATATTTTAATTTATCCACTTTTGTTAAATTTGAGTTTGAAATTCAAATATTTAAGATATTTACAAAAGAATGCTATTTATGTACAAAGCCTTGCCTGGTGATTATTGCAAAGGAGTAACACCCGATCCCATTCCGAACTCGGCAGTTAAGCCCTTTAGCGCCAATGGTACTTTGTCTTAAGGCACGGAAGAGTAGGTCGTTGCCAGGCTTTATAAATTCTCGTTAAATATTTAATGAAAAATATATTAGTAGTAACTGGAGGCGCAGGATTTATAGGTTCTAATTTAATCGTTGAACTTTTAAAATATAAAAAACTAAAGATTATAAGTGTTGATAATTATTCATCCGGTTTTTTAAAAAATCACGTTAAGAACAAAAGAGTTAAGTATTTAAAGGGAAATACTAAAAATTTGGAAATTTTATTAAAAAGTTATGTTGGTAAAATTCACAGCATTTTTCATTTTGGTGAATTTGCAAGAATTTATCAAAGTTTTAAAAAAATAAATGAATGCTTTAGTTCAAATATTGAAGGCAGTTCAAATGTATTTAATTTTGCTTTAAAGAATAAAATTAAATTAATTTATTCTGCAACTTCTGCAAGTTTGGGAAATAAAGGAAAAGATATGAATCTATCCCCTTATTCTTTTTCAAAAGCCAAGAATTTAGAGTTACTTGAAAATCTTAAGAAATGGTTCAATTTTAGATGCGAGATAATTTATTTTTATAATGTTTATGGAAATAGACAAATTTGTAAAGGTGATATGGCAACGGTTGTTGGTATATTTGAAGATCATTTTAAGAGGGGTAAAAAATTACCAGTTGTAAGACCTGGAACACAGGTTAGAAGATTTACTCATGTTTCTGATACGATCAAAGCTTGTATTTTTGCATGGAAAAAAAATAAGTGCAAACACTACTCTATTGCCGGCAAAGAATCTTTTAGCATCATTGAACTTGCAAAATTATTTAAAAGCAAGATTAGGTATTTGCCAATGAGAAAAGGAGAGCGTTTTGCATCTGCTTTAACAAAGATGAATTTAAACAATAAGATTATAAGATTATCAGCAAAAATTCGGTTGAAAGATTATGTAAGTAATTTTTTAATAAATAATCGTTAACTTTTCTTTACAAAGTGTATTTTAATATATATTTAATGTCCCTATGAAAGTTGTAAGTTCACTTAAATCTCTTAAAAAAAGAGACATTAATTGTAAAGTAGTTAGAAGACGAGGAAAACTTTACGTTATCAATAAAAAGAATCCAAAGTTTAAAGCAAGACAAGGTTAGAAACTCTATGGATATAGATTCTCAAAAAGAAACTTGGTCTAATTTTAAAAAATTAACAGTTTATGTTTCAGTTGCAATAATTTTTGTTTTAGTTTTAATGGCTATTTTTTTATTATAGATTTTTAGTCTTTAGTATCGAGCTTTTAATTTTTTAAACTTTTTAACTCTTCTTGTGTTTTCGTCCTTCTCTCTCTTTTTTCTCTCAGATGGTTTTTCAAAGTGACTTTTGATTTTTAATAAGCGAAATACACCTTCTCTTTGTAATTTTTTTTTAAGAGCTCTTAGAGCCTGCTCTAAATTATCATTTTTAACTTCTATTTTAATATTTGCTTTCCTCCAAAAAAGTGAGACGATTTAGCATTTTTGGTGTTATATTGTCTATATTTTTATGAAGCTTTTTAAGCATAGACCAACAGAAGGTTATCAAACAAAAATAAGTATAATTAATAGAAGAAAAGCTATTTTAACTACGGCTAAATATACTTTTTTTGGTTTAATTGGTCTTAGACTTTTATGGCTGCAGGTATTTCAAAAAAATAAATATTCTATTTTGTCTGACCGTAATCGTTTTAAAGAATGGAAAATCGCAGCGGAGAGAGGATTAATATTAGATCGTTTTAACAATAAGATAGCTGAAAATCGTCAGCTTTATAGAATTGCTCTTATTAAAGGTGACGTTACTGATCTTGATTTTGTTATTATAACATTAAATAAATTTTTAAGATTAGATAATGAAACAATTGAAAAAACCAAAACAGATTTTACAAAACTCAGAAAATTTCAACCCTATGTTATTAATAAAAATTTAACATGGGCTGAATTTTCAAAAATAAATAGCAATCTTTTTATTTTAAATGGTGTTCAACCATTTATTTCAATGGAAAGACATTATAATTATCCTTATGAATTTGCTCATATATTAGGTTACGTAGGAGTTCCCAATGAAAATGATCTGCAAAATCAAAAAGATGATCTTTTTAGAACACCAGGAATTAAGATCGGAAAACTTGGAATTGAAAAAATATTAAACAGAGAACTTATTGGTACTCCAGGTTTCACTCGTTTTGAAGTAAATGCAGCAGGTAGAGCAGTTAGAACAGTTGAATTTGTTGATGGAGTAAGTGGTAATGCTTTAAAAACCTCCCTTGATCTTGAACTTCAAAAGTTAACTTATCAAAAACTAGGAAGAAATGCTGGGTCTGCTATAGCGATGGATATTAAAACAGGAGAAGTTTTAGCATGCGTTTCAACTCCATCGTTCGATACAAATAAATTTGCCTTTGGGATAACTCAACCAGAATTTAATGAGTTATTAAAGAATGAACGAAAGCCATTAATTAATAAGTTTTTATCAGGTCAATATTCTCCAGGATCTGTAATAAAACCAATTATAGCTTTGGCAGCACTGGAAAATAAAATCGTTGATCAAGATTATACTCATTTTTGCTCTGGAAAGATTGAGCTGTATGGTCAAGAATTTTATTGCTGGAAAGATGGAGGGCATGGAAAAATTAACTTAAAAGATGCGGTAAAAAAATCATGCGATATATATTTTTACGAAGTAGCAAGATTATTAGGAGTCGATAGATTAGCAGAAACAATAAGAAAATTTGATTTTGGCCAACCCACTTTAAAAGATTTTGATGAAGAGAAAAAAGGTTTGGTTCCAGATACAAAATGGAAAAAAAATGTTTTAGGCAAACCATGGTTGCTAGGAGAAACTTTGATTACAGGAATAGGACAAGGTTATATATTGGCCACACCAATGCAAATTTGCAAATCAATGGCAGAATTTGCAAACGGAGGTTATAAAGTCAATCCAACTTTTTACCTTGATGAAAAATCTAAATTAAGTCGAATGGATTTTGATACGGAAAATATAAAAATAATTAATGAGGCTTTAGTGGCAGCAACAAATGAACCAGGAGGAACATCTTATGGTTCTAGATTAAACGGTAAGTTGAAATTTGCTGGAAAAACAGGAACCTCTCAGGTTACAAAACTAACCGTTAAAGACAGGGAAGATAATGCAAACCCAAATTCCAGAGAATATAAATACAGAGATCATTCTCTTTTTGCAGGATACGGTCCTGTAGAAGAGCCAAAGTACGCTGTAGCAGTAGTTGCAGAACACTCCGGACCAGGATCAAGGATTGCCGCTCCAATTGCCAGCAGCATGTTTGATTTTTTATTTAAAAAAAGAATATCCAATGCGTGAAACAGTAAAAGTTTCGAAAATTTTCTTATTAATTGAAAAATTTCAGAAATTAGACAGAAGTCTAATTTACATGATTTTAGTTTTGGGATTAATAAGTATTTTGTCTTTGTATTCAATAGATAAAGGACAAGGGACTATTTATTTAAAACATTTAGTCAGATTTGTATTTGCATTTATAATTTTAATTACAGTTGCTTTTACTCATATAAATTTTTGGTATCGATATGCATATCATTTTTATTTTTTAATATTATTTCTTTTAGTAGTTTTAAAATTTGTTGGTGTAACGGCTAAAGGCGCTCAGCGTTGGCTTGACTTTGGATTTTTCCACGTCCAACCTTCAGAAGTTGCAAAACTTGCAATTATATTAGTTCTTGCAAAATTTTATAATTTAGTAAAAGTTGAAAATACTAATAAGATATTTTCATTACTGATTGCAGCGATTTTAATTTTAATTCCATTTCTATTAGTTTTAAGACAACCAGATCTTGGAACTGCAGTATTAATACTAGGTGCAGCACTAGGAACTTTGTGGATTGTAGGTTTAAATCGAAAAATTTTTATATCTGGTTTTATAATTATTATTTTATGTCTACCTTTTATTTTTGCAGGAATGAAACCTTATCAAAAACAAAGGGTTGTTAATTTTTTTAATTCAGAAAGAGATCCCTTGGGAGCAAATTATCAAGTTATTCAATCTAAGATTGGAATAGGGTCGGGTGGAATTTTTGGAAAAGGATATTTAAGGGGCTCTCAAAGCTCTTTAGATTTTGTTCCTGAGAACCATACTGACTTTGTATTTTCTCATTTTGCAGAAGAATTTGGATTGATTGGTTCTTTGTTATTATTGTGGTTATTTTTCTCAATAATTAAACGAGTAACTTTAATTGGAGATCAGAGTAAGAATAATTTTTCAAAAATATTTTGTTATGCCTTTGCCTTTAATTTTTTCTTATATATTGTGATAAATCTAGGAATGGTAACAGGGTTGCTACCCGTTGTAGGAGTGCCATTGCCAATATTATCATATGGAGGAACGGCTATGCTAACAAATATGATAGGACTTGGAATTGTTTTAAGTTCTAAATTATATAACGAAGATTTTATTTAATAAAATTTTTTTATGGAATTTTATCTATCAAAAATTTTAAATTTTTTTATTAATCCACTATATATATTGTCATCAGTTATATTAATACAATTGTTTATAATTTTTTTTTCAGAGTCTAAAAAATTAGTTATCTTCTTTTCTAAGTTATTTTTAATTTTATTCTTATTTTTTGGATATAGCCCTCTAAGTAATTTTTTACTTAGTAAGATTGAAGATTATATTCAACCATCCAAATATCCTGTTCAACAATTAACAGGAGTGATTGTATTGGGTGGAAGCTTTAATTCAGGACTTGAATCAAAAGAAAGAAATGAAGTTTCCATAAACAGTTCTGCAGAAAGATTAACTAAAGTTTTAGAAATTTATAAAAAGAACCCAAGAATTTTAATATTATTTTCTGGATTTTCGAACGAATTAAAACCTCAAGGCTGGAGGGATTCAGATATGGCTAAGAAGTTCTTTCTAGATCAAGGAGTCAAAATTGATAATTTAATATTTGAAAATCAATCGAGAAATACATTTGAAAATATTAAATACACAAAAGATATTATTTCTAACTACAAGGGAACATGGGGATTAATTACCTCAGCAAGTCATATGCCAAGATCTTTTTTTGCATTTAAAAAACAGAGTTTAATTTTAGAGCCTATCAATGTTGATTACAAAACAGGCACTAGTAGAATGTTCTGGATAAATTTTGATATTTCTTCAGGTCTAAGTAACTGGAGCATTATACTGCACGAGTTAATAGGCATCTCTTATTACAAAATCACGAATAAAATTTAAGGAAAATGAATAATAATTTTAAAGCATATTTAATGCTTATACTTTGCGCTTTTTTTTGGTCAGGAAATTTTATTGTTGGAAAATTTGCAACACTTTATGAAGTTCCGCCTTTAACACTAAATTTTTTTAGATGGTTGATAGTATGGATTATTTTAATTCCTTTTACATTAAGAGACATATTAAAGAATATTAAAGTTATAAAAAATAATTTTTATTCAATCTTATTAATGTCGATTACTAGCATTAGTGTATTTAACTCTGTTGTTTATTATTCTTTAAATTTTACTCAAGTGCTTAATGGAGCCTTAATGATTTCAATAATACCAATATTAATTATTTTTATTTCTTTTATCTTTAGAACTGAAAAAATAAATTTTAGTCAAATTTTAGGTCTAATCCTGTCTATAACAGGAGTTGCAATAATTGTTACACGCTTAGATTTCGCTAAATTAATTAATCTAGATCTTAATAAAGGTGATCTTTGGTTGTTAGTTGCAATGTTATCGTGGGCAATCTATTCAACAATGCTTAGAACTCACAACACAGGGTTGAAGTATCTAAGTTTCATGACAGTAATTGTTTCTATTGGTTTAATTTTTTTATTTCCACAATTTTTATATGAATTTAGGAACCATCAAGTAATTAAATTTAATATTCCAGTTATTTTAATCACAAGCTATGTTGTTTTTTTTGCCGGAATAGGCTCTTATATATTATGGAATAAAGCAGTTGTTATTGTTGGACCTAATAAAGCTGGAATTTTTTTACATCTAATGCCAGTATTTAGTTCTTTTATGGCAATATTTTTATTAAATGAAAAACTAATGCACTTTCATATTATTGGAGCGACTATAATTGTTATAGGTATTTATCTTTCTTCAAAAAAATCTCGATTAAGATGAAAGTTGCAATTTTAGATGACTATCAGAATGTTTCCTTAATTCTTGGAAACTTTGAAAAATTAAAAAAAGATTTTGATTTTCATGTATTTAACCAGTCATTTGAAAATGAAGATAGCGCCATAGAACAATTAAAAGACTTCGAAGTTCTTATTGTGATGAGAGAACGCACCCCAATTACTAAAAAAATTATTTCAAATTTAAAAAATTTAAAACTTATCATTACAAGCGGCATGCGAAATAAGTCTATAGATTTTTTAACTGCTAAAGAGAAAAAGATTTTAGTTTGTGGCACAGATTCAAGTTCTAATTCAACAGCAGAATTAACATGGGCCTTAATTTTGGGGCTTGCAAGAAATTTAAGGGAAGAAGCAGAGAATATGTACCAAGGATATTGGCAAACTACATTGGGACATGAACTTAAAGGTAAAACTTTAGGCATTGTAGGTCTTGGAAAAATAGGAGTCCAAGTTTCAAAAGTAGCCTTAGCATTTGGAATGAATGTTGTTGCCTGGAGTGAAAATCTTAAAATTTCTATAGCAACAGACAATCAAGTATTGGCTGTAACTAAGGAAGAGTTATTAGAAAAATCTGATTTTATTACAATTCATACAGTCTTGAGCGATAGAACAAAAAATTTGATAACAAAAAAAGATTTAGAGTTAATGAAAGAAACAGCTTTTTTGATCAATACTTCAAGAGGCCCTATAGTAAATGAATTTGATTTAGTTGAGGCTTTGGAAAAAAATATTATAGCAGGAGCAGGTCTTGATGTTTACGATATTGAACCATTGCCTGAAAATCATAAATTAAGATTTTTACCTAATGCTCTTTTGTTGCCGCATTTGAGCTATGTAACTAAAGAGAATTATGAAATTTATTATTCTCAAATGCGTGAAAATTTACAAGCTTTTAAAGATGGAAAGCCTATCAGAGTTATTCAAATGCTAAATTAGAAATTACCCTAATTTTTGTAAAATTGGAAAGAATTCAATTAAATAAAAACCGATTGTCTGAAGTTTTCCAGTAACAATTAAAATACCAGTTATTAATAATATAATTCCAGAAAATTTTCTTATTTTATTTAGATAAGATTTACTTTTTTTTGAAACGATTAAAAATTTTTTAATAATTAAACTAGAGACTACAAAAGGAATTGCAAGACCTAATGAATAAACGCCTAATAATAATACTCCTTTGTATATGGAGTTTTCCATTGAAGCGTATGCTAGAATTGAACCAAGAATTGGACCAATGCAGGGAGTCCAACCAAATCCAAATCCTACTCCAACTATAAATGGAAAGAACAGATTGTTGGAATATTTTATATTATAATTGCCAAAATTTTTATTTAAAAAATTAATTTGTATTAAATCTAATAAATAAATACCAAAAAAAATTATTACTATTCCAGAAATAATTGATAAAATTTGAGAGTTGTGTAGTAAGAAACTTCCAATAAAAGTAGCTGTTGCTCCAAGAGAAATAAAAACTAAAGAAAAGCCTAAAGAAAAAAATAAAGATTTTTGTAATATAAATTTTTTAGATTTTAGATCTAGTTCATTAAGTGTAGTTCCACATATAAATGAAACGTAGCCTGGAATTAATGGGAGCACACATGGAGATATAAAACTAATTATACCAGCAAAAAAAGCTATAGAAAGCGATACAATCATTAAGTTTTTTACTCGAGACCTAGCAATTTATCTAACTTTTTTTCTTGGTCCAATTTATGAATTTTATCACAATCACCAATGTGAATATTGTCAGCAAATATTTGAGGAACAGACCTTGCGCCATTTGCCATAGCAGACATTTTTTCTCTTAAAATTTCATCATTAGATACATCAATTTCAGAGAATTTAATTTTTTTTTTATTTAATAATGATTTTGCTTTTACGCAAAATGGACAATAATTTGTTGTGTATATTTCTATTTTTTTCATAAAAGCGGGGCGTTCTGTTACCCGGTGCCCCGGACCGTGCTTATCTAATTAATAAATTAATTAGGCAGCGAGAGCAAATTGTTCATTTGCGTTTATATTTTAGTCCTTTACGGTGGTACTATACCGGACGAAAGAAAAGCCTTTAGACATTAGTCGATTCTATTTCACCCCCATAAGTTGAAATTGGTGGAGGTGCAGGGTACCGCCCCCTGGTCCTCAATGTTTATTATGAATCTCGTTTATCGTCATAGTTGGAAAACCAACATTAATAATATAAGACTTTGAATCGCTAAATTAAAGATATATTTAAAATCTAAGCTTTTCGAAGACAATGGAACTTACTTCTGAACAAAAAAAAGAAATTCAAGAACAGCAGTCACAAAGCAATTCTACAAAAAGAGTAACTTCTCCCGAACTTGAAAAGGTTCTTTATGAAGCAATTCCAGTTCTAGATCATGGATTTATAAGGGTTATAGATTACATGGGTGATGATAGTTCAATAGTTCAATCTGCTAGAGTCTCTTATGGAAAAGGAACTAAGAAAGTCTCAACAGATGAGGGTTTGATACGATATTTAATGAGGCATTGGCATAGCACTCCATTCGAAATGTGTGAGATTAAGTATCACGTAAAGCTCCCAATTTTTATAGCAAGACAGTGGATTAGACACAGAACAGCTAATGTAAACGAGTACTCAGCAAGATACTCTATATTAGATAAAGAGTTTTATATTCCAGCAAAAGAGCAGTTATCAGCACAGGCAACTAATAATCGACAAGGTCGAGGTGATTTGATTACGGGCCAACAAGCAGATGAAGTTCTTAAAATTTTAAAAGATGATGCAGTAAGAACTTATGACAATTATGAAAAAATGTTGAATGAAAGATTTGATGGAACAATTATTGATGAAAAAAAATCTGGTCTAGCAAGAGAGCTTGCAAGAATGAATTTAACATTAAACTCATATACTCAATGGTATTGGAAAACTGATCTTTTAAATCTGATGAATTTTTTATTTTTAAGAGGAGATAGTCACGCACAGTATGAAATTAGAGTTTATGCTGAGACAATGTTAGATACAGTTAAAAAGTGGGTTCCAATCACTCATGCAGCATTCTTAGATTATAGAGTCGGTGCTGCTCATTTATCATCAAAAGGATTAAAAATTGTAAAATCAATGATCAATGGAAATAAAGTTGGTTATGAAGATTCTGGACTTAGTAAAAGAGAGTGGAATGAATTAATGGAAGTAATAGATAAAAAAAATCTTATAGTTACTTAATTATTTTTGCAATTTTATTTGCTATTTCTAAGAACATTTTTGAAACTTTATGATCTTTAAATTGATCTACAAAGGGTGATCCTTCATCTGAATTTTTTCTAAGATTAATATTAATTGGTATTTGTCCTAAGAGTTCAATATTAAATTTACTTGCTATATTTTTACCGCCATCTTTTCCAAATATAAAATGCTCAACACCATCATCTGATGTAAAGCTTGTCATGTTTTCAATAATGCCTAATATTTTAACATTAGTTCTTTTAAACATTTCAATTCCTCTTTTTACATCAATAATTGCAATATCTTGAGGAGTTGTAACGATAACTGCTCCATCAATATCTATCTCTTGAGAAAAAGTTAAAAGAGCATCTCCAGTTCCAGGAGGCATATCAATAATTAAAAAATCAACATTTTCCCATAAAACTTTATTAGCAAAAGTTTTTATAGTGCTGGCAACCATTGGGCCCCTCCAGATCATGGGAGTTTCTTCAGATACCATAAATCCAATCGACATACATTGAAGATTAAATTTTTTTATTGGAATTAAATTTATACCATCCTCGCTTTTTGGTTTTTCTAAAATCCCTATCATTTTTGGAATAGAAGGACCGTAAATATCGGCGTCTAAAATACCAACGTTATATTTTAAATTCTTAAGAGCGATTGCAAGGTTAACTGCGATTGTTGATTTTCCAACACCACCTTTGCCACTTGAAACAGCAATAATTTTTTTTACTCCATTTATTTTATTTTTTTTAAATTGAGTTTTAGGAGAGATTTGATCCATAAAATTCTTACTAAGATTTGCTTCTTTTTCAGTCATTTTGGCGCATTGTAATTTTCTTTTAAATAACCATTTATACCTATATTAAGTAAGACTATTTTTAAAATAATATGTCATTAATTGAGACTAATAATACTAAAGATATCTTAAAAAAAGAATCTCCCTGGGGCGCCCCTAATAAGAATAATAAGCAGCCTAGCTCTAATAATCCTGATGACATGGAAGATTTAGCAAAAAGATTTCAAGATGGTTTAAAAAATATGTTTGGTGGTTCTTCAAAAACTCCAGATGCAAAAAAACCAATTACACTTTTTATAATTGGAGCAATTGCTGTTTGGGCTTTAAGTGGATTTTATCGAGTTGATGCAGATGAACAAGGAGTAGTTCTGAGATTTGGAAAATACACCAATATGACTCAACCAGGATTAAATTATCATCTTCCTTATCCTATTGAATCTGTAATGACTCCAAAAGTTACGAGAGTAAATAGAGTTGATATTGGGTTTAGATCTTCAAGTGATAGCTCAAGATCAGGGGCTATAAGTGAAATTAAAGAAGAAAGTGCAATGTTAACAGGAGATGAAAACATTGTTGATATTAACTATTCAGTTTTTTGGACAATTAAAGATGCAAGCAAATATCTCTTTAATATTCAAGACCCGCTAGGAACAATTAAAGCTGTAGCAGAAACTGCTATGCGAGAAATTATTGCACGAAAAAAAATTCAATCAATTTTAACTCAAGGTAGAACTGATATTGAAAATGAAGCGCATAAAATAATGCAGCAAATATTAGATCAGTATAATTCTGGAATTGAGATCACTCAAGTTCAGGCGCAAAAATCAGATCCTCCCGCACAAGTTATTGATTCATTCAGAGATGTTCAGGCTGCAAAAGCAGATAAAGAACGTCAACAAAATGAAGCGCAAGCTTATGCAAATGACGTAATCCCAAGAGCTAGAGGAGAAGCTGCTAAAATTGTTCAAGAAGCAGAAGGTTATAAAAAAGAAGTAGTTGCCCAAGCAGAGGGAGAAGCTAGCAGATTTATAGCTATATATAATGAGTATGCAAAAGCAAAAACCGTAACTCAAGAAAGAATGTATCTTGAGACTATGGAAAAAGTTTTATCAGGAGTTAATAAAATTATTATAGATAAACAGTCAGGATCAGGAGTTGTTCCGTATTTACCACTTCCTGAATTAAAGAAGAATTTGACAATAGAACAAAGAAAGCCCGAGGTTAAAAATTAATGCAAGATAGAATTTTGAAAGTTTTAATATTTGTAATACTTGCGGCTAGCTTTTTAGTTTATTCAACTTTCTTTATTGTTAAAGAAACTCAACAAGCAATAGTTCTTCAATTAGGAGAGCCGAAAAAAGTTTATAAAGATGCAGGTTTGTATTGGAAGATACCATTATTACAAAATGTTCAGTTAATTGATAAAAGAGTTTTGGATATTGATGCTCCAGCAGAAGAAGTTATTGCGTTAGATCAAAAAAGAATAATTGTTGATGCTTATGCAAAATTTATAATTATTGATCCTTTAAAATTTTACATATCAGTTGGAAATGAAAGAGTTGCGCAATCAAGATTGTCATCAATTATTAATGCCAAGATTAGGGGTGTATTAGGCAAGGAAAATCTAGTTAATTTGATATCTACGGATAGAGCAAAGTTAATGAATAAAATTACAAAAGATGTAGCTGAAGAAGCTAAAGATTTTGGAATTAACGTTATTGATGTTCGTATAAGAAGAGCAGATCTTCCAAGCGCAAATAGTGAGGCAATTTTTAAACGAATGCAAACAGAGAGAACGCGTGAAGCAAAAGAATTTAGAGCAGAGGGTTTTGAGCTTGGACAAACAATTAAATCTAAAGCTGACAAAGAAGTTGCTATTATATTAGCCGAGGCTAGAAAAACTGCTCAGATTTTAAGAGGAGAAGGAGATGGCCTAAGAAATAAAATATTTGCAGAAGCTTTTGGAAGAGATCCAGAATTTTTTAGTTTTTATAGAGCTATGCAGTCGTATGAAAAATCTTTGATTAGTGGCAGCGAGACCTCATTAGTATTATCACCTGACAGTGAGTTTTTTAGATATTTTGGTGAATCAGGATTGAATAAAGTTTTAAAAAGATAATGGATGAGATTTTTACAGCAATTGGATTATTGCTGTTTATAGAGGGTCTTCTTTATACAATGTTTCCTGGAAGTATGAAAAAAATGTTAAATTCTATGAAAGATTTATCAGAGCAAAAATTAAGGTTTGGAGGATTTATTTTTGCTATTATAGGTTTTATAATAATAGCTTATATAAAAAAATTGCAATGAAAAGTTTTAAAAAATTTTTATTAGTTATATTTTGTAATTTTTTATTAATTACAAATTTAAATTCAAAAGAAGTCCCAGATTCATTTGCAGATCTTGTTGAAAAGTTAATTCCATCAGTTGTAAATATTTCTGCAACAAGAGTTATAGAAACAAGATCTCAAAATCCGTTCCCATTTCAATTTCCTCCAGGACATCCATTTGAAGATTTATTTAAAGACTTTGATAGAGGTGTAAGTCCACAAAAAAGAAAAACTCAATCTCTAGGATCTGGATTTATAATTGATAAAGAAGGAATTATAATTACTAATAATCACGTTATTCAAAGCGCTGAGGGTATTTTTGTAAAATTAACTAACGGCAAAGAATATGAAGCAAAAGTTTTAGGAACTGATCCGACGAGCGACATTGCGGTTATTAAAATTAATACTAAAGATAATTTAAAAGCAGTTACATTTGCAGACTCAGACAAAGCTAGGGTAGGCGATTGGGTTATTGCTATTGGAAATCCTTTTGGATTAGGCGGAACCGTTACAGCTGGAATTATATCCGCAAGAAATAGAGATATTAGTCTTGGAAAATATGACGACTTTATCCAGACAGATGCACCAATAAACCAAGGAAATTCTGGAGGACCATTATTTAATATTAAAGGGGAAGTAGTCGGGATTAACAGCGCAATACTTTCTAATTCAGGCGGATCTGTTGGTATTGGTTTTGCAATTCCTGCTAATTTTGCAAAGAATGTTGTTAAACAAATTACAGAATTTGGAGAAATAAAGAGAGGATATATTGGCGTTAGGATTCAGGAAGTAACAAAAGAAATCGCAGATAGTTTAGGGCTTAAGAGTCAAGAAGGTGCTCTAGTATCAAGTGCTTCAACAGGCGGACCGGCCGATAAAGCAGGAATAGAAGCTGGTGATATTATATTAGAATTTAATAATAAAAAAGTTGATAATATGCGAAAGCTTCCAAAGATTGTCGCTGACACTCCTATAGGCCAAAGTGTTGAAGTTAAAGTCTGGAGAAATAAAAAAATATTAACAAAAAATATTATCGTAACGAGACTAGAAGAAACAAACGAATATAAAAATGAAAATAGTAAACAAGTAACTCCTTTGGTTGTTACTATTAAAGAACTTGGAATTAAAATTAGAAATATAAATAATCAAGACGTTGAAAAAAGATCTAATTTAAAAGATAAAAAAGGAGTTTATATTCTAGAGATTAGTGGAGATAGCCCTTTAGCTTTATTACCAGTACAGCAAGGAGAGATTATAATAGCGGTTGCTAATGCTCCTGTAAGTAATGTTAAAAATTTTGAAGATCAATTTAAAAAAGAACTTAAAAAAAATACAAATTCAGTTTTATTAACGATCTTAGACAGCAATAATCAAAGTAAATTTATTGGTGTAAAAATTAAATAAGATTTTTACCAATGCAAAAAGTTATTCTTATCGCAGGACCCACCGGTTCTGGCAAATCTGAAATTGCCTTAAAACTTGCTAAAAAAATAAATGGCGAAATTATTAATGCTGATAGTATGCAAGTTTATAAAGAAATTAAAATTTTATCAGCTAGACCAGAGAATTATTTTAATATTGCTCATTATCTTTATGGAAGTATTTCTGTAAAAAATAATTTTTCTGCTGGGGAATGGTTAAAAAAAGTTAAATTAAATTTAAAAAAAATTATAAGTAAAAAAAAACACCCAATTTTTGTTGGTGGAACAGGATTATATTTTAAATTATTAACTGAAGGCATTTCTAATATTCCAAAAATTCCAGATTCAATCAGAACAAAAGCAAGAAAATTAAATGCAAAGTTAGGAAATGATAAATTTTATAATTTACTTATAAAATTAGATCCTTTAGTTCAGAATAAGATAAAAAAAAATGACACGCATAGACTAATAAGAGCCTACGAAGTAATGATTTTTACAAAAAAATCTTTAACTGATTGGCAGAAAAACAACAAAAATCATTTTAGCAATTATCAGTTTATAAAAATATATATTAATCCTGAAAATAATTTTTTACAAAAATTATTAAGACTGCGTTTAAAAAAAATGTTTGAACTTGGGGCAGTTAATGAGGTTAAAAAATTCTCAAAATTAAATATAAATTCAAGCTTGCCTGCTAATAAAATTTTAGGAATTGAAGAAATTAAAAAATATTTAGATAAAAAAATTTCATTTGAAAAGGCTTTTGAAGAGACTTTTATAAGAACAAGAAGGTATGTAAAAAGACAAAGAACTTGGTTCAGAGGACACATGAAGGACTGGACAAGTATTTTTAATCCTAATTTTGATATTTTAACTAAAAAAATTATGAATTTAGTGACTTCATCTTGACCGTTAAATTAACTAGTTTAGATTGATTTTTTAGGAAAATTTATATGTCGCAAATAACTGGAGCAGAAATCGTATTTAAAGCTTTTGCCGATCATGGCGTTGAATATATTTTTGGTTATCCAGGAGGCGCGATCCTTCCTTTGTATGATGAATTAAGAAATCATAAAAAAATTAAACACATCCTTGTTAGACATGAACAAGGAGCAGGACATGCAGCAGAAGGTTATGCAAGATCATCAGGAAAACCCGGGGTTGTTTTAGTAACCTCAGGTCCTGGAGCAACGAATATGGTTACAGCATTGACGGATGCTTATATGGATTCAATCCCTTTAGTTTGTGTCACTGGTCAAGTGCCAACTCATTTAATAGGAACAGATG
>Ga0214921_10000652_pt1 | contig 62730 bp, 53 predicted proteins | sample LL1505_MetaG_FD_177992 | JGI IMG/M metagenome (GOLD analysis project Ga0214921, IMG submission 177992) | Freshwater microbial communities from Lake Lanier, Atlanta, Georgia, United States - LL-1505 | ecosystem: Environmental > Aquatic > Freshwater > Lake | place: USA: Georgia | collected...
TCTTGAGTGCTTCGTCTGGCAAGCCACTTCGCCATCTTGAGTGCTTCGTCTGGCAAGCCACTTCGCCATCTTGAGTGCTTCGTCTGGCAAGCCACTTCGCCATCTTGAGTGCTTCGTCTGGCAAGCCACTTCGCCATCTTGAGTGCTTCGTCTGGCAAGCCCTTTCAGCTCTTTCAGGTCTTCTGTCTGACAAGCCAGCTTACGCCCTTCGGGTGCTTCGTCTGGCAAGCCCTTTCAGCTCTTTCAGGTCTCTCAGCCCTTTCAGGTCTTCTGTCTGGCAAGCCAGCTTACGCCCTTCGGGTGCTTCGTCTGGCAAGCCCTTTCAGCTCTTTCAGGTCTTCTGTCTGGCAAGCCAGCTTACGCCCTTCGGGTGCTTAGTCTGACAAGCCAGCTTACGCCCATTCGACTCGCTTCGCTCGCTCATGGCAGGCCCGTTCGACCGGCCTCAACTCGCTCATCGCAGAGGATCCCACAAAATCCTTGTGCTTCGGGGCGTCTCTGTCGATACTAGACATACGAAGTTGAAAAGACTTCTATTTCGGCCGATCTAATTGAAAAAGGAAATATTTATGAAGGCAACACTAACATTAGCGCTATTTTGTCTGGTTGGATTATCAGCTTGTTCTCACAACGCGGCTCCGGCTCCAGAGGCAGCAGCGCCTGAGGTTGCTGTTTGCGGTTGCGGCAAGAAGGCCTCGGATTGCTCTTGCGATAAGTGCAAAGGAAAGTCAGCGGCTAAGTGTGAGTGCGGCAAGGCAAAGATGGCTTGCTCGCATAAGGGACACGCCGATTGCGGTGGTCACAACTGCGGCGGTCACTAATTTAGGGTAGGCGGCAAAACCTAGCTTTCGCAGTAGGGAGGGGTTTTGCCGCTTTTCTTTGCCTTAATTACCTATAGGCTTCGCCGTTAAGTTGCCACCACGCATTGGGCCGCGAATCTTCATTTTTGGGTATAAAAGAGAGGCCTTCGCCTCCTTCGAGTCTAGACTAGGTGGTAGTGGCTCGCTCCTTCCATCAAAAGATACCTGTCTGGCGACATCGGATTCCTTTGAGCCGCTCCAGCTAGAGGCGATACTCCACCCAAGTAGGGTTAAACTAGCCACGAGTACAGCTAACATTAAAACAGCGCTCCCACCCTTTACTTCACCGCCTGTTCTATTCTGGAACATATAGCTCTCCTAGAAGGTCTAGTACTTGACCTTTAAGATGCAGAATAAGAGCAGAGGGACTTAAAAAAATCGACAAATCACAAGGTAGCACGGCTAAGACGATTTCTTGCTCGCAGCGGAGTTTATCTCCCATAATTTCGAGTACTTCATCAAGACTCCATAGCTCTCAACAAGGGCGACTACGAGACCAGCAGTCCCTTCTCTAAACCCCTTTTTGAACAGGTAGAACTTAAAGAAGCGTGCGATGGGGCGCAGGATAATATGAGTAAAAACGTTGCAGCGTTCGCCTCGTTTACTCATGGTGGCTGCGGCATTCGAGGCTAAGGTATTAAGACGTCTGATATAGTCTGTGAGATCAGTAAACGAGTAGTGAAACATCTCGCCTTTGCACCTGGTCGTAGCTCCGGTCACGCTGCCCTTTTCATGCGGGTCTTCACCGCCCCAGGTTGTGGCGCTGCGTCTGCAGAATCTTAGGCGATACTCGGGGTACCAGCCCCCCTTGCGCCACCACCGATTAAGAAAGAAGACCACACGATTTAAGTAGTAGCCGTTAAATCTAATCGAGCCCGCGGCGTCTAATTCAGTTATCCGCTGAAGCTCCTGAGCCAGATCCGGAGATACCTCCTCGTCGGCATCGAGGTTTAACACCCAATCGCCACTACAGAGGGACAACGCATATCGTTTCTGGTCCACATATCCGGTCCAGGCCCGATAAGAGATCTTGTCGGTGAATTCCCTGCAGATCTCGATGGTCCTGTCGGTGGAGCCAGAATCAACAACAACGATCTCGTCGCACCAGGCAACGCTCTCAAGGCAGCGACGGATCTGCCGCTCCTCATCGCGACAAACTATGAAAGCCGATACGGTAGAGTGTGAATGTTTAGCCGGGTTAGACACTTAATATACATTCCTTGAAGACCAGCAGGTTTAAGTCCAGGTATTCAATAGCGAAGGCTGCCCAAAACGCAAGTCCTCAAAAATAGAGGCGTAAAAACCCCCTGAGCGGCTGAAATCCGAGCCAAACCCTGTCGACACCCCCGCCTAATAGGTGTAAAACTACCCGCTTAAACCGGAAATTAAAGAGTCAAGAAAAGCGCCTATGAACATCCTTGGAATATCAGCTTTTTATCACGACAGCGCGGCCTGCCTAATTAGTGATGGCAAGATAGTCGCGGCGGCTCAAGAAGAGCGCTTTACCCGTAAGAAGCACGACCCAGATTTCCCAAAGCACGCAGCGGCGTACTGTTTAAAGGCCGGGGGGATCACAATTAAGGATGTTAACTTCGTAGCTTTCTACGATAAGCCCCTTTTAAAGTTTGAGCGTCTCTTAGAGACCTATCTCGCGACAGCCCCGCAGGGGTACACATCGTACGCTCGCGCGATGCCGCTCTGGTTAAAGCACAAGCTATGGATCCCAGACACCATTAAGAGCGAGTTGGGATATGAGGGTGAGGTGTTGTTCACCGAGCACCATCAGAGCCACGCGGGCTCGGCGTTTTATCCATCGCCGTATCAAGAGGCGGCGATCTTAACGATCGACGGTGTTGGTGAGTGGACAACTAACAGCCTTGGAGTCGGCAAGGGAAATCTCTTCTCGATAATGCGCGAGATTAAGTTCCCGCACTCAGTTGGTCTGCTCTATTCAGCTTTTACATACTTTACTGGATTTAAGGTAAATTCCGGCGAGTATAAAGTGATGGGATTAGCTCCTTACGGAGAGCCACGTTACGTCCAGAAGATCTACGACAATCTCTTTGATCTAAGAGAGGATGGCTCGTATCACCTGAACTTAAAGTACTTCAATTACATGGAAGGGCTATCAATGACCAACGATGGTTTTGATGAGCTCTTCGATGGCCCGCGTCGTAAACCAGAGAGCCCTCTAACGCAACGTGAGATGGATCTCGCCGCCTCGATTCAAGTCGTTGTAGAGGAGTGCATGATCCGTCAGGCAAATTACCTCCATCGCGAGACTGGATTAAACAATCTCTGTATGGCTGGCGGAGTAGCTCTTAACTGCGTTGGCAACGGTAAGCTTCTTCGTAACGGACCGTTTAAGAATATCTGGATTCAGCCAGCAGCGGGTGACGCCGGTGGAGCTCTCGGCGCCGCGTTGTGCACATGGTATGGATACTTAAACAATCCACGTCACACCAATGAGCAGACCGATTCACAGAGACAATCGCTTTTAGGCCCGGAATTCTCTGATGAGGAGACGTTGGCTCAGCTTTCTCAATTTGGCGCAGTAACGAAGCGTGTTCAGGGAGATGAGCTCTTTAAGGTTACAGCGGATCTCTTGGCGCAAGAGAAGGTGATTGGTTGGTTCCAGGGGCGCATGGAGTTTGGTCCTCGAGCCTTGGGCAATCGAAGTATCTTAGGCGATCCACGTTCGCAAGCGATGCAGGCGACGATGAATTTAAAGATTAAGTTCCGCGAGTCGTTTAGACCATTCGCTCCAGCAATCATGCGTGAACACGTTTCTGATTATTTTGAGTTGGATTCCGATTCGCCATACATGTTGATGGTGGCGCCGGTTAGTGAGAAGCGTCGTTTGCCGATGACAGCGGACCAAGAGAAGCTATTTGGAATAGCCAAACTAAACGTTCCAAAGTCGGACATTCCAGCTGTGACGCACGTTGATTACTCAGCGCGCATCCAGACGGTGACCGTCTCGCAGCACCCGACTTTTTACAAGTTGCTAGCGGCTTTCAAGGCTAAGACCGGTTGTCCTGTATTAGTAAATACGAGCTTTAACGTTCGTGGAGAGCCGATTGTGGGTACACCGGCGGACGCATATGCGTGCTTTATGAGAACGAATATGGACGCTCTCATAGTCGGTAATATCGTTATGTTAAAAGAGGAGCAGCCAAAGTGGCAGGAGCGCGAAGATTGGAAAACGAAATTCGAGTTGGATTAGAGCAATCGGTAGTGGAAGCTCCGGTGTCAGCAGAGGTGGCTAAAGTTGATCCGCTAGATGTGGTGACTTTTGGCAAGACCGCGCGCAAGCATGTGCGCGAGTTCGGTAGTTTGTTCGCGGTTATCTGCTGCGCGGTAGCGGGGTGGAAATTATACCATGGACACGATCTCGGGCCGTGCATAGTTTGGCTCACTGCTGGTGTTTTATTTGGCGCTCTTGGCTGGTTCGCCCCACGGATATTGATGCCAGTTTGGCGTGGATGGATGAAGTTCGCGCATTACTTATCAATCGTGATGACGGCAGTTCTTCTTACAGTCACTTGGTGTGTTGGATTCCTCCCTATGGCACTTGCTCTAAGGGTGTTTGGGGTCAAGAGAATGGACACCTCGTTTAAGAGTGATAGGCCAACATACTGGGAGCCACGCGACCAAAAGTACGATGATTTTAAGCGCTTAGAGCTGCAATATTAGACCAGGGCTAATACTAATAAAAATTACCTGAAGCACTTTTAGTGCCACGGCTGACTATTGTTTACAGTGTGGAAGGAGATCTTCGCTGTAGGTTAATACCGTATTCGGATACGGATAGTCCGTGAGGTTTTTATGTCTAATGCTCTTAGAGCCGACAAGCTAGGTGAGTTGAGAGAGCCAGAATATGTGGTCTCTAATGATGACCACTATTCTGGCGCGGTTTATCGTTTAACAGCTAGTCTCAACGTCGGGAGAGGTAATATAAGTAAAGCTATCCTAGGCTCGTTGCTCGTTACCTTAGGGCTGACAGCTGGTGCGTATGCTCTAGTTCCCACGGGGATACTTGGTTTATTGCCGGTGCCTCACATCGCGCTCTCTTTCTTCGTCACATTCGCTACACTTTTACACCTGACTCGGTTCTGTTTAGGTGAGTTAATTAGCGCCATGGCAAAGGGATTCTCCTTTGTGATCATCATCGGAGCTATAAGTTTCACTTCCGCTATCTTAACTGATAAGACATCAGCGGACCCGATAGAAGAGCCGAATACAAGCTATACCTCGGTTGGGTGAATCGGTTCCCTCGTTTACGCGCCGATGCTGATCGGCTTAATATATCCCAATGACAACCAGGCACCACCAACTCGATCTAGGGCTCCGTTTTATCGTTGAGCCCTCCGCACCTGAGCTATCTGAAAAGGAGGCTAGTGAGCTAAGAGACCTCCGCCCCGCGGGGATCATGTTGCGCAAAAGAAATTTTAAGCAGAGTGAGCCGTATGAGGCGTGGCTTGCTGTTTATCAAAAGCTCGTAGAGAGCTGTCGCCAAGCAATTGGCCGCGATTCAATAATAGTTTCAGTTGATCACGAAGGTGGTGGAGTCCACCGGTTCCCGGATCCGATCACCAGATTCCCATACGCGGCAACTTACGGAGCTAATCCTGATTGCGTCTTTGAGGTCGCCTCAATGATGGGCGATGAATTAGCCGCGCTCGGTATAAACGTTTCGTTTTCACCAGTGGCAGATATTCACTCTAACCCAAGCAATCCTGTAATCAACGAGCGTGCTTTTGGAACCTCACCAGCGGCTGTTTCCTCGGCGGCTATCGCGTGTGCCAGAGGCTTAAGGCAACAAGGAGTTATACCCTGCGCGAAACACTTTCCTGGTCACGGAGATACAGCGGCGGATTCGCACTACGCTCTGCCACTTCTCTCGGGCACACGAGCGCAGTTAGAGGAGCGCGAGCTCGCTCCATTTAGGGGACTAATCGGTGATGGCATCGAGCTTATCATGACCGCTCACATAATGGTTCCTGAGTTAGATAGCGAACATCAAGCGACGATCTCTAAGCCGATCTTAACTGATCTCTTAAGAGATAAATTAGGCTTTAAAGGATTAACTATCGCCGATGCCCTCGGCATGCGAGGGATTCAGGACGCGGTGAACAGTGATCAATTTGGGATCAAGGCGCATACCGCGGGGTTAGATCTTTTTCTCTTTGTAGGTGATACCGTTTCAATCTCTGACGCGATTAAATTGCGTAACAGGATAGAGAGCGCGGTGCTTTCAAACGAGTTAGATAGTGCCTCGTTATTTGAAACAGAGCGGCGCATAAAATCGTTTTTAAGTACGTTGCCGCAGAATAAGGTAAAGACAATCGAGGCGGATGTGTTAGCGAGGCATAGCGCGCTCGCCAAAAAACTAAAAGAAAACGCGCCGTGGAGTGAGTTTAAATTTGAGCCTGCTGGGTTTGATTAGGTAAGAGCTGCAAAACCTCGCTTGCGCGATGTTTTGTTAGAAACGGCGCGTTCGCGCCGTTTAGGTAGATGCTGCGGTTGTCAGAAGCTGATTTTGCACATTAAGAACTTTCCGCAAAATCGCCAGATAGTAAGCCAGTTTCCTCAAAACGCACCATTCAATAACCGTAAGAACTCATCCCGAGAGATCTCCTTAGCGCCAAAACTCTCCGAAAACGGAGTAAGCACCTGGCAATCAAACCACGGAATTCCGTCTCGTTTAAGATATTCATACAGCGCGACCATCGCTACCTTAGAGGCGTTTGCTTTGCGATAGAAGCTCGATTCGGCGGCGAAGAAATTATTCACCCGCACCCCATAGATACCACCAACTAACTCACCATCAAGATAGCTTTCAAAAGAGTGAGCGATCCCAAGTCGATGAAGCTCCGAGTACGCTGAGATAATCTCCTCAGTAATCCACGTCCCATCTTGCTCACCTCGGTTAATCACTTGAGCGCAGCGAGTAATCACTTGATGAAACGCTGAGTCGATCTTGGTGGTAAAACGCCCACGTTTCAGTTCGCGCTCGAGCGAGCGTGATATATGAAACTCATCTACTGATATAATCGCTCTGGTGGGAGGAGAGAACCAGGCGAGGAGCTCGTCGTTAATCGGCCACGGAAAGATTCCATTCTGGTAAGCAAGCAAGAGAGACTCAAGGTCAAGGTCTCCGCCAACCGCTAACAGTCCGTCCTCATCCGCGCTATCTACTGGTGGGAATTCAATGATCGCCATTTGAAGCTATAGTTACCAAGTTCCTGCCAATACTAGCAAAATTCCGAGCGTAACGCTTGGTCAAAATATTGTTCTAGAGCGGCGCCGAAAACTGATTGTCTAGTTTTAAAAACAGCCGGAAATTTTCATGATAACTTTTGGTTTTGCCGATACTCTAACTAGAATAGCGCTATGCCAACTAAAAGAAACCACAGCACCCAATCAGACACGGCCGTTCAGGAGAGAACGCGCGTAGAGAAGCCGAAGATGTATCGCGTGATCTTACTAAACGACGATTTCACAACGATGGAATTTGTAGTCGTGATCCTTGAGGGAGTTTTCTTTAAGAGCCCAGCGGAGGCCACGCAGATCATGCTCCAGGTGCATAAGAATGGAAGAGGGGTGGCGGGCATATTCTCTAAACAGATCGCAGAGGCTAAAATCGAACAGGTGCATCAGATGGCCGAAAGGGAGGGGTTCCCTTTAAAGTGCGTTATGGAGGAGGCGTGATGTTTAGTACTGAGTTAGGTCTAACACTTGAGGCGGCTTTTAGGGAGGCGGCTTCGCGACGACACGCCTTCTTCTGTCTTGAGCACCTGCTCTACGCTCTGACATACGACGAGCAGATTATTGAGATCCTGCAGAAGGTAGGCGCGCAGATCACAACTCTAAGAAAGGACCTCGAGCAGTTCTTCGAGCGTAACATGGAGGTTGTTCCACTACAGGGCAATCGCGGCTTCGCGGCTGAGCCAACCCAGACACCAGCAGTTCAGAGAGTTCTACAGAAAGCCATACTGCATGTTCGTTCAGCACAGAAAGATATTATCACCCCGGCAGAGGTTTTAGTCGCGATCTTTTCAGAGGAGGATTCTCACGCGGTTTATTTCCTGGCTAAGCAGGGAGTCAGCAAATTAGATGTTTTAAACTATATCGCCCACGGAGTCTCAAAAAGCGATGGCGAGAGCGAAGACCGACTCGCTAGTGATTTTGATGAGGAGCTAGGTGAGACCAGTGACGAAGAAGTGGGGGCGAGGCAGGGCTCTGCTTTATCGATGTTTACCGAGGATATTACGGCGCAAGCGCGAGCTGGAAAGCTTGATCCTGTAATCGGGCGTGAGGAGGAGATCTCACGAACAATTAAGATCCTCTGTCGCCGACAGAAAAATAATCCGCTCTTTTTAGGAGAGCCAGGGGTCGGTAAAACCGCGATGGCTCACGCGATAGCTTCACGCATCGTCGCTGATGAAGTTCCAGAGCATCTCTCAGGCGCTGAGGTGTTCCTTCTTAATATGGGAAACCTAGTAGCTGGAACAAAGTTTCGTGGAGAGTTTGAGGAGAGGATAAGAAAAGTAATCACAGAGGTAACTAAGAGACCAAAAGCGATCCTCTTTATCGACGAGATTCATACGGTAGTAGGCGCTGGAGCTACAGGAAACGGGTCACTAGATGCGGCGAATCTGCTTAAGCCAGCGTTAGCTTCAGGCGCTATCCGCTGCATGGGAAGCACAACTCACGCCGATTACAAAAAGAGTATCGAGAAAGATCGTGCCTTAAGTAGGCGCTTCTCTACTGTAGATCTCCCTGAGCCAACAATAGATCAGACAGTAACTATCCTTGAGGGGCTTAAAGCGAAGTTTGAGGATTACCACAAGGTAACCTTCTCGCCTAAAGCGTTAAGAGCCGCGGCGGAGCTCTCAGCAAAGTATATAAATGAGCGGTTTTTGCCCGATAAAGCGATCGATCTAATCGATGAAGCTGGAGCTGCGAACGCGCTCTTACCCAAAAATAAGCGCAAGAAAACTATTACAGAGGAGCAGATCGAGTCAGTTGTCTCGGCGATAGCGCGCGTTCCAGTTAAGAGTGTTAGCGCCGGAGATGAAGAGCTTTTAAGAAATCTTGAGGGCAACTTAAAGAAACGGGTCTTTGGACAGGACAAGGCAGTAGAAGCGATCGCTCGCGCTATTAAACGTAGCCGAGCGAGCTTGCAATCACTCGCCAAGCCAGTTGGTAGCTTCCTATTCGCTGGCCCAACAGGAGTAGGGAAGACCGAGTTGGCACGCGCGCTAGCACTTGAGTTGGGTGTTAACTTCGCTAGGTACGACATGAGCGAGTTCCACGACAAGCATCTAGTGTCGCGCTTTACCGGAGCTCCTCCAGGGTATGTCGGATATGAAGAGGGCGGGCTTTTAGTTGATCAGGTCCGCAAAAATCCCCACGGTGTAATTCTTTTTGATGAGATCGAGAAGGCACATCCGGATGTCTTTAATATCTTCTTACAGATTATGGATGACGCGGCGATAACCGACTCTCAAGGTCGTAAAGCGGATTTTAGAAACATTATCGTTATCTTCACAACCAACGCCGGTTCTGAAAAGGCGGCGGCCTTAGGGTTTGGGGGCGCTAGAAACAATGATTTCAGGGACACAGCGGTAAAATCGCTCTTTAAGCCAGAGTTTAGAAACCGTCTCGACGACACGATCTATTTTAGCGCGCTGCCGTTAGAGGTGATCGTGATGATCGTAAGTAAGTTTATCAAAGAGCTTGAGAGTCAGTTAAGTGAGCGCGCGATAACATTTGATGTAAGCCAAGAAGCTAAAGAGTGGCTAGCCAAGAAGGGATTTGATCCGGTCTTTGGAGCGAGGCCGATGGCTAGGTTGATTCAGAAAGAGTTAAAAGATCCCCTGGCTGATGAGATCCTCTTTGGAAAGCTCAAAAATGGCGGGAAGGTGGGGATCTCGGTGGCTAAAGAGCAGCTAACATTTGAGATAGGGGCATAGACCAAATTAAAAATGTCACTAGATTCAGACACAACAGGTTTTATCAGAGAAGATGTTGTTAAACGGTTTATCCGCTACGCAAAGATTCACACAACATCAGACCCCAATTCTGATTCCAAGCCCAGCTCAAGTAATCAACACGATCTCTTAAAGCTCTTAGCCGCTGAGTTAAATGAGCTTGGATTACACGATGTGCGCCACGACAAAAACGGGTTCGTCTACGCGACACTCTTGCCTGCTAATAGTACTATAGCTCCCCTATCTTCGGCGTTTGGTTTGATGGCTCACGTTGATACATCTCCTGATCAGGATGGTCAGGGTGTAAAGCCGCTCTTAAGAGAGAGCTATGATGGTGGTGAGCTCTCATTTCCGGACGATTCGCAATTAACTTTATCGTCTAAAGACTCGCCTGAGCTCCTTCACTTTGTGGGTGATACGATCATTACAGCTTCAGGAAAAACACTCCTTGGGGCCGATGACAAAGCAGGCGTTGCGGAGATAATGACAGCGGTCGCCGCTCTTATAAAATTTCCTAAGCTAACTCACGGGCGGATCGAGGTCTGCTTTACAAGCGATGAGGAAGTCGGCAGGGGAGTAGAAGGGATCGATGAGAGTCGATTGCCACCGTATCTCTATACGATGGATGGTAGTTATCCGGGAACGCTTGAGACTGAGTGTTTTGATGCTATCGGAGTTAAGGTCGAGTTTCAGGGAATCGGAGTACATCCGGGATACGCCTACGGAAAGATGGTGAACGCGACCTTAGCGGCTGCTAGCTTTACAGAGCTCCTTCCTAAAGATCAGAGGCCTGAAACAACAAGGGATCGCGAGGGATTTTTTCACCTTACTTCGATTGAGGGGACAAATGAATTTGCCACAGCTAGGTTGATACTAAGAGATTACGATCATCAAAAAAACGTGAAGCGTTTGGATCTAGTTAAAGAGATGGCGAACGAAGTCGAGCGCGAGTATCCAGGGCTTAAGATAGCAGTCACTCATACCAAGCAGTATGAGAATATGGGCGAGGTTTTGGCTCGTAATCCACAGGTTGTTGAGCGCGCTAAGCGCGCCATTGAGGCTAGTGGCCTAAAGGTTAAAGAAAAGGCGATCCGCGGCGGCACCGATGGAAGTAGGCTCTGCGCGATGGGGTATCCAACTCCAAATATCTTCGCTGGTGGAATGCTTTTTCACTCAAGGCGTGAGTGGATAGCGGTTTCGGCGCTTACTAAGGCAGTTGAGACGATATTAAATCTAGCCTCCCTTCCCTAGCGTCTCCCCGCATACCCATCATACTGCGCGTCAAACTTAGCGGCCAAAATATAATCGTTCTCACTTAATCCATTTACGGTGTGGGTCCACAGCTCTACTATTACTTTTCGGTAAAGCACCACTATATCAGGATGGTGATCTTCTCCGTCCGCGATGGCTCCGATTAGTGGCACCCAGTTGGCGCCATCCATATAAGTTTTGAAGCGATACTCGCGCCGAATTTTCTTTCCATCATCAATAACGCTCCAGCCGGGAATGTGCCGTCCTAGTTCGTCCCTTGCGGATACAGAGAGAGGTGGTGTTCCGGCGGCGCACGCAGCGCAGCGCCTAGTAATCAGTTCGCTCATATTATCTTTTTGCCACTCCTTGGCGGTTTATTTAAGTTTAGGTTTTGTTTTCGGAAACTCTTTCCAGTATTCGCCGCTTCCACGACGGAGCACCTGATCTCCTTCTAACAGCTCAAAAGGAGATAGTTGAGGCTTTTGGTTGTATTCATCATATAGCGGCACGAAAGGCCGCTCAACGCACTCTCTAAATAGCGACTCAAAGCTGTTAATAGCAAAGTAAGTCGCCTGGAGATCGTCGATATAGTATCCAGTTCTTAAGACACGCTCTAAATTAAATTTAAGTATATTCGGCGATGGATCACTCATCACGTATTTAGCTTCGCCAAATGACGACATGATCCCCGCGCCGTAGACTTTGAAATCACCACCACTAACAATCAATCCGAATTCGATCGTATACCAGTTAAGTCGCGCCAAGTACTTAACCCCCTTGTGGTCCATCGCTAATAAACCACCCTTGCCGTAGGCCTGCATATAATCGGCGTAAGCCGGGTTGCTTAAAAGGGGCACATGTCCAAATACATCGTGAAAGATATCTGGCTCTTCAAGGTAGTCGAGTTGCTCAGGAGTTCTGATAAAAGTTCCTGCTGGGAACTGTTTATTCGCCAGCATCGAGAAAAACGGTCGAGATGCGATTAATCCAGGAACTGGCAGAACCTCCCAGCCGGTAGCGGCCTTAAGGTAACGATTCATCTTATCGTAATTAGGAACCTCATCAGCAGTGAGGTGGAGAGTCTTTAGACCATCTAGATATTCCTGACAGACTTTACCTTTAAGTGTCGCTAATTGCCGATTAAAGAGGGTGCCCCAGGTCCTGTGATCTTGGGGTGTATATTTATCCCAGTGCTGTTCGATGACGCACTCATCAACTGACTGAGCGTTAAGGATAGCGTGGCCTTTATTCTCGTCCATGAGGGTCAGTATACCACCCTGAGTTATGGGGTAACAAGGAAAGAGTTAAGGCGATCTGGGTTGCTATTGGCCATCAGACTCGGAAGCAGTGGGGTAGGGTAATGTAGAGATAGAAGGGGGAAGGGTGTTATGTCTGAGATGGGATTTGACGAAGGGGCCAAAGCAGCAGGTAAACCTTTACGGGAGGAGCAGCTATTTACTCGAGGGTTAAAGGAGCGCGAGCTGGGTCGCTTGAAGATGCCAAGGCCGCGCAGTGAGCCTCCAATGACTGAGCATCATGCGATATTATCAAACAGTGCGATGCCCTTTGGCCGAGTAGTTCGAAATTCATTTAAGCTCTTAGTAGGTGCGCGTCGCGGAACCCTGCCACCTAAGATGCTTTATCGCCTCTCGTCGCTAGGAGAGAGTTACGCTGAGAAGCAGAAGAGCGACCCGGTTATGTTGGCCAAACCGAGTAGGGGTGGAGAGTTGATTGTTGTCGCGCCTAAAGAGAAGCTCGAACAATTGCAACAAGTATTGTTAGTAGATAAGACAACAAGAATAGAATTGGAGGCTGGCCAGAAGATATCAGAACAAGAATGGAGTTTTAAATTGAGGTACTGGCAGATTCCGTTTAATGCGCGAGTTGTTTTGATTTATACCGATGAAAAGAAGTGGCAGTTGCCGCTGCGGGATCTTAAATGCAATCGCAATTAACCTCGCCCCATCAACCTACTACTTAAGACGTAACGTATTACCTCCCACCGATGCTTCATTATCTCGACATGAAACCCTTAACAAAAGTGTCTTCGGGTAACCTGGGGAATGGACCCAAGTACATTTAAAACCCTCCGCTTCCAGTCTTTGCCCCAGTTCGTGAAGACGTGGGCTCTTGTTCCACGGCTGAAAATTGTCTTTCGCGGATGATGTTGCAAGATCCGCCACTGAATCACCTATAGTCCGCGCCAAGAGTGTTAAACAGGTAGCTACCGCCACCCCTACAGGACTAAAGTTGAAGGTAAAACCTAAACCCGACCAAAGAAAGCCACCTATAGCCAATCGAGATGCCCAAATAATGCGTTTGTCCGTAGCGGGCGGCTTAATATCAAGAACCGCTAGACGCACCTCCCCCATGTCGATATCACCAAGTCTGTTTTTGTAGATATCCTTATGTTTTAGGCGGCCCTCCCTAACCTTCTTCAATTCATCGACAACCGTACTAACATCAAAGCTTTGCCGTAGCTCTTGCTCAATCGAAATCTCGAGGGGCGTCAATCCACGCAAAATTCTGAGCCTGTACTCCTCAAGTTCCCAATCAGATCTGTCAGCGGGAAGGTCCACTTTTACGATAGTGCTTTCACGGGTTTCCTCGCTAGGTTGAGTAACCTCTAGGCCGGATCCTTTGTGCTCGATCCGCAGGTCGATAGTTAGCTGAGATGCCCGTTGGCCAGCTTCACGACCGGCGACCAGATCGATTGAGTACTCTGACCCGAGTTGCTCCCGTAGCCTTGCCAGTTTAGTCTTCAACCAAGGCGGGAGAAGCTCCTCATCTAAATCAATTTCTCCGCCAGAATCGTTACGAGATAGGTACTCAAACCAGGTGCGTTCAAGCTCCTTTTTAATTCCTTGAGCTTCTAACCCCGGCAGTGAATCAAGAAACATGGGGGCCATGTGGCTTCCATAAACTTGATAGTACTGAACTTCGCCCTGTTTAGGGTCCATAGACGCAAGAGCAACGTCAAATGCTCGCACGAATATATGCTCCGGGGTCTGTTGAGCCTGTTTAAATCTCTTCGCGAAGTCCGCTACAACGTCCGACGATGTCTCTCCATACGCCAGAGACTCTAGATTGGCGGTCATTTTAGCCGCCTTGTCTGCTTCTCTCTTAGAGTCATCGCTATTTGATAACTGATCCTGCTCACCTGTATTTAGATTACTCATAAAGGCCTCGCTTCCTTAAACAAGCCGGAGCGGATTTTACCAAATTATATCTGCTAAGGAAGGATCGCCCCGTTCAATAGACTTTTTATGAATCTCTTTAAGCTAAAGAGGAGAAACTCATACGAACAGTTTCTGACAGATACGACGAATTTGTTGCAGATATCAAGTCTCTGGCGGGCCATTTGACAGACTTATGGCAGGCTCATTCGACAAGCTCATGGCGAGCTGTCTAGCCGTGAGCCGCAGATAATGAATTTATTTCCGTCGCCAGGCGACATGCGGCGCCACTTATTGCGTGGGGTACATATCACCTCACATTTATTACATCCCCTTGTCCTCCCTTAAACTCCTAACTAGAGTTTGCTAGTGCACATTAATAACGCCGCGCCACTTCTAACTTATACCCCCCTAGGCCTCTACTGCCCGGCAGCAGACGTCTATCTGGACCCAATTAAGCCAGTCAAAAAAGCCTTAATTACACACGCTCACGGAGACCACGCTAGGCCAGGTTCAGAGCGTTATCTCGCGCACCATACAACCGTCCCGCTGCTGCATCACCGACTGGGAACTAACCCTTCCCAGGTAGAAGGCATCGAATACGGAGAAACTAAGATCATTAACGGCGTAAGATTCACTTTCTATCCCGCGGGACATGTTCCTGGATCAGCGCAGATCTTAGTGGAGAACCACGGCGAGCGTTGGGTGTTTAGTGGTGACTATAAAGTTGAGTCCGATGGTCTCTCAACACCTCTTGAACCGGTACCGTGCCATACATTTATCTCAGAGTGCACCTTTGGATTACCGATCTTCTCGTGGCGCGCTCAAGCAAAAGTCTTCGCTGACATACACTCGTGGTGGGAAGCAAATCGCCAAGCAGGATACGCATCAGTCATTTTGGCGTACTCGCTCGGCAAAGCTCAGCGGATCTTAAAGAATCTAGATCTTACAAAAGGGCCCGTCGTGATTCACCCGAATATCTTGGGGATAAATAGGGCGCTAAATTTAAAGCTAGATCTTTTAGATTTCACTAAAGAAGTCAATGAAACTAATTTACGCAATACCCCGCCACTAGTTCTAGCCCCTCCCATGGTCTTAGGATCCTCATGGTTAAAACGTTTTGGTAAGGCAAGAATAGCCGCCGCATCTGGCTGGATGACGATCTCAGGATTTAAGAGGAGAAGGGGAGTCGACACAGGTTTTATTCTGTCAGACCACGCGGATTTCGAAGGTCTAAATAAAGTCATCGCTGCCACTGGAGCAAAAAAGGTTTTACTCACACACGGCTACACAGCGCAGTTTGGTAGGTGGTTATCCGAGAAACATAGCGGAATCGATGTAAGCGAGTTGGGCGCTCATTTTGAGGGGGATGAGGGGTGATAGGAGACGAAGGAAAACCTCGCTTCCTTAAGGTCTGGAAGTTGCTGAGGTTTTGCCGCTCTTCCCTAACGGGATTGCTTAGGGAAGGCCGGCAAAACCTACCCGTAGCGAGAAAGTGGAGGTTGAGTTGATATTCGATTTTCGAGATGGGAAAAAACCGCAAGTGTATCCACTGCGATACATTGAGGATTTTTTCCCATCTCGAAAACTCGAAGAGCAGCTCAAGATCCGCTTTCGCAGTAGGGAGGGGTTTTGCCGGCCTTCCTTAGGTAATTCAGGCGATTCTCTGAGTAGTTGCCAATGTTTTTCTTGGTGCTCTTAATATAAACACTGAAGAGCATTCGCGATTCCCATCAATATAAACCGGAGAGTCTTAAGTTCCCGCTAGATCTGCCGACCTTCCATTTGAATATCTGGGCAATCAAAAATCGGAGTAGCCGTGCGTTTAGTGTTAGAAATCCTCGCTTCCTTAAGCCGGGGCAGAATGCTACCCATCGCCGTACGTGCGCTAGTTCTAGTGCTTATCTCACTATCGCTCTTACTTACCGCACCTCATGAGTCCGCAGCGCAAGCAAATCTTATCGGCACCTCCGTTGATAGTGGAGAGTTGGTCGGCTACGCCATTACGCAGAATGGCACCACAGTAACAGTTGAGTCAGTCGGGCAGATCGTTCCTACTGAAAAGATAGGACATCTCTTCGGTCGCTTTATCGGCGGCAGGGAAAAAGATCTGGTAAAGGTGCGTAAAATTAGGGGTGATACCTTCGCCTTTATGACTACTTCGAAAAGAGGTAGTAATGTCGTTAGGAGAGTTAGGTTATCGAGGAAGGTTGGCTCGCTCTACTACTTGCTCACAGGCTTTGATATCAACAGTGATGGTTCTGATGATGTAGCGATAGTGGATGTGAGTAACGGCCGCTATAGTTGGTCCATAGTAGAGAACCCGATGCGCTCCTCCGCGCGTGAGCTGCAATCTTTTTATCTTGGCTTCTCCGGTGATCGAATAGAGTGGTGTTTATCGCCGAACAAAGAGGTTGAGTTCGCAGCTATTAGGCAAACAATTAACACATCCAGAACTCGGGTGCTTCTCAAAAACAGTGTCACGCGTGAGACCAGAATCTTTCGATCTCGCTGGCAGCAGCCAACAGGACTACTTATTCCCCTAAGACTAAAGGGTAGCTCCAGTTACGATCCGAGCATAGCGCTCTATTCTCCAGCGAAGAGAGCTATCCTCATTTTTGATAAAGAAGGTGGTTTTGCATCGTATCCGCTTCCTAAGCAACGTTGCAGCGGATATCAGGCAGTAACCAATCTTGACTCACAGGGAGCTGTTTCAGCGATCGAGGTGTGTGCGGATGGCTCATACATAGTTTCTCAGAAAAAAGAAGGCAGCACAGGGGAAGAAAATGACACAGTGATATCTTCGGGAGCATTGCCCGAGCCGATATCCAATCTCCGCAGAGCTGACCTAACAGTTATTCGCGACCAAATAGGAGAGGTTGCTGTGCCGATAGTCGCTCCGGGGTCGGATGGCTCAGCGGTTCTAGATCCGGTTTCATCGGCTCCAGCTACTGGGGTCGCTCCAACTCCTACGAGTCAACCGCAAGCGACCCCAACAGCTACCTCAACACCTGAAGATACCGCGACAGAGACACCTAGCCCAACCCCAACAGCTACACCTATTCCGATTCCGTTTGTATTCACAATCGACACAACTAAAACATCAACGGGCTCGACTAGCGCAAATCAATTTAAATTGCCGCTCTTCCCGGGAGGGGCGTACAACTTTAGAGTGTCTTGGGGAGATGGAACTGAGAGTATCGTTACATCTTACGATGACGTAGACGTTACTCATACCTACTCATCTTCCGGGGAGTACACAGTTTCAGTCTATGGCCAGCTTCACGGTTTTAGATTTGATAACACAGGAGATCGGCTAAAGCTTCTAGATATTAGTCAGTGGGGGAATGGGTTTAGGTTCGCGAATACGAGCGCAATGGCGACAAAGTATCCGTTGAGCGCTTCTGAAGAGAAAATTGAAGTACTTTTGGCGCATGCTGGGTTTATCTGGGCGGGAACAGACACAACGCCGGCCAAGATAATAAAATTTGATCCCACTAATGTCAGCTATAGCGTGACCACGCTGGAAAGCGATGAAGGTCGGGTCTATGCGATGGCTACAGATGGCGCATACATTTACGCGACGGATTGGGACGCGTCGAGTAGGATTATAAAAATTGACCCCACAACAGGAGCAAGACTGGCTGGGTACGAAACAGGGGTTAGTAGTCTTTTCGCCATGACCTTTGATGGTGAATATATTTGGGCAGGTAGTAACTCAGGTTCTCCAAAGCTTGTGCGATTTAATCCTACTGATACCTCGATAGTAGTTTATGATCTAAATGGAACGGATGGCAGCTGGTCGGTAGTATCAGTCGGTAATTTCATTTTTGGAGTGAACGGCTCAAAGCTATACAGATTTAATAAGACATCATCAGCGGTTGATACAGTCGCGATTACTGGGGCGGCATCTGTAGAGGGGCTAGCCTATGATGGGGTCAGTCTATGGGCATCGACCGAAGAGACTCCAGCCAAGTTGCTTAAGTTTAACACGCAGACACTTTCATATGAGATATTCGCGATGCCAACCACGGCGAACAGCTCTGAGGGCATGATCTATGACGGTGAGTACCTCTGGGCTACGATAAAAAACGCCGAGGTCGCGTCACTGCTGAAGATTCCACCGAATGATCCTGGGTCGGCGACAATTGTGCCCCTGTCGACAGACTTTGCAAAGGTAAACGCGTTAGCGGTATCCGGTTCGACGATTTGGGGAGGAGAGCTTGGCTCTCCGGCGGCTCTCTATAAGATCTCCAAAGCCGCCTGGCCCTCTGACTCATTCTTTTACGGCTGCGCCAATATGACTGTATCCGCGGTAGACACCCCGGATATGACTGGGGTGACATCGATGCGGAATGCGTTTAGGGACTGCACTGAATTTAACTCAGATATCGGAAGCTGGGACGTCAGCGCGGTAACCGATTTTAGCGGAACATTCTACAACGCGCTTAGTTTCAATAACGGAGGAGGTCTAGGAGTAACCCATTACTACCACTATCTCCAAACAGAGACAGCGAAACTCTGGCTATCAAGTGTAATCTATAATGGTGTGAAGCTCAAAGCGATTCAGCCGTCTGACGAATCGCTTGTATACTATTTTCACGGGCAGACAGTTGTAGACAGTGTCGCTAGCGCGAGCGGTAAGATAAAGATCTCTTATGGTGCTGACTTCCCGAACCTGACAAAGGTTCGCTTTACTACTACAGGAACACTCCCTGGTGGTTTAAGTGCTGGAACTGATTATTACCTAATAAGACAAGCGTATAACTCCACGAGTGATATGCGTCCAGCGGCGCTAGTAGCGGCTTCTTTAGCTGACGCACAAGCAGGCACGGCGATAACTTATGTCAATGTTGGTTCAGGCACCCACACCATGGTTCGAGCCGATGACTCGGGTTGGACCGCTGGACAACCGCGTACGCAGTATTGGACCAGGCATTATGACGATGGAACCACCGTCAAACCTGTCACAACGAATTACTGGTCGGTTAGGTGGCTCTATCGAGAGATTAGCCCAACCAGCAAAAGAATCTTTTATGTAACGGGAACTGGGCAATATGCCACAACAGCGGATGCTCTGCTTGAGCCAGAGAGAAATGATCTGCCGAGCGCTGTAACGAGTAACTCAGTATTAGTGGCGAAGTTGCTGATTCAACCAGGAGGCTTGAGGCCAGTGGTGGTGCCGATAATCGAGCAAGATGGCTATTACGGGGGCTCTGACAGTATTAAAAACTGGAATGTATCTAATGCCAGGACGATGAGGCAGGCCTTTAGATTAGCCACGAGCTTTAACCTGCCACTGGCGTGGAATGTAGCGGGAGTAACCAACTTTGAGGGAGCGTTCATGCACGCGCGTTCCTACAACCAGGATCTATCGGGTTGGGATGTTTCCGCGGGGGGAAACTTTAACAGCATGTTTGAGGGGGCTGAGGCATTTAATAATGGAGATCTGATAGGAAGCGGGTCTAAGCCGCTGACTTTTAACCCAGCAAGCGGACAGGATTTTGAGGATATGTTCAACTGTGCGTTTAAGTTTAACCAAGATGTTTCGTCTTGGGATATGCGGAATGCCTTAAAGCTTGGTGGTATGTTCGCCTACGGCATATTCAATAACGGTGACCCAACCAATGCGCAATCAAAACCACTGTCGTGGTATCTACCTAAGGCAACTAAGGTTGATTATGTCTTCTATGGAGATGTTTCTTTTAATCAAGATATCGGTTCATGGTTCGCCCCACAAAACGGGGATGTGATGCAGGTGCAGAATATCTCCGCGCTAGTTGGACAGATAAGCTCTGGCATGCTTTTTAATAACGGTGGATCTCCGAATATAAATAACTGGAGGACTCCGAATGTCACCTCAACTTACGCATTGTTTCTCAACTGTCCCCTCTTTAATCAGCCGATAGGTAGCTGGAGCCTTGGTAATGTGACCAATATGTCTAAGATGTTTGCTGGGGCGGCGGCGTTTAATCAGGATATCAGCGGATGGAATACGGGAAATGTTATCAGCATGAGCGAGATGTTCTCAAACGCAAGCACCTTCAACAATGGAGATCTAAGCGATATATTCTCTAAGCCCCTAGCGTGGAATGTCTCAAAAGTCACAAATTTCTCATCCATGTTCTCAGGAGCATCAGCCTTCAACCAAGACATCTCAACCTGGAACGTCTCCGCGGCTACGACCATGGCTAGCATGTTTAGCGGAGCTTCAAAGTTTAACTCATTCTTAGGCGCCTGGAACCCAGCATCTGTTACTACCTTCTCCGCGCTCTTTCAAAATGCGGCGGCGTTTAATAACGGTGACCCAGTTGGAGTATCTACTAAGCCCCTAGCTTGGTCTAACACCGCCGCTGTAACCACTATGGCTTCTATGTTCTCGGGAGCGAGACGGTTCAATCAAAGCTTAAGCGCCTTTAACACCTCCAATGTAACTAGCCTCGCCAGCACCTTCGCGTCAGCTAACTCATTCAACCAGGACATCACCGGTTGGGATGTATCAAAAGTCACATCATTTAATGGGACATTTAATGGCGCCAGTTCTTTCAGGCGAGATCTTACAGCGTGGACTCCTACCGCTGGTACTGATTTCGCTAACATGTTCGCTAGTACAGATATAAATTCAGCCGGCACGACTGATAATTATGACAACCTCCTGCTACGTTTAGCGACCGTTACAACGCAAAATAGTAGGTCGCTAAGTGGCGGCTCCGCGCGCTACAGCTATACCGGTCTTGGAGACGCCACCGCTGGAACAGGTAGAGCGCATCTCACCGCGGCGACAAACGCGGCTCCAACACCTGGCCACGGATGGACTATCGCTGATGGTGGAACAGCAAACTGTACCTTCTCAAGCTCAAGTGGACTCCTGGTGACATACACAGGTGATAGACCAACCTACAGTCAGATAGTCTTTAAAACTAGTGGAACCCTGCCGACAGGAATATCGGCCGGAACAACTTATTGGACTGTGCGAGTATCAGCCACAACAGCAAGGCTAGCCACATCTTTAGCCAACGCTCAATCAAATACAGTTATCGTATATACAAATTCCGGAAGCGGCACTCATGCGCTGATGAATTTAGGACATGTATTCACCGCGAGTAACTCAAGTGGTGCCTTGCTTCTTACTTTAACAACGGGAGGAGAGTTGAATTTCTCCGGTAGAAAAGCGCGTTTTACATCAACCAGTACCTTACCAACAGGGATAACCGCGGGGGTTGATTACTGGCTTAATCGAGTGTCCGCAACAACGTACCGTGTGATGTCGAATGTCGTTGACGCGAATCTAGGGACTAATACTGTTACTTTCACTGACTCAGGAAGCGGCACTCATGAGTTGTTGTTGCAGTAGGGCAAGACCCTAGGCAAGGCCGGCAAAACCTCGCTTACGCGATGTTTCGTCTCCCTAGCAACTTCCCGCCTCCCCATCCGAACATATATCAAGCTTCAACAAAGCGGGGTCAGGTTAGCCTAAGCGAGCACTTTAGCTAGCTTATAGGCTCCACCCCGCGAAAGCTAATAAACCGACTTAATCCAGGTCATACCTACAACAAGACGTTTCTGGCGACGATTAAGCCAAAAATATAAGGAGTTTAAAGTGACATCATTATCAATACCATTTCCAATCGCGGAGGTACTGGGGCTAGGAGTGCCAAAGGTTGTTCCAATAATAAAGACGCCTAGTCATACCGCACAAGTTCGTGTGAGTGAGCAGCTCGAAGAGCCCCTGTCGATACCTAAGCGAGCCGCCTTTGAGCTGTTACCTCAGGAGTTAGAAAAGATTGAGCGCTCGACAGCTCATATCGCCCCTGCTTTATCGTGTCTTGAGAGGCAACGAGATAGCATAAACGACCAGCGCCTCCTAAAGCAGGCACTAGGGAAGTACTCAGTAATAGGGCTCTGGAATAGAGCTATTTCATGGATCGGTTGGGGTGTTAGAACACAGAGCCGCTCGCCGACAGAGCGCATAAATCAAGTTGAGCAGTCTATCTCAGATAGCGTCGGAGAGCTCAAGCGGATCACAGAACACGTTGTCGTGCCAGCGCTCTCTGAAGTACGTGAGGAGTTTAGAGGACGCACCTTTGTTCGAGATGATAAAACACCTAAGGCGCTCTTGATGGTATCTGTACCCAGCGAAAAGGTAGGCAAATCTTTAAGCTTCGATGGGCTAAGAATCACGATAGATGCTAGGAGGTCAGACCCGAATTCCGTACGAGATCTCCCCCGAGGAGATGGTCGGATCGTATTAGAGCGCTCCGTGGACGGAGCCAAGCAGCAGATTGAGTTCGCGTACAAAAGACCGGGCAAGGTTGATGTTTATGTAAACGGAGAGCGCCGAGGAAGTATGTGGAACGATGATGCTATTGATTTAGCAGAGGCGTTTATAGCTGGGAGAGCGATACCGCTGGTTAAGCGTGAGAGATCGAGGGAGTATACGATCGGCTAGGAGAACTATTAGAGAAGCGACTCAAACTCGCTTATGCGAGTTTGGCTCACTTCCTTAAATGTTCCCTGTATCATACGATAGAAATTATCAGCAGCAGCCGCCTAAACGGCGCATAAGCGCCGTTTCTAACAAAACATCGCGTAAGCGAGGTTTTGCGGTGCTTCCCTAAACACAAACCTCATCTGCTCCAAACTAAATCCAACGAGGGTCGCCACCACAGGCGCCCCTACCTCAAAGCTTATTTCCGGGTCATTAACCTGCAGAGTTCCCCACTTTGAGAAACCTTGAACTTCGATGTAGATCTTATCTGGTCTGACCTCGGCAACTGTCGCTAAACACGCTGAACCGACAAGTCCTAATTTATCGTAAAGCATCTCAAGAAATATTAGCCGAAATGCCCGCTCATCACGTCGCCACCTCTTCTCGTTTAAGACATTGGCGCGCTCAAGCATCTCACCATAGCTGATAGGTGGAGACGCGTTAAAAGCGGCTGCTAGCTGATATTGGTTTGCCAGGCCCGAGGCGTCACGGGGTTTAAATTCCGCGTATGAATCAACCCGCAATCCATAGTGGCCAAAATTATCTGGAGAATAGAGGGTGCGCAGGAGGAAGGTATCTAATAGATTATTTAGTAACGCCTGGCTCTCTGGGTCACGGCGATTACCAAGAGTTTGTAAGATTCCCGCAAACTGACTAGGGGTCTCAAAATCGCTTATTTCATGAGGGATTTGTAGGTTGTCTAGAGCGAGATTAAATTGCTCAATTACCTCACGCGAGGGCTTCTGGTGCACTCGGTAGATCATCGGAAGCTCTTTTACTCTGCCGAGATAGTCACTTAGGAGCCGCTTGGACTCGATCATGATCTCAGCTAGTATGAGCTCGATAGCTCTTTCGCCATCAACGCGCAGAAGAGATGGCTTAGAAGATCTCTTCTGTTGTAACACCCGCGCAACTTCGGCGAGGCAAGCTATAGAATTAGCGATCGATGGATCGCTCTCATTAAGCGCTGTGTTTGTTGGGTCGATGCTGCGATGATTAACTACATAGCCGTGGCGGATCTTGTATTGAAGCTGGTAGTGAGTGAATGGACGCTGGCCCTTTATAGTGACCGCCTCACTCGGTATTAGCCAACCTTCAACTATCCAGGCGGCGCGTCTCTGACCAGGCACAAAGGACACTATATCGTGAGATAGCTGTGCTCCAAGAGTTGTTACTGTACGGTGTCTACCATAAATAGTTGAGGCGACGCGAAGAGCATATTTATCTATAGCGCTTCCTGGTTGAACGTGGTCAGTAGCGCTAACAAAAGCAGCGCGCCAAACAAGGGTCTTATTAGCTTTTTTTTCAGCGTGGATTAGATCCTCTATGTCACGTGTGTCAGCGCGGTCTATGGCGATAAAAGGAATCGCTGTTAGATCTTCCCGTTTGTCGACCGCCTTAAATTCACCCTGATTGTATTCAGGTGGTGACCCACAAAGGGATTCAAGCATCTGTTCAAGTTTAGGCCGTGCCTGCTCGGTAAGTATCTCACTACCGCGGAATTCAGCGACAAGATTACTACGGATATTTTGTTCACTCTTAACGGGACGGATCAGGATCGTCACCATGTCGAGTGAGTTAGCCATCTCATCTCGCCACTCATTTAACTTAAGCGTAAGCTCATCAGGGCAGTGAACTTTAAGGACTATTAGGCTAAGTTTGTGACGCTTACCTAGCGGAACCACGTAGTGGTAAGCTCGGTGCAGCTCAATACCGATTGGAAGAGTTCGCTTGATCTCTGAGAGGATATCATCAGCAGCTAATTTTTTGGGGCGCATCTTATTCCATTCTAGCCTAAATCTATCTGAAGGGGCGACTGTACTAAGAGACGAAATAGCCAGGTCGCTAACTAGCTGTAATTGCACCCATTTTGAGCCGCATATCTAAGCGCAAACGATTTTCCTTATGTTCGCATCTAATTGGATGGAAACTATTTAGGATCATATGTCGCAACAGACCTCAACACTCAACAAGCAGCTCCAAGAGGCGCTTAGTCTATTTAGCCATTCAGCGCGCTTTCCACTTCTTAAAACGGTGCAAGTGGGGCGTTTAATGCCGGAGGGGAGTCAGCTGCTAGGCGATTTGGCAGAGCTTACATTTGAGCAACTTGTGGAGAGAGTCGAAATAGCGACTGATACCAATGTCTCAATAAATCAGGAGAGCGAGCAGGCCCTTCTTCATCTGCTCTCTGCTTTGAGTGAGGACGGAGGCGAATCCTCGCAGCTCGCGCCTGATGAGGATATCTCTGTGGTCATACCGGATAGCTTCACAAGTATCGACATCCCGACGCTGGACGATGATCTAAAGAGACTATCTGAAATTCCGAATGAAGATGAGCCACCGACAGATGTTCCTGTAGGGAGTGTACCTCTTGAACTAGCGCTTCGAGCTAATCTAACGAAAATAACGGCACATGATAAATATAATTTGGTTAAGCAGCGAAGAGTTGGAGATTTTTGGGATCCAAAGTGGACTCCAGCCCCGTTTGAGGAGTCGATAACGATTGAGCAGTTGGCTGGATTAGATCTCGCGACCCTATTTAAAAAGCGCATGGTAACTGATACCCGCGTACAGAGTATCCTGAGAGCTCTTAACAGAGTACTCGAGTTTCTAGGGGAAAATTCAAGCTCTTTAGTGAGCCCTATCGATCGACATGTTAAGGCTGCCGAGAGCTATCCTGAGCCTCCAAGAGAGAGGCGAGAGCAACCTCAGATAATGAAATTCAGAGGGACCCCGCCTGAGATCGGCGCGTCAGTTGAGGCGCTGGCGATCTGGGAATCAATAAACGGTAGCTTTGCCAATGAGGCAGAGCTTCGGATAGGTGATCCGATCGCGCTTAAGTTTCTTTCATGTTTCTCACCGGAGCGAAGCGTTGAGATCCTTCTAGGAAAAGATCTCTTAAAAAATGAGCAGTCTGTTCTCTCAAAAATTATCAACGATGGGATCTCAACAGGGGCGCGAGAGCTGACACTGGCACTGCTAAAGGGACCGGGAGTCAAGGTTGATCTGATCGCTAAGGCGATATTCGGGGCAGATGCGCAGGTGAGCTCATATACACGATGTATAGCGACTCTTGTAGCCAGAGGGCTGCTAGCAAAGCCTGTAGAAAAACGTGGTCGCCAGCTCTCGGGTTTTTGGGCTCTGGTGAAGCAAGGCAAAACATCACGATAGCCAGGAGCCGCCCCTGGATCTTTTCTTGCACAGACCTATCAATAGGGGCAAGAGGTAGGCAGATTGTAACCTGCATACTCTCTAAGCCACTGAAATTATGAGAAGCTATTGGGCCCCGAGTAGTGGCATTTATTGCCGCCTATTTGCAGCCTGCAGAAGATAGCTTTATTGCACCGAGTTATCTCTATGGCTACGACAAGCTTCGGCGGAATCGCATCTGGACTCGATACTCAGGCGTTAATAGACGCGACTATTAGCTCTACGCGCCAAACCCGCGTAAAGCCGAATCAAGACAGAGTTACCGAATTAGAGGGAACAAATACAGCCTTCGATGACCTCAATAAAAAGCTGACAACTCTAAAAGACGCCCTCGTTCCATTCACAACTTTACAAGGGGGCGGAGTAAATAAGACTGGAACAAGTAGCAAGGAGTCAGTTGTTTCAGCCAATGCGACCTCATCTGCCAGCAACGGGTCTTACTCAGTAACTGTTAATACATTGGCGAGTAATCACACCTATAGCTTCGATCAAACCTATACGAGTTCAAGTGACGCCCTGCAGAGCGACTTAACGGGCGCGGAAAGTGAAGCTGATCGCACGGTAACTTTTACTATCGGCTCAGGAACCGAGCAGGAGACCGTGAGTATCGTAATTCCAGATGGAAGCTATACCGCGCAAAATTTTGTCGATGCGTTTAATTCAGCGAGTAATAAGGGCCGCGCTTCTCTCGTTAATATCGGTACTACATCAAGTCCGTCATATAAGGTCGTTATAACCTCTCTCTATGAGGGAACCGATAAGGGAATCATAACGAGATCCGCGCTGGGCGCATCGATGACAAACCTGAGCGCCTATTCAGAGAGCGCGGCATCAAACGCATCAGTTACGATAAGTGGAATCGGCACTATCACGCGATCTACTAATAGCATCTCTGATGTTATCCCTGGGGTCTCTTTATCTTTGAGCGCTATTGGAACATCAACAGTGAAGATATCCGAGGATGTGCCATCAACGGTGACCAAAGTTCAGAAATTTGTTGATGCGTATAATGAGTTGGTGTCTTTTATTAGCGACAGCAACAAAGTAACCGAGGAGAAGCAGGGGCGGGAAATCGTCAACGTATTCTCGCCGCTAGCGCAGTCGCGCCTCGATGATAACGTACTTTTCGCCCTTCGCTCGCAGATCTCTCAGACTGTCGCCTCGGGGGGGAGTTCTGTCAGGGTATTAGCAGATCTGGGAATAACAACAGAGCGTGATGGTTCTCTAAAATTTGATAGCAGTAAGCTGCAGGAGGCGATCTCAGCTGAGGTAACTAGCGTGTCCAAGGTGTTTGCATCATTCGCGGACGCGACAGCTACTACAAGCGGCATAATAAATCAGTACACGCGATTTAACGGCCTTCTGGATACATCTGTTAACGCCAACAAAACCACGATAGATGACTTAAATCAACGGATAGCCGACGCCGAAGCTCAGATAGATCGCCAGACTGAGCAGCTAAAGGCTAAGTACGCCCGATTGGAATCTCTGATGGGCAAACTGCAGAATCAGCAAGCCTCACTTACCTCGGCCTTGGCCGGGCTAGGTTAATCCAGACAAAAGATACTTTCCAGCCGGGCATGGCTGGGGTAGTTTATTAGGGAACTCGCGAGAGATACACCGTTTTGACAAGTCTCGCCTAGATATCGCAGTACCTTATGTCAGCTATTAACAGAGCCGGACTATTTACAGTTGTTGTGGCCTTCTCCACGGCCATGGTGATGCTTGGCGCCCGCGACCTACTGCGAAGTTTGAAAGCTCCAACAGACACCCAGACAGAGCAAACCAAGCAGTTAATACAGCAGCTAAGGGGTGATCAGCTCTTTAAGATCGAGGCCAAGTACGATCAGGAGCATGACAAGCCCAATCGCAAACCCGGAAGTGTTTTACCTGATTACGATATAGCCAAAATCAAGAAATTTCTCTCAAATTTAATTGGCGGAGTTGGAAGCGAGGGTGCTGATGAGCCGGCTGCGGCATCAGATACGGATAGTAAATAGGATTGTGAGGAAGTGATGCTTAAGGTTAGGGAACGGTTCTCTCTTTTATGCTTAGCGCTGATAGTCGCGTTTAGCTCAACAGGGTGCGTATTGGTGCCATTTGTTCGGGCTTTTAAGGAAACCGGTTTGACAGAGGGGGATCGGATGGAGCTTCTCGCTCCACAGTTAAAAAAGTTTTCGGAAGCACGGCTTTTTGGAAATAAATCCCAAGCGATGGCGTTAGTCGCGCCTGATGCTCAATCTGAGATCTCAAAACAGCTTCAAGATAATAATGAGCAGGAACGCATCGTCAAATCGCAGGTTGATGAGATCGAGTGGATCGATGGAGCCCGCAAAGCTAGAGTAGTTATGAAGGTCGAGTCGTTTAAGGTGTCGCACCTAGTTGTTAGCTCTAAGCGCGAGGAGCAGCATTGGGAATTCTCTCCAGGTGTTGGGTGGTTAATGACCGCGAGAGAGCAAAAGGTGGAGGGGTAAACCATGGTGGTGTCAGTAAGAGCTGTTACTTTATTCGCGATTATCTCAGTAGTCGGATTGTCAGGATGTAGCTGGTTTGGTCCATCATCGATGGCAGGTGCGGGGCGTAATTCTATTGGCTCAGCGGTGGGTGGGGATCCATCTGTAACTCCATTTAGGCTAGATGTGCTTAATGAGACCAACGACGGTAAGACGCTCAATATCCAGGGGCAGCTTGTATCAAAGGATCGGCGCTCAGCTAAGGATGTTATCGTAAGATTGAAAGGTGTCGACGCTCAGGGAGAGGAGCGCGTGGCCTCTCATAAGGTAGCGGATCTTATTCCTAATGGAGGCGAGCTAAATCCATCGATGCCAACGCAGTTCTCGTTAGCGCTCCCTTCAGAAGGTTTATCTAATTATCAGGTAGAGGTGCTTTGGGGCAGAGATGCAGAGCCGTATCTCGGTACTTCGCGAGCTTCGCTAAAATCTCCGAAGGGGGAATCGGACTTTTTAGCGCTCCGTAACCTTGAAGTTCACCGAGTTCCGGATGGTAGCTGTTCTTCACCAGAGGAGTGTCTGGTTTCATTTTCAATTAAGGGTGAGTTTTTTAACTCAGGCAAAGCTGTTATCAGTGACGTGGTGTTAGTAGCCGGATTTACCCCAGCTAGCAAGCTTGGATTGCCGAATCCGCCTCTTGAGAATGAGAAGCGGATCCAGGTCCAGAATATGGGGCTAGTTCCGCAGGGGACTAAGCCTTTTAGATTGACTCTTGAGAAGCTCTTGCCAGCGTCAGATACAGTAGCGTATCAGCCGGTTGTGCGGATAGTTTCGTTTGAGACAAATTAGCGCAAAAAGGCGCAACGCGAGAGTATAGCTCTTAATCCAGGTGCCTCATTATCCGCGGTGAGTTCCGAAAAGAGCTGCGCGTTTAAGCCCCTGGCCAATGAATCCGGTAATGTTTCTTGGTTAATTCCTCTCTCAACATTAAGGAGGTAGCTCTTAAGGATCTCTTGCGCCATAAGTTTTACGTCAGATAGTGAAAAAACCCCGACTCGACCAACCCACGAAGCTTCATCACGCCACCAGATAAGACCGGACCACAGATCTCCAACGCTAAAGCTACTCTCCTGTTCTGTTTGAGGAGAATCAAGACCTTTCAGATAAAGCTCAAGGGAGCGATTCAGATCAGCTTCTGTTTGATTGCAAACACGCGCTTGGTGAGAGACGTAGCGTTTAAGTAGGGTAGGGCCGATAGCCGTAATCGCGGCGGCGAGTTCCTTGGGGCTGAGGCTCTCGCTGTTTAGAGTAGCCTTGGCATTTGTGGTTTTTACTACCACCTTTGCAGACCTGCGTTTAGAAGCCGGCGCCTCGCTCTCGGCAGGAACTGAAGAATCACAGGAAGTGTTAGCTGGTCCGTAGGTATTCATAAGCTTAAAATCTCCATCAAGTAAGCTACTGTCTTAGTTTGTACTATCCGAAATTCCTAAGCAAATTTATTCGGGTGGCAAAGCTTTAAGGGGCTTGAGTGGGTGGAATAGGTCGTTTTTCTAGGGGTTTAGCGAAGGGATTGCAATTACTGGAGGGTCAACTGTGTTGAGGATTCCTTGATTATGTTCGCTATTGTTATTTCAGACGAAAAGCCGAGGGTAATTTAGACAGTTTAGCTACACATTTGCCGAATCGTTCGCGTTTCGCCTAGTTTAATAAAACGTCTACAACTGGCGCCCGTAGATCTAACAGGAAACAATCCAGAGTAAAGGAGAGCAAGATGCAAAACTGGTCAAAGACTCTAACATTCAGTTCATCTGAGGTAGCAGAGCCTTGCAGCGTTGATGAGCTCCAGAAGTTAACTCTTGATACTCCATCATTAAAAGCTATCGGCACAAAACACTCGTTTAGTGAGGTGGCGGATACCGATGGTACTCACGCTTCCTTGGCGAAGTTCGACCAATTCATCGAGTTAAATCCAGAGAGAGGGGTTGTATCTGTAGGAGCTGGGGTACGATACGGAGAGTTAGGCGACTATCTGCATAAGCGCGGATACGCTCTGCACAATTTGGCATCGCTTCCCCACATATCAGTAATTGGCGCGTGCGCCACGGCTACTCACGGCTCAGGTAATGGAAATGGAAATTTAGGTACAGCAGTAAGGGCGATGGAGTTGGTGACGGCTCGGGGGTCCGCGGAGGTATTCTCTAAAGAGACTCACGGGGAGCAGTTCCAAGGTATGATCGCACACCTAGGCGCCCTTGGAATCGTGACAAAAGTGGATTTGGAGGTCATGCCTACTTACAGTGTCGCTCAGACCATTTACGAGCGTTTGAAATTAGCCGAATTAGAGCGGAATTTTAATGCCATAACAGGTAGCGCTTACAGCGTTAGCCTATTTACGACCTGGCGCGATAATTTAGTAGATCAGGTTTGGTTAAAGGATAAATTAATTCCGAACTATCCGCCTCGGCGTGATGTTGAATTCTATGGAGCCCTGGCTGCCCAGAGGAAGCTGCATCCAATCCGAGAGTTAGACTCAACTCCATGTACAGACCAGCTAGGAACTCCAGGCGCCTGGCACGAACGACTTCCGCATTTTCGTCTCAGTCACACGCCAAGCTCCGGCGATGAGATTCAAACGGAATACTTCTTTTCACGGCACGACGCGCCTGAAGCTATCAGACGCATCTTTGCTCTAGGATCAGAGATCACACCTGTTCTATTTATAAGTGAGATACGCACCGTGGCTGCAGATGAGCAGTGGCTCAGTCCGGCCTACAAAAACGACCGTGTAGGTATACATTTTACGTGGAAGCCGGATCGTGAAGGTGTCGAGCGCGTTCTGCCGATAATCGAAGCTGAGCTGGCAGATCTAAATCCGATACCTCACTGGGCCAAGGTCTTTCGACTTGATCCAGAGGTAGTAAGATCACGATATCCACGCCTGAAGGACTTTCAAGAGTTAGCGCGAGATCTCGATCCGAGAGGGAAATTTAGGAATAACTTCCTTGATCGCTATGTGCTTTAATCAGAAGCCTCTTTGCGTAGAGGCCACTCGTGAAATTTCCAAACACCCAATTCGGTTACGGTTGATGTTGATTGAATGTAGGGACCAAAGTGATCGTTTAACTCCTGGACCAGCTCACCGCCTTGGGCGAGGTTTTCGAGGTCGTAATTAAGCTCAAAGTCCCAGGCGCCTAAACACCTGACGAACATCGTGCAGAGTGGATGAGAAGAAGCAAAAGAAAATAGCTCTCTGCGAAACTTCGCGTCGATACCTCTTGCCACGATCAATACGCGAAAAGGAAATCTCCCTAACTTCTCTCCGTTTACGGCGAGGGGATATCCGAGAATTAGCTCCTTGCGCTCAAGATTATCTAGTCGATAACGAAGGGTTGAGTATGGAATCCCTAATTTGGAGGCAAGCTTTGTGAGAGATAGATTGGGCTCTCTGCTAAACAGCGCCAGCATATCTTGGTCTTCCTGAGATATCTGATACACCGGGCCGCTCTCAGTTCGGGTCAGCGGAGTTGTTCGCCGCTTTGAATGCCCTAGGTATTTTATGGGCATAATTGTCCACTGAGCGCGTATTCCGAAGCTGAGATCGAGTGATGGTTTGTCGAGTCGCTTAGTCAATCCATCAAAGAACCTCTCTACTTCGAAGATTGAGTAGGCCATGATTGAAACTGAGTACTGATACTTGCCAGTAAGCTCAGCGACATATGTGGTTTGAGTCGAGTTTACACAGTAGGTGAGTACGGTATCGCGAATTTTTTTGCTGGTGCCCTGGATGTTAAAAAAGACGCAGTAGTCAGTAAGGCCAACGCGGTGAATATTGTAGAGGATAAAGGGCTTGGCGACCTTCTTTTCATAGATCCTTTTTAAGGCGTAATTAACCGTATGGCTCTTAAGACCCGTGAGTCGACTAAGCTCAGGGATGTCGAGCCTCCAATCCATCTGGGTAGCTGCCAGTACGGCCATCTCCGGCTCAGTTAGTAGCTGGGTCATAAGAGGTGTCTCCCCGGGGGAAAAGAGGCAAAGCCAAGATTGAGTGGTCTGTAACTCTGATAAACCGGCAATGGCTGGGTGTCAACTGAAAAGGGGGGGGGCGATAACATGCGGCATGCGTTTCACGTCAGACGCAAGAGCGTGAGACGTCTAACGCCTGCCGCCTGTCGTTTACGTTAGCCCCCGGGGTTATAATATCTCCCCTCCGGCCAACGTTTTACGTCAACGGCATGCGTTTCACGTAAAACGTAAGAACGTGAAACGCATGCCGCCTGTTGGAGTCAGGAGGCCGATCCTCGGACCCTACCCTCCTACTGACAAGTCAGCCCAGGATTTGGGAACATCTCCATGCTGGTAGAGAGCCGCTTTGTATCCAACTTCGCAGCCTGCTTTAAGCTCGCGCGACGTTGCCTGTACTCAGCTCTTGCGCGATTTGTTCGCATACAACAGCTATCGAGAATATCACGCGTGTCGTTGGCAATCGCTCTTCCAGCTGCCTCAATCGCATCCTTCGGAGTTCCAACATCCTCAAGCGCGCAGCTCTTGTAACTTGAACAGATCAGTGTCCATGTCTGCGAGAACAGATCGTTGTTCACTGAATCCGCCGCCTTGTCATAGAGCGTCTTGGCGCGCTGTGATAGAGCTTGATCCGCCGCTGCTGAAGGAGCGCGACATGTGTTTAGACACTTACTGCTGCCAGGTGTGCACTTGTAACATCCATTGTCTACCGCCTTGCAGTATCCAGCCTTTGCATATTGCTTGCGAAGTGCTAGCGCCTTGTCTAATCCCTGACGCATACGTAGGAGTCTAGCCTTCATTCCGTCAAGCGACTCACTTAAGTCCGACACCGAGCAGTCTGGATGAGTGCTTGATGTCTCAAGACGTACCTCACCACAACGAATGTCCACGTAGCTCTCTGTATTAGATGAGTTTGTGGCGGTGGTCGCGTAACTCGCTAACTCAGCCGAGTTCGGTATCGTTAACGAAGCAGCCTTTAGGGTGCTAAGAACAGGTACTGTGTAAGAGACAACATATGTATCTCCGACATTCAACCTTGGCTCGTTTGAGGTGTTGCGAACAGTGATGGTAATTACCTGCGCCGCTTGCGAGAACGAGAATCCAGCTACTCCAGTAACACTCGCGCCATTTAATGTAGCGGATGTTAACGATGCGGTTCCCGTACCCTTAACGAGGGTGTCAGTTATGTTTGACACCTGGAACGCTGGATAGTTACCAACGTTTGTTAGTGTAAGGCTATAGGCGATCTCGCCACCTGGGGAAACCGGCCCAACTGTAGTTGTGCTCTTGGTTAAGGTGATGCGCGGCCTAGCCTGGAAGATAACGTTATTAGCATCGCCGTTGGTAACTGTTACCGTCTGCTCGCTAATTACATCTCCAAAGGATGATACCGCTCTGATGGTGTATGTTCCATCAGGAACACCGGTCAGCGAGAAGTTACCGTTGGAATCGGTTGTGGTAGTGAACGAAGTTCCTACTAGTGAAACCGTTGTTCCGCTCACTCCGTTTTGCTGACCAGATCCGGCTGTCTCCTTCGAGAAGATTACACGCCCAGAGATGTTGTTGCTATCAACAGCGATTGTGGCGCTGGCAGGAGTAACGTTTGTCAGGGTCTCGCGTGGGCCATTGTCGATAGCCCCGGTAGCGTAGCTGGCCACAGTCGCCGTGTTAACTAGGGAAGAAGTGGATCCGCTGACAGAAGATGTTAATGGCGCATTGTATCTAACAACGTACACATCACCAGCAGCAAGTCGTGCTTGGCCACTTGAGTTGCGAACAGAGATCGTCAACTGTTGACCACTCTGAGTAAAGCTAAAGCCAGAGGCGCCTGTTACGCTGGTTCCATTTAAAGTAGCACTGACTAAGCTAGCGCTTCCTAATCCAGGAGGCAGGGTGTCGACTATGCTAGCCACATCATACGCTGTCGCTGTTCCAGAGTTAGTTAATGTCACTTGATACTCAGCGTTTTGACCAAACCTAAGTGGCGGAGTCGACAACGATGTCTTAGCCAAAGTTAGGGTTGGACGAACAACCGTAAAATTAGCGGTTGCTGTTAATGAGGTCTTATTAGCGGAAGTCTCACCGCTGACAGAGGAGTTCTTCGTCACCCACTCAACATCAGCTCGATTTGTGTACGCGCCTGGTATCAGGCCAGAGCGTATCGTCGCCTTGTAGCGGAAGGTGAATGACTGAGCTGTGGCGGCGCTGTTTATCAGCGTGCCTAAATTCACCCGGTGAACTGTGGTGCTCGATTGAGTTTGTGTTGTGTTTGGATTCAGCTCAAAACAAACGTTAGAGTTACCAACGAAGTTAAAGAGTCCAGCGCAAGCCGGATTTGACTCGATGCTTGGGAAGGTGATCGTCCCCGCGCTGAAGTTCTCAAAGAAGTTGGTTGAGGTCCCAGCGGTCGCTGTGTCTCTCTCGCGGATCGTGAACGACTCGGCGGTTCCTGGAGGAACAGTAATCGTCACATCGAAATCAGCGCTTTCTCCTGGTCGGAGGTTACTTCCAGATGTAGCCGAATCAGTCGAGCTGTCCGCTACAAGGGTCTTTGTCAAGGTTGGTGACGCGACAGTTGTGTTAGCCGTGTCTGAGATCGGTGAGAATAGAGGCCCACCTGGAGTTGAGGCGTAACGAGATGTAACGGTATTGGTAATAACCCCTCCGAAAGCCGCGGTAGCGTCGAGAATCGCGTCATACTGAACCGTACAGGTCTGTCCCGCTGGAATATCAATCCCCGTGGCGCTAATCGTTGTTCCGCTCGATGTGTCAAGTAGGTGCTGCGCCGGTTGAGCAGTTTGAGAACGTTAAAGACCCACCAACTCTTGTAAGACCGACTGGAAGTGGATCTGATAGAGTAACGCTGAAAGCGTCATAGTCACCGATATTCTCAAGCACGACTTGAAATCGTAGCTGACTTCCTGGAGTGACGTTAGTGAAGTTAGCGGCTCCGCCTGTTCCCGACACGGTTCCGCTTCCGGACACAACTGAGGCAGCGGCCTTAGTGATGCGGATATCAGGTTGATCCGTTAACAGCGACGCGATAGCTGAAAGCAAATTGATCGCTGTCAGGCTCTGGCTGCTGTTTTGGCTGAAGTAAGCCACATTCACAAGCAATAGATCGTTAGCTGCCGGATTGTTTGTCGCTGTTACTGTAAAAAGAAGCTCGACGAAAGCCGAGTTGCTGGTCACATCACTCTCCTCGGTGAAGGACAACTTAAGCGCGTTCTCATCGCCAACAACTGTTATTGTCGGCGCGACGGTGAAGCTAGCGGTAGTTAGATGTATATGTCCAGGAGCTGGAGCAGCATCGCTCGCGGTAGCGTCGAAGATGAAGTTCGAAGGTGTTGTCGCCGTTGGATTTAAAACATCAAATATCGGTGAGGGTAAGAAGTCCTTTAATACAAAACCCTCAACATCCCCGGTTGGAATGGTGAAAGCAAGTCTGAAGGTAAGGTTATCTCCTGGGCTTACGTTGACCGGGAAAGAAGTTACAGCTACCCCATTCTTGAACGCGACGTCTTTCTGTACGTCTGTGATCGGGGTGATGGTGATTGAGGCAGTTGGGCCGTTCACTGCTACCCGGTTGGCGGTACCCGCGATTCGGAAATCTGCTGTCATCGTATCGCTGATAACGTCTCCACCATCAACCGTTTGAGTTCCAACGACTGAGCCAGTGAAGCTCTCGTCAATAGTTGACTGGTAGGTGATTACTACCCGGGTTGGGGCGTCTACGCCTAGATCATCAGCGCCTGTCAGAGTTCCATCAGTTCCGTAACCATTGGGTGAAGGAGCGATTAAAGCTGCCGAGAGATCGAGATCAATTAGCCACTCGCCTGTGGTGCCGTTTCTGTTAATTGGCTGTAGCGGTGTTCCTGCCGCGGCTGATAACTGAGCTTGAGTGCGGGTTGCTCCGGTGGCGGAGCCTTCGTAAACAGTTACCTGCAAAGAATTGTTGATGTAGGTTTGTCCATCACTGAGTGTATCCGTAATCTGCAGATCATCAAACGAGAAATAGTCTGAGATGTCATAGATCAAGGTGTGGGTAAGAGTATCACCTGGCTTGGCCGTTGAGCCGCCCGTCGTCGCGTTAGTAATCGACTTGGTTGTGTAGAGCGACCTGTGCTCTAAAGTAGCGGAAGCCGGCCCTGATGTGAGGTTTAGGTTGCCTGTTCCTGGATCGTAGTTGTAAGTGGCGCTTACTGAATTCGTTGACGTCGTTGTTGCGCCAGTAGTAGGTGGGATAATAGGTGCGCCAGATCCACCGGCGAACTCCTGCACGTATCCTGTGTAAGTGATCAGCTTATCGAGACCTGGATCGCCAGTAATGCTTGCGTAGGAGATCGTCAGAGTTCCTCCGCCAGCGCTGGTTCCTGTGAAAGAGCAGCTATCACCAGCGCCCAAGCTTGGGCTAAATGTGAGGCTTCCTGGATTAGTCTTGCAGTTGCTGCCGGGAAGTGATGTAAAAACGAATGTATTAGGCAATACATCTGTGATCACGTTTGTAGTCGTGGTAAAGGTGTCTGCCACAGTGACATCTAAAGTAAAGCGTCTAGGATAGCTCGGACCAGTCGCTGTTGAGCCATCGAAAAGCGCGGCTACGCTCTTTTGAAGTAAGAGAATAGTTGGTGTTACGTTCACTGTTGTGGCGCTGGTACAAAGGGTATCGCCTGTTCCGCAAGGCCCACGTGTTCCGTTTGGTACTGCTCCCAGAGCAAAAACAGCAGTAGCGTTTACAGGCTCTGGCACACCGAGGGTCGCTGTCGCTAGGACCTTAGCCGGTATCGAGTAGGTGATCGCTGGCTCGTTCTGAGCGACGCTTCCCACAGGAAGAGAGAAAAAGATAACCGATTGGCCCGCCGTTACAGGGACCTGATTGCCGGTTACTGGGTTGGTGTAGTTAGTGCTGCCGCCCGCTGGTCCAAAAGCTGTTAAGCTTACAGGTGCGCCGCCAAGAGAAGTAATAACGATACCGCTTTGGCAGGTAGCATCACATTCGATCCCTGCTGGGAGCTTTACCTCTAACATCGGGTAGTAACCAAGGGCGTCACCTGTATTAGTGAACGACACATCGACGTTGATATTAGAGTTTAAGAGGGCACTTGCAGGTGCCTGAATAGTCGCCGTAGGTATCGGAGCGGCGAAAGCTGAATCAGAAGACGCGGCGAATATTAATGGGAGAAGGGTAAGGAGAGTTGATTTAACTAGGCGCTTGGTAAAACTAAAAAGCATAAGTGTCTCCAATATAGGTTCGCTGGGTCGTGCATCTCCGGATTTTCCAGAGTGTGACCGGCATCATTGTGTAGCCTAGAAAGGAGGCTGAATCAACTTATGGGGGCAAAAGAATAGCGTCGAATACAGATAAAAAACAAATCGGCCCCCCAAGCTGTCACGCTTGGGGGGCCGATAAAAGCGCCTCTATGCAGATGCGCTGCGCTTGTTACTTATGACTCTGTATCGAAGTATAAGCCATCAAGCCTAAGCTCTGAGCGCGTTTAATCGCTTTTGATACCTTGCGCTGATTGTACGCTGTTAAGCCGGTTAAACGACGTGACAGGATACGACCGCGCTCGCTAACAAACTTTGAGAGCATCGCTACATCTTTGTAGTCGATCGACTTGGTTGGATCCTCAGTAAAGGGGTCAAGCTTCTTACGACGCTTGAAGAGCTGAGTTCTCTGAATCGATGGGAGTGGCTCAAACTTTCTGCCACCCTCTTGTCCCTCTGATGATCCAGTTGATGGTCCAGAGTTCTTACCGCGATCCTCGCACACCTTCATCGGGCGGCCGTTTAGTGGGCGGTTGTTTAAGCCCTCGATCGCCTTCTTCGCATCGTCCTCGCTCTCCATCTCAACGAACGCGAAACCCTTTGAGCGCTTTGTCTCGCGGTCAGAGGCTACTACTACGCTTAATGTTGGCCCAACCTCGTCGAAGAGGGCGCGGAGCTGATCGCTCGTTACTTCGAAATCGAGATTGCTAATAAAAAGCTTCTTCTTTGATACTGCGCCAGAATTCATGAACACTCCATTTGCGTGAATATTTTCAAGGCCCGGGATGCTACCTATCACTGGGGAAAATGTCAAACTGGGGAGATTTCCTACTCCTAACTTAAAGTTACTTAAAAGAACTATTGACGCCAGAAACCAACCCATGTATCTTCTGAATCCAGATTTGTGAGCGAGCACAGCCAGTTGCAGCCTTCAAGGGATGGGTTGGGGAATCTCTCCCCGGAGGCATCATTGGCAGTTTGCCGCGGTCTTTATATATCGTAGTGAGACCCTAACACCGCGAAAAGACAGAGTGGAAGACAAGGTTACGCAGCTTGCAAACTCAACCAAACACGCAATTCAGACAACAAGTCAGTCTATTGAGCGACCGCTCAAGAGAGAATAATCGAGTCAAAATAACTGTAGAGTAACAGGAGTAATAACGGAGCTATGAGCAATTCTGCGAATAATTTCTTGCCCGAAGATGAAGTAGAAGCATCCTCCCCAGTTAAGCCTGAAAGAAATCTCCTAGCGGCGGTATTAGCGCGAGCTATCTGCGACGCTTTCGGAACAGCTCACTGCGAGCGTCACGTAGTGCGCAGCGCGCGTCAGTGGCTCTTCGGTAAGCTTACTCCAAAGCGCCCATTTAGCTTTGCTTGGGTAGCGCTGCATCTGGATCTAGACCCGTTATCACTTCAAGAGAGCCTTCGTAACTACGAGGGTGATCCAGAGGCGTTCCAAGAGCGTCTCAGCTTGCTACGCTAAATGACATCGTCTCCGTGGCGCAAATGCGTGGTGGCTGCAGTCGCCATCACGCTGGTTGTTGCCTATCAGCTTTATCAAGTGGCCAGTCTTACCGAAAACTACGAAGGGATGTGGTTTTCACTCGCTCATACCGTGATGGTAGCGGTTGGGGTTGTGTTGGCGTTGAGGGGGGTTGGGGGTCAGGCAGGGGCCTCCTAGGCGATAGATTCAAGACCTTTACTCTGCACTAGAGCTAGTAGTTTTAATGATGGACCCGAAGGCTTTTTCTCTCCTCGTTCCCATTGACTGATCGATGTAATTGTAACGTTCAGGTAATGCGCAAATACGGATTGACTTACGTTTTCACGCTCTCGAATAGCGCGAATCTCATCGCCTGTAAGATCTTTCACGGGAGTTAAACAGGAGCTGTTGAATTCCTGCATTGTGTGTTTGCTGATGACACCGGTCTCTCGTAGGCTCGCTGCAGCTTCGTGAATAGCAGCGAAGGCGTCACTCCTATAGTGCTTAGCTTCGTTTCCCTTTCTTTTCTTCATAAGTCTTTATCCTCTCTAAATCACCTCTGGCTTCCTGTCTCTCAAGCTGGGCTTGAGTCATGCTCAGCATAATTCCGGCAAGCTTTTTAAACTCGCGCAATTCAGCGCCGGTTATGTTGTCTCTGTCCTTCTTTGAGAACCCGTAAATAAAAAAAACTAGCTCCCCCTTCTTATAAAACAGGATTGTCCTGTATCCCCCAGATTTACCCGCCCCGGTTCGAGCCACGCGTTGCTTGATTACTCCGCCCCCAAGGTTGGCATCAACTGATCCGCGCTCCATTGACTCGACAATTCTAACCAGATCGCGATCTTCAATACCCGATCGTGCGGCATATCGAGTAAACCACTTGCTTTTAAAGATCTGCACCTCAGTGGTTCCCTATAAGACTAATCCTATTTATTATGGTATAGCACTTAGTGTTATATGTAAAGTGATTTTTTAGAAGCGTTTGCTCGAGACAAAATAGCCGACTTCCTCCAGGGCGTTGCAGTTTTTTTGGTACGCTGCTGAGATCACTAGTAAAAGAAGCGCAAAACAGCCATATAATCACGGTCACGATCCAAAAAACATGCGGTGAGTAGTTACCGAATATCTCAAAGTTTTCTCCTGCCTTCCCTAAGTCGAGATCACGGAGGGCTGCAGAGAGATGACTGCGCGAAAAAATATGCGATGAAAAAATCTCCGTGGCCCGCCGTGACCTCGATGTAGATTATCCAGCACGGAGGGTGAGGAAAAGGATTAGGAAGAGTAAGAACAGACGAACATGAACCAACAGCAGCGCCGAGAGAATCACCTCGGCACTAATCCACAAAAATCATCCCCGCCCCCAACTAGGCTCTCTCTTCTCAATTAAAGCCCGAATCCCTTCGGCAAACTCAGTAGAATTATAATTTATACTCTGTGCTTCAGCTTCGTGATTAAGAGCTGCCTGCAATCCAGATAAATCACCACGCATAGTTTGAAGTAGCTGTATTCTCGCTGCAGGTCCACACGCTAAGATCTCATTCGCCACTTTTTGCGCCTCATTTAGCACCTCATCACGGGTCGTAACTCGTGACACTAATCCAAGCCGTAGCCCCTCCGCCGCGTTAATAATCCTTCCAGTTAATAGAAGTTCAGTAGCAGCGGATCTTCCGATAATTCGCGGCACCAGAAATGTTCCACCCATTCCAGGATGTAGCCCCAGCTTTAAAAATGTAAATCCAAGCTTCGTATCATCACTAGCGATCCGGATATCAGCGGCGCATGCCAGACAGAGGCCAGCGCCAACGGCGGCTCCATGCAGAGCGGCGATAATCGGCACATTTAGAGTAAGGATAGAGAGGAACGAGTCATAAAACTTTAGCATCCCAACGCGGTTGTCCTCTTTAGAGCGTGAGCGTTTGGCGTCAAGCATCTCTAAGTGACCACCCGCTGAGAAAGATCGGCCAGCTCCACGAAGGATAATCACCTTAGCGGCCCCTTCCACCTTTAGACGTGACACCACAAAGGCGAACTGATCCGCCATCGCCTCACTCATGGCGTTTAGATTCACTTCGTCGTTTAAAGTAATCGTAACGATCCCTCTCGGGTTTATCTCTGAAATAACTAGCGACATAATAGATAGAAGGCTGCCACGAGAAGAGCGCGCTGGCAATTAAAATCAAAGAGCGCTGCCCTTCGCATGCGCCGTTTGTTTATGATATCGTTCACGCATCTATGATCAGTTCACTAAGAGATCTTATCGCCATCCTAAGGGCAGAGCGCGAGATAATTGAGATAAAAGCTCCGGTCGATCCACGCCTCGAGATAGCTGAGATCCACCGAAGAGTGATCGAGCGAGAAGGCCCGGCTCTCTTATTTACCTCGGTAAAGGGCTCACCATTTCCAGTAGTCACGAATCTATTCGGCACTAAACGCCGAGTTGATCTAGCTTTTGGTCCACGACCCGAACGACTGGTTCGTGACATCGCCTCGTTTCCGCATACGATGATGCCACCATCGCTGAGTAAGCTCTGGCAACATAGGGACACACTGATTCAGTTAACAAAAGTTGGCTTAAAGCGACGTTCTAGCTCACGCGAGCTTATCTTTGATGATCCGCCACGATTAACCCGTCTTCCGCTCTTAACCACCTGGCCCCTTGATGGCGGGCCGTTTATTACCCTGCCTTTAGTTTACACCGAGCACCCAACAACAAAGGTTCACAACCTTGGGATGTATCGGATCCAACGTTACGACGACTCAACAACGGGCCTACACTGTCAGATCGGTAAAGGCGGAGGATTTCATCTCCTCGCGGCGCGTGAGCTTGGGTGCTCTCTGCCGGTGCAGATCTCTGTTGGTGGTCCACCAGCGCTGACGCTCGCGGCGATAGCTCCCTTACCTGAGCAGGTTCCAGAGCTTTTATTGGCGTCCCTTGTTATGGGCGGAAAGCTCCCGCTCGTTGATAATCCTTACGGGCCTCTGCCTTTAATTGAGAGCTCTGAGTTCACTTTAATCGGAAGCGTTGATCCAAATGAGACCAGGCCCGAGGGACCGTTTGGTGATCACTACGGATACTACTCGCTGCAACACGACTATCCGGTCTTTAGATGTCGCGCCGTTGCGCGCAGACCTGATGCTATCTTTCCAGCGACCGTAGTAGGAAAGCCACGCCAAGAGGATTTTTATATCGGTGAATATCTACAGCGGCTCTTATCGCCACTTTTTCCAGTTGTTATGCCACAGGTGCGTGACCTCTGGTCGTACGGAGAGACGGGATTTCACTCACTAGCCGCGGCGGTTGTACAAGAGCGTTATGCGAGGGAGAGTTTGCATTCGGCATTTCGAATTCTTGGCGAGGGGCAGCTAGCTCTGACTAAGTTTCTATTGCTCACTGATAAGCCGATGGATCTTACCAAGTTCTCGAAAGTACTCGAGCACATCTTAGCGCGAGCTGACTTTAGATCTGATCTCTATGTGTTCTCAAATACATCGATGGATACCCTTGATTACGCGGGGCCAAAGATAAATCACGGCAGCAAGGGGTTGCTCTTGGGTTGCGGAGAGCCAAGGCGTGAGTTGCCTCGTGAGTTTAACGGCGCGTTACCACCAGGAATCAGAGAAGCGATCCCATTTTGCGCGGGCTGCTTAGTTGTAGCGGGGGATAGCTATCAAAAAGATATCCAGCTAGCCGCGCGAGTGGCCAAGAGCGAGCAGTTCGCCAAGTGGCCGCTTATAATTTTAGTTGATGATGCTAAGCGAGCAACCAAAAGCGAGAGTTTATTTCTCTGGAACGCCTTCACCCGATTTGAGCCAGCGGCTGATCTTCATGTAGCCAAGATTGAGTTAGCGCGGCACCACCTCTGTTATGAGGCACCGATAGTGATCGACTCCCGCATGAAGCCCTGGTATCCAGGAGAGGTTGAGTGTGACTCGGAGACCAGTGAGCTGGTTGATAGGCGGTGGGGGGAGTATGGGGTTTAGGGGAGAGAGAGAAAGATGCAAAACCTCGCCAACGCGAGCTTTTTGCTCGAATTGATTTCGTATATGCGTCTCATGCACTCGGCCTTCCCTAGCCCCAAGCCCCATCCCATAATTTCCGCACGAAGCTTTCAAATGGCAAAATGAAAATTCCATCATCACTCCGTCGCTCATGGGGCTCTTGGCATACAAGAATGCGCGCCTTAAATGAGGCTTCTGAGTGAATAGCTCGCAAGCCTTTAAGGTCACTATCAGAGATACTACGCGAAGCCTTGGCTTCAATAGCAAGTCTATCTCCTAAGATAAAATCAACTTCTATGTTAGTAGTAGTGCGCCAATATGATATCCGCTCCTTTGAGCAATATTCACTGTAACAACAAAGCTCATGATACAAGAGAGACTCAAATGCTTCTCCGTACTCCGGTGTACTAGGCGCATACGACATGCGTTCTTGCAAAACGCGAGTAACTCCGATGTCGAAGAGGTATAATTTTTCACTGGCTACTACTTTGCGAGCGCTCCCCTTCTGCCACGGAGAGATTCGCGACGCGACCAATGAGTCAATGAGAATCTCAACGTGTTCGCGTAAAGTAGTAGGTTTTATCTGCGCATCTGAAGCTAGTTTCGTGTAGTTAATCTGCTTACCTGACACCAGCGCGGCAAGAGATAGAAAACGTCTAAACGCAGCTACGTTTCTCACTGCGGCTTCGGCGATAATCTCTTGCTCGAGGTAGTCAGTAGTATAGGCGCTCAGCAAAATTGAAGGGTCATCCGATGTCCAAGCTGCCGGAAGCATTCCAATTTGAAGAGCTTTCTCTAAATTAAAATCGACGCCCAATTCGATTAGGCTCAAAGGATACAGACGAAACGTCCTAGCGCGTCCCCCGAGTAAATTTACTCCGCCTCGTCGCAGCTTGCGCGCACTTGAGCCGGTCATAAGAAAGCGCGCCCCACGTTCCTCTATTAGGTAGTGTACTTCGTTAAGGAGCTCGGGGATCCGCTGAATCTCATCAATAATTGTCAGTCCTTCCGCAACGGCGAGACTACGGAGCTTGGTGGGGTCATTTAAAAGACTTAGGTACTCTTCGGTCTTTAGAAGGTTAATAATCCGAGAATCCGGGTAAAACGAGCGCAAAGCAGTCGACTTACCAACCTGGCGCGGACCAAGAAGAAAAGCAGAGCCAGACTTAAAGTTGCTTAACCCTATGATTCTATTGTATTTATCCATGTCTAACGAATAATAACGCCGAAGGCGTGAATTTGCAAGTTTATTTCACGCTTTTGGCGTGAGTTGCCTCGTGAGTTTAACGGCGCGTTGCCACCAGGAATCAGAGAAGCGATCCCATTTTGCGCGGGCTGGCCAGTTGTAGGCGAGAGTTTATTTCAGGGTTGCTTCGCTAACCTAAGTTGCTTTGGCTTAATTTTAGTCGTTCTTAGCGGGTATGTTTGAGCACGTGTTCTTGTGACATATCCGGCCCATGTTTGAGCGACTCCCTACGCTGATTAAATTCTTGCTTTAGTGATGTAATAAAATCCTGGTACGACGTCGTATATGTTGGTTTATGCGTCGCCTCCGGCTGCATTACATCCTGAGGGCTATTTGTAGGCGTCAAAATATTTTCCTGCTCCGGCTCAATCGCATGCAGATGCATTTCTTGGGATTGAAGTCGCCACTTAGCTACCCTACCGTGAATCTCCCGGAATGCACCCACCGCGTTAACAAAAACCTTTTTTGGTTCATCTCCATGCTTAACCTCCCACACGAGAGAGCTCGGATCTAAACGTGCTTTAATCGAGAAATCTCCCTGTTCAATCGTAAAGGTCCGCTTGCTTCCCCTAACTTTAACTTCAAGTCCCTCCTGCTTAAGCCATGTCTTGAAGGTTTCTCGGACGCTGGCGATATCTTGACGAATTTCCCCTGTTTTGGTGCTCTCCTCGCTTTGTACATGTTTAAAGAAGAGTTGTAGAGCTGTCTTTACTGTATGGACCTCGAGTCCCTGCTTAGTGTTCAAATCACCGTCTGCTGATGTCAGCTCAACCTTTAATTTATCACTATCAGTCTCGCGCATTATTTTAATCTGTTCACCTGATGGCGAGTGAAAGACAACCGACTTCTGCTCTTGGTCATTCGCGAATTGTTTCCATGAGCTGACCACCTCATTTAGTGATAACGGCCGTGAGCTCGCGGGGGCTGATACCTCCTCTCGATCGGCGATCGTCCACTGATGAACGCCACCGAAAATATCTGGTTGGTGCCCCGAAGAGATAAACATTTTAACCATGGCATCAATCTGGTGGGTCCATAGTGTCTCATTTAGCAGCTCGCCAGAGTTGTCCATTATTAAAACGTTACCCTTCAAGTTATGATCTGGTAGCTGGCTAACGATAATAGCCTTACCGGTAATTGGATGAGTAAAGGAGACCCCATTCTCGATTAATTCGCCGCCTAAGCGGACCAAATCGCGAGTTATATCTACTAGCTGTGGGAGCTTAGTTGGGACAAGCGGCACCGCTATATCAAGAAGTGCCTTCGCTATAGGATCGCTAAGATCTGAGGGGGTGTTGAATCGGAGGCCTCTGGCTGAGGTCATCAGCCGCTCCTCTAAGGTCTGAGGAGGGGTCGTCAAGCTTGGCTGTTCCGCTTCAGAAACAAAAGAGTGCAAGTTCTTTTGGGAGGCCTGAAGCGCCTCACGAGTCTTCTCGCGACTGGCCTCGAGTTCCTCCCTGCGCTGAGTTAATTCAGCTATCTGAGCCTCTAAAGAGTCCTTAACATTCAGCGCGCCAACACCATTATCTGTTAAGTGCGCATCTAAATCCTCGTAAGCAGTTTTAATTTCGCCCTCAAGTGCTTCAAGAGATGAATCAATTACCTGAAACCTCACTATGAGATCCTCGGTAGCTTCGAGTCGCCGGAGCATTTCATCTGTCGACTGAGTTAGAATCTCCCTGTGCTCGTGTCTTAGCCGGTCGATTATCGAGATAGCCCCCAAAGCACTCTGAGGTGCGTCCAGGTCAAATACGTTTTCCATCGTTTGACCTGCCGAGTTACCGACGGTCCAATCGCTGCTGTCATAAAGAAAAAAGTCTCCAGGGAATTCATCCGGTACATTTGAGATAGAGTGTTCGTGAAGGTCCGCTGGGGGCTCAAATAGAGAATCATAGAGTTTGTTAAGGGACTCCAAGAGGGCGTTGGCTAGCTGCTTGATTTGCGGCGGTACACGTTCCGACAGGAACTCTGAGGATGATTTAGCAAACTCGCGTGCTTTCACGATTAGATCTTTTACGCAAGCTTGGGCTTGTTCCTTAGAATCCTTGGCGAGTTCTTCCCAGTTCACACCGGCTAAGGTCTCCTTTAGAAATTTCACTCGGTCATTTAACGATTGTAAATAATCAGAGAATCGACTCCCTCGAGTACTAATGGACTCGGCAGTGGTTGTTAGCTCAGCCGCGTCGGATAGCGCGGCGGCACTGGAGGCTACTTGATCAACAGCCTGCCTGATCGTTTCATCTGTCGATGGGACAGGATTTATCGAAAAGGTTACGCATGGTGGTCGTTCATACGTCATAGAAGCCTCTTACACGATTTAGAAAACAGTTTACGGCAGACAAGGAGGTTATGGAGGGTTGCAGCACTGATGTAGCCAAAAATCCGAAAATAGTAACTATTTGATATAACGCCTTTTATTAAACTAGAAAGCCTGTACAGCTTTAGCTACACACCCATTTTCTGGCAGAAAAGTAGGAGAGAGCTTGGTAAAAGAAGAGAAAAGAAGTATGTTTTCGGCCCGCGGAGTAACAGCGTTTGAGTGTAAGGGTGAGTTTAATGTAGGTCTCCTATGCGAAGAGGATCGAACAAACAAAGCTGAATTCCTCGCAAATCCAGCTAGGAGGGATATCAGGGATACTGGAGCTAATTGCCGGTATTTAAATATCAAGATTTAGAAAAGACACAGGCATTGTATGGCGCGCGGGCTAACTAATAAACAAAAAGCGCAAGCCTTTAACGACTCAGGCTCTGGGCCCTTGAAAACTGCAATCGAACTCAGTCTAGAGGAAGCATCCCGGCATAAACTACTAACTGCAGCTCAAGAGATACAGATAGCTAAAGCTATGGACCTAGCTAGAGAAAAGGCAGTGCGCTGCTTGATTGGAAGCCTCCACAGTAAATTAATGATAGTGAATCTCTTAGACAGGCTTAACAACGGAGAGGGGAGATTTGACGCGATCATTGGATTGCCGTACGACACCGATAAAAATAAGGCAGCTAGTAGGAAAATACTTGCGGCTAACTTGGGCACGTTAAGGGCGTTAGTGAAGAAAGAGAGAGATCTTCTGGCTAAGCGACTCAGCAAAAAAGAAAAGGTTAAACTAGATCTAAGTAAGGAGCGAATTAACCTTAAGCGCATCAATGGAAAATTTCTGACTCTAGTGAAGGAATGTAAATTAAAGAACAAACGTGTCTTTAGTCTCGCAGCAGATCTGACTAGGGCGGCGCGATACGTATCTTTAATAGAGCAGCGTCGTGACGACCTAAAAAAACGGAGAGGATGCGCGCGACAGAAAAGAAATCAGGACATGATAGAGAGCCTGGAGCGCTCTGTTAAGAGTACATTAGAGCTTAAGTGTTATCAACTAACACTACAAAATTTGTCCCCGGAAATAGAGCTAAAGAGGTCTCAAGCACTGCAAAAGGTTTTAGCGTGTGAAAAAGAGAGACGCCAACTTTTCGAGAGTAGGCGGAGGATTCTCGCGAATAAAAGTGAATTCGACACCGACGAGGCTCACCAGGAGGAGATACGAATCATCGAGGTAAAGCTCGCAGGATTAGAGCAAAAATTTGGAATTACTCTAGAGACTAAAAAGCTTACAAGAAAAGATGAACTAGCAGCCTCACGACACGCGTTGAAGGTAGCGTATGGTAACTTGGGCGAGTCGGGGAATCGGGCGTTAGAGCGATTAAAGCTTTATGAAGATAGCCTCAAAGTTTATCTCGAGGCTCGTGACAACTTAACCAAGCCAAATGGGAGGTTGGTGATAAGTATAGCCAAGCGGTACCGGAATAGAGGTGTTGATTTCGAAGATTTAATAGCGGCGGGCATGGAGGGGCTGATCGTATCAGCCGAGTTATACGAACATCACCGTGGAAATAAATTTAGTACATACGCCACCTGGTGGATTAAGCAAAAAGTAAGGGCGGCAGTGAAGGCTCACAGAAAGCGACCTGGAGTTAGGGACGATCATGAGCAGCAACTGAGGAAAGTAAAAGATCGGCTCTGTCAAGATTTAGGTCGAAATCCCAACAGAGAAGAGGTTTTGCAAGCTTGGATGAAGGCGCGTTCATGTAATACCCAGCGACGCGCAGGGACTAGTAAGGAGGGCGCGTACGAGCAGGATGTGGCAGCGCTTGAACGTGGCGCGGCTAACGAGGCATCGCTGGAGATACGTCCTGGAGCGCGCGGTAGTGAAGAGGTCGTTCAGAGGTATGTCGCAAGCTCGCAAAAAGCTGTAATTGATGAGCTGATGGAGGCCGAGCAGAATAAGGCGCAAATAGATCTGGCTGCAAGAGCCTTGGAATTACTTGATAAGCGGGAAGCTAAAATACTGATGATGCGTTTTGGTATCGGTGAACCTGTCCAAACATTGCAGCAGGTGGGTGATTTATTGGGGATAACGCGGGAAAGGGTGAGGCAGATAGAACTTAGAGCGATACAGAAAGCTAAAGTGATACTAGGGGGAACGGACAAGAACGTGGAAGTTGTTGGAGGAATACCGGCAAGTCCTAAGAAGCGGAAGAAGAAAGGGGCGGCAAAAGTAACCCAAGTTCACACCACCTCCTCACCCGACTCAACGACAAGCGCGCAATCTCCCCCCTCGACAGAGAGTTCAGAGGTTCCTAGCTCTAAATCGTAAAAATCGCCAACTTTGACCGTGCTGATCTCAACATCTATCCGCTCGCTAGTTCGGCGGAGCGGTCTTTCTGGTTGGCCGAGATCAACGCGGCTTTCTGCGGCGAAATTAAATGGAGCTGAGCTCAGAGGTAGAGCGGGTTGAGATATCCTCCGTTCGTCATCTTGGACGGAGAACTGAATTTCCTGAGATATTGTACCCGGACCAGTCGCGCTCTTTGACCACTCTCCAGGTATTGATACACCGGCAGAGGCCAGTAAGCTCGTCACGATCTTGCCGGCAGATCCCGTGGGGGCAGCTAATACTCCATCAGCCTTTAAACTAAAAATAGGTCTAACACCTTTAGCTGAATAAGGAGATCTCAATAGCTCATCATTTTTGGTGAATTGGCGGGGACAAAGAGCAACCGCTCTCTGCGAGCAGTCACTAAGTGGAGGGACGAACGCCACCACATCGGCTCCTAGCCTTCCTTCTAATCTGACGGCGCGGGTTGAGCTTGGGGCCATCGGCACTCGAAATCCACCGGCGTCATTCTGAAAACGTGGAGATAGATGACGAAGGACAACTCGTTGGCGTTCAAATTGAACGAGAACAGAAAAGCTCTCTAGTTCAATGCCTACTTTTCCGCTGTCGCGCTGAAAGATCACTTCAGTGATAAGAGAGGTCTCGGTTTTGGTGACTGACTTTTTGGTAAAATCATTATCCGGTGAGCTGTTTAGAATTGGTTTAGTACAGAGCTCGCTTGATCGATTAGCTAAGACGTCGGCTGAGAGGCTCTGCTCAAAGAGCTTTCCTAAGACAGAGCGCTGTTCGGAGCTTAGGGGCCTTGGCTCGATTAAATTTGCGCCGGGATACGAGAGTAGGCTCTCAGGTTGCTCGGCTTGAGAGCCGCTAGAGAAAAGTACTAGAGTCGCGAAAGATAGCGCCGCTAAATAATACCCACTGGATTTGGAGTTGTTTATTCGCGTCATAAGATCAATCTAGCTCGCAGTTCGGCCAATTTCTCTGGGGTGCCTATATCAACCCACTTAGTTGGATCTATCTCCGCTGAGTAAACCCGTCCGGTGGCTCGAGACGCCGAGAGAAAGGACTCGACAATAGAGAACTTGGCCCGTGAGTCCATAAAATTAAAGATCTCGCTTGAACACACAGAGATCCCGCTAAAAGCTAGTAGCGAACTATCAAGAGGGGCGGCGATCTGCTCCTCAGTCCAGCCGACTAGCTGTGAATCAGAGTTAAAATAGAGCCCGCGTTTTGATTGACGGCGCATCGTTCCCAGCGTCCCTATACCGTCTTTCGCTTTATGGATTTCCAGAAGAGGCGCGAGGCTCTCAGTGTAGTGGATATCTGAGTTGTGAATGAAAAAGGCTGTCTCATCTTCAAAATATCTCTTTACTTGCTTTAATCCTCCTCCTGTATCGAGTAGCTCAGGTTCATGGGAAAGATGAACCGTGAGGCCAAAATTCGAGTGTCGCTCAAGATAGTCGGCAATCTGCTCAGGAAAATGGTGCAGGTTAATAACTATCTCTTGGACCCCGACCCGTTTTAATTGAGAGATAACATGCTCAAGGATAGTCGAGCTGCCAAGTGGCATTAGGCACTTTGGGGTATTTTGAGTGAATTCTTTCAATCGCGACCCGATACCAGCGGCGAAGATCATAGCTTTCATGTTAGGTAGGATAGGGGAAGTTGAGGATAGGCGAAAGACTGATCAATCCCTAAATAGGCTTTACATGTTTTTCTCCTAATGCTTCTCTTCATCCTGCACCTGCACCTGCACCTGCACCTGCACCTGCACCTATTTCTTCCTTCTTCTCCTTATCCTCATCCGGCACCTTCTCCTAGTCCTCTACATCGAGGTCGCGGAGGGCCACGGAGATTTCACTTGGCATATTTAACCTATCTCTCTGTAGATAAAGAGGAGGAGATAGGTGCAAGTGCACGGCAGGAGAAGGAGGAAGAGGAGGAGATAGGTGCAGGTGCAGGATAAAGAAAAAGATTAGGAGAAAAACATGTAAACTCTATTTAGGGATTGACCAGGAGGGAGCAAGCGGAGGGAGAGGAGCAGGAGATAAGCCTACACTAGGGGGTACCTGACACCAATACCCTTATGATATAATATTACCCTAGCTTTTAGCGTTTTAAGGCCAAAAATCATGAGAGATCTATTATCTTGGGAAGGATGGAGCGACAGCGAGATTCAGGAGCTTCTGGACTTCGCGCTCTACGTCAAAGCTAACAGAACCTATTACAATGGAGCGATGCTTGGCCGTAGCATCGCTATGCTTTTCCAAAAAACATCAACTCGCACCAGGGTATCCTTTGAGGCGGCGCTGACCGAGATGGGAGGCCACGCGATCTATATCGATTGGATGACCTCAAACTTTGAGTTAACTGAAATTCCCTTCGAGAGTCGCTACTTGTCGCGTAACGTTTCGCTAATCGTAGCACGGATGAAGAAGCACGAGGATCTAATCGAGATCGCTCAGGGCTCAGAGATGCCGGTGGTAAACGGGTGTTGTAATCTCTATCACCCGTGTCAGAGCTTGGCCGATATGATGACTATCGCGTTAGACGCTGGGAGCCTTAAAGACCAGACTCTCTGCTACGTCGGTGTGCACAACAACGTAGTGAACTCTCTGTTGGAGGCGACAGCCGCGCTCGGTGTGCATCTTGTGCTAGTGACCCCACTTGTAAACGACGGGGCGCTGATCGATAGGGTAGTGAATAGAGCTAAAGATCGCGGAACGGTAACGTGGGAGAAGGATATTAAGCACGCGGTAAAGAACTCTAACTACGTTTACACTGATACTTGGGTAGATATGGAATTCTTTAACGATCCAGCTTTCGCCAAGCAGAAAGAGGAGCGGCTAGAGCTTATGTTGCCGTACCAGCTAAACCACGAACTGCTTAAGAATAGTCGCGCCAAAGTGATGCATGACATGCCGATTCACGCAGGATACGAGATATCACGTGAGTTAGTTGATGACCCGCGCTCGATTATCTTTAATCAAGCCGAGAATAGGTTGGATGCTCAAAAAGCGATCATTATATCGCTGTTGTCGCGGAGGAAGATGTAGGAACTGAACGTAACTACTGCTCGGTTTTCGGATCATCGCGGTCATAACATCGCTAAATGAGCTGTTTTAATAGACCTTAATTCCAGCAGCCGCCTTGTAAAAATAAGTTGGAAATAAGACTTGGTTTTAGTATATACTGAATATGGAGTTTGAATGGGACGCGAAAAAAGCTGCCAGTAATAGAAAAAAACATGCTGTTTCGTTTGAACTCGCTATTACAGTATTCGATGATCCTTTTGCTCTTAGAGTGAATGACTCAAAACACTCAAAAGAGGAAGATAGATTCTGGCAGATAGGGGAGTCGGATTCAGGAGTTTTGGTGGTAGTATTCACAGTGCGCGGCAAAGGAGCGACTGAGCGATACAGATTGATTAGCGCCAGAAAGGCAAGCAGAAAAGAGAAGGCTCTATATGACATCAACAAAAGAGTTCCCCTTTGAAAGATCCAGGAGAGTTACATCAAGAGAGGTCGCCAAGGGAAGAGTAGCGATCGAAAAATTGACTGGTAAAAGGAGAGCCAAAAGAATCGGCAGGCCCCCAAAGCCATCAAACGAAAAATTCATCCCAGTTTCAATTAGATTGCATCCCAGAGCCTTGAGTTGGTTAAAGAAAGAAGCGAAAAAACGCGCTATTCCCTATCAGTCTATTATTAACGAGATGCTACTAAAGTTCGCGGCGTGAGCTTCACCGCTCTTCTTTTAATCCCTACTCCGCCCCAGCCAGAGCCCCGCATGACGCCGCGATGTCAGAACCACCTGAGTACCTCCGCGCGATTGGCTGCTTTAGATGCTTAGCGAGCGAGTCGCGGAAGTTTTTTAACTCGCTCTCAGAAGGGGGGTTGTACTGACCAGAGGAATCGTTAACATCAATCAGATCTAGTCTGATCGGGGTATCGCCGACTAATTTGGCTAACTCAATCGCATCCTCCTCGCTTACATTCTCACCACCGACACAAACATAGGCGAGATTTATGCGGTCTTTTCTTGTAAGCGCGTGTCGCCTGGCTGCTTCCATAACGCGAGCTACTGGGACTCTGGAGGCGACCGGCACAAGTTTGGCGCGCTTCTCGTCGGTTGCGGCTCCCAGGCTAATTGATAACCTAAACGGGAGAGCCAGATCTGTAAAAAGCTCAATTTCACGAACAAGCCCCACAGTGCTAACAGTGATAGCCTTTCCGGATATGGCGTTCTCTAACGGCTGCCGCATCCAATCCGCGGAATTAATCACATTCTCAAAATTTAGAAACGGCTCACCCATCCCCATAAATACAGCCCCTGTGACCCGTCTTCCCTGAGATTGAACTATAGCGCGGGCTTGAGATACTTGGTCGAGGATCTCCCACGAATTAAGATTGCGGCGAGTAGTCATCCTGCCTGTGGCACAAAATACACACCCCATTACGCACCCTACCTGAGAAGATAAGCAGAGGCTCACAGCCCCTTCTTTGTGTAGAGGAATGAGAACGGTCTCAATAGACATGCCGTCGTGCGTTGCAAAGAGCAGCTTCTCAAAACCATCAACAGTTGAGCGTGCGTGCTTGGTTAGTGTGAGTGAAGGGAGGTCGCCTAAGTGCTGCCAGAACTTTTTAGCTATCTGGGCGTTTGCACTCATAGCGTTGGCGGACCGCTCCCCTCTGCCTATCACCGAGCCGGCCCAGCGCCGCGCCATCTCGCGTGACATACCGAGTTCCTCAGTACGGGCGTAGAAAGCTTTTGGAGAAAGGGCGCGCGGGTCGATGTTGGAAGAAGCATAGCCAGCATCTGGCTTAGACTGAATCTCGTAAGGCTCTGAAATGGCGCTAAACGTTGGTAGTCCCATATTCTCCTAGGGAAGCGAGGCAAAACCCCTCCCTGCTGCGAAAGCGGATCTTGAGCTGCTCTTCGAATTTCGCGACGAGAAAAAATCCTCAATGTATCTCAGCGGATACATCTCCGGTTTTTTCTCATCACGAAACTCGAATATCAACCCAACCTCCACTTTCTCGCTACGGGCAGGTTTTGCCTCGCTTCCCTAGGCTACCACATTTATAGAACCTATAAAGAGCGCCAACCTTAATTTATTTCTTCTCGCACTTAAGCGCCATGCTCAGCGCAATTAGGGTCGGAGCCCAGAGGCCGACAAATATCCCCCATCTCTCAGCATGAGCGTCAGCGAGGGCCGATCTAACCGCGGCGTCGGAAATCGCCTCAAATTGAGATCCGGCTATGTTTGGCGACATAAACCAAAACGCGATCGAGAGTGGTATCGATATTAAGCCAAGAAATAGAGCAGCTTTTGATAAGTTCATAAATATTCTCTTTTTAAAAAGTTCGTCCCGTTATCTATCAGGTTGAAACCGTAGCAAACATACTCCCACCACTTCTCTGACAGTAAGTCTGTTTTAGCTCATGATCTAATCCTTCTGAAAGCCATTATTATCCGAGGCCGTGCGAGACTAAACCGTTGTTGGGTTCGAGCTTTGATTTTAGGCAAGATTAGGACGTCGGGGTGGTCTCTGGGTAAAAGCAAAAGAATGGAGGAATCTATGTTTAGAAGTGAGTATCCGTTTCGTCGCGGTAGATTGTTTGGTGAGGATATTTTACCGATTCCACGCAGTTTTCAGCGTGCAATCGACAATATGATGCAAGATATCTGGGAGCCTTCGCCGGCTGTTTCGTTAGTCGCGGGGTTCTCGCCGCAGGTTGATGTTGATGAGGATGAGAAGGTGGTAAAAATCATGGCAGAGCTGCCAGGGCTTAATGAAAACGATGTAGAGATCGTTTATGAGCCCGGTCAGTTAATCCTGCGCGGAGAGAAACGTGAAGAAGAGAAGCGCGAATATGCCAAAGGTCGTGGTCGCTATGAGGAGCGTCGTTATGGGGCGTTTGAGCGTCGCATACCGCTTAGAGCGGAGATCGAGGAGGGGCAGATCCAGGCTAGCTTTGATCGAGGGGTTCTAACTGTATCTCTCCCAAAGTCGGCAGAGGCTAGAGCGCAAGCGCGAAAGATCCCGATTAAGGTAGGTGCTACGCCTCAGCAGATTGAGCAGAGCTCTAAATCGCGTCAACAACCTTCAAGTGAGGGAGCGGCCGCGCATTAAACGAACAAATCGGCGCGAAACCGCGCTCTGCGGGGTTTCGCGTTGTTTATAAGTGCTCTATGCGCTTTAAGATGCTTTGCGCCTGTTCCCTAATCTCATCCTTCTCTTTTTTAGGCATCTTCTTTAGTAGCTGGTAGCCCATTCCGATACGAGGGTTCTTCGAGAGCTCGTCTTCGTGGCGCATTAAAAAATCCCAGTAAAGCGAATTAAAAGGGCAGGCCCGCTCACCTAAACGCTCCTTATATCGGTAGAAACACGAGCCGCAGTAATTAGACATCTTGTTAATATACGCTGCGCTTGAGTGATACGGCTTAGTGCCAACGATCCCCCCATCGGCAAATTGACTCATCCCCCTGGTGTTAGGAAGCTGCACCCATTCAAGCGCGTCGATATAGATCCCCAGATACCAGGCATCAACTTGGTCAGGATCGATTCCAGTCATCATAGTGAAATTCCCCGTGACCATTAACCGCTGTATATGGTGCGCGTATCCCTCTTGAAGTGACTGGGTTACGGCGTGTTTCACGCAGTTCATCTTAGTCTCTCCGGTCCAAAAATAACCGGGGAGATCTCTTGATGCGCCGAGGGCGTTGAGGGTTTTATACTTAGGCATCTCTGTCCAGTAGATCCCGCGCATAAACTCACGCCAGCCGGCTATCTGTCTAACAAATCCTTCGACCTGAGCCAGACTTATCGCGCCTTTACTCGCTTTAAACGCAGCGACTGCGGCATCAACTACCTCTAATGGGGAGATGTGCTTAACATTTAACGAGAACGAGAGGCGCGAGTGAAAGAGGAAGGGATAATCTGTATGCATCGCGTCCTGATACGAGCCAAAGCTTGGCAGAAGCTCACTACAGAAATACTTAAGAGTGCTCAGCGCCTCGGCTCTCGTAACGGGCCAGGTAAAACTATCAGGCTCGACTGAGCCGATAGTCTCTAGTTGCTGCGACTTTATTAGTTTTATGAGATCGCTAACGTCTCGCTTAAAGAGTTTAGGTTGAGGCGGCTTAAGATCCTTAGGGAGTTTGTTGCGGTTCTCGGCGTCGAAATTCCATCGTCCACCTAGGGGCTCGCCGTCCTCCATCAATATGTCATAGCGTTTCCTTACACCCCGATAGAAGCTCTCCATCACGTAACGTTTGTGGCCCTTAAAGACATCAGCAAAAAAATCCGGCTCCACAAGGAAGTGCTCGCTAGATACGCACCTGCTTTGTACGGATAAAGTTTTGCAGAGAGCTTTTAAGTTCTCGCTGACGCGATACTCGTCCGGTTGCTGATACTCAAAACTTGAGTAATTCCCAGATTCGATAATTCGCTTGATATTTCCCTCAAGAGACCTAGAGTTGTCTCGGTCGTCAAGGTGAACGTAGATAACTTTATAACCCTTGGCACGTAATTCATCCGCAAAAGCGCGCATCGCTAAAAAGAAGGCTATAACTTTCTGAATGTGGTGCTTTACATATTCAGATTCAGCATGCACCTCCATCATAAGATAGGTGGCGGAATCGGCACGTTCCTTAAACCATGAGTGAGCGTGGTTTAGTTGGTCGCCTAGGATTAGCCTTAAGGTTCTAGTTTTTGTACTCATCAGAATTACTCTTTCCGTTTCGATGCGCTTCTTCTCTGGCATCGCTCACTACAATAAATCACCCGATCCCAGTTATTGCGCCACCTCTTTCTCCACGCGAAAATCCTCGAGCAAACGGGGCAGATCTTGGTAGGCAGAATTTTTTTAAGCCCTTCTGGGGCACTTTTAGGGCGTTTCATGGTTACTAAGGTAACAGGGAGGGGGTCATAGTCCTTCCACAGGGGGCCTTCCTTAGCTATACTGGCCAGCGTTATGAAGAGCAACCTACCTTTTTCAAAAGCCGAGATAGACGAACTAGCTAGCAGGCATACCACGCCGTTTTATCTCTATACTGAAAAAGAGATAGTCGATAACGCTAAAAGATTAGTTCAGGCTTTTTCGTGGAATAAAGGCTTCAAAGAATACTTCGCGGTTAAGGCTACCCCCAACCCATTTTTGATGAAGATATTAAGAGCGAATGGGCTTGGAATGGATGCAAGCTCATTAGCGGAGCTAGAGCTTAGTGAAAAGATTGGCGCTCGAGGTGAGGAGATAATGTTTACCTCCAACAACACTCCGGCGGCTGAGTATCTGAAGGCGCGTGAGCTTGGCGCTATTATCAATCTAGACGACCTAACTCAGATCGATTACCTCAACAAGCACGTTGGTATTCCAGAGCTTATATCGTTTCGTCTGAATCCCGGCTCTGAGCTCGCTGGCTCAGCTATTATAGGAAAGCCAGAAGAGGCTAAGTTTGGATTAACAAGAGATCAGCTAATATCAGCTTATGGCAAAGCTAAAGAGCTAGGAGCTAAGCGTTTCGGTATTCACACGATGCCGATCTCAAACAACCTAGAGATAAATTATTTTCAGCAAACTGTGAGAGTTCTGCTTGGCATAGCACTTGAGTTACGAGCCAAGCTAGGGATCACTATTGAGTTTATAAATATGGGCGGGGGCCTCGGAATACCGTACCGGCCGGAAGATAAGCCAGTTGATGTGGAGGCTCTAGGTCGCTTGTTAGAGCGAGGTTTCCAAGACACCCTAGCTGGCACCGGCCTTGAGGCACCTAAGTTATTTATGGAGTGTGGACGATTTATCACTGGACCATACGGATACTTAATTACCCGCGCCGTGCATACAAAAGAGATATACCGTAATTACATCGGTGTAGACGCGACGATGGCGAATCTTATGCGTCCTGGGATGTACGATGCGTATCATCACATAACCGTTCTTGGAAAAGAACAAGCGCCAAACACGGAAGTATACGATGTAGTTGGCTCGTTGTGTGAAAATAACGATAAATTCGCCAAAAAACGAAATCTGCCTAAGATTGAAGTTGGAGATCTGCTAGTTATTCATGACGCCGGAGCTCACGGACACTCGATGGGCTTTAATTATAACGGTAAGCTGCGCTCCGCGGAGTTGTTAAAGAGGCCAGACGGGTCGGTTATCGAGATCCGTAGGGCTGAAACCTACAGTGATCTCTTCGTGACACTAGATCTAGCTCGTGTGGGAGACTTCTCATAATCATGAAGTACGCCAAGTATCACGGATTAGGCAACGACTATATCGTAATGAGCGCGAGTGAACTCTCGACGCCTCTGACGCGGGAGATGGTACGACGGATCTGCGACCGGAATTTAGGAGCTGGCTCAGACGGGATAGTTCTCGTGGAGAAAAATACTCCAGCTGGTTTTATCGTCAGGATCTTTAATCCAGATGGCAGTGAAGCTGAAAACAGCGGCAACGGAATGCGAATCGTAGCGCGCTATCTTTTTGATACCAAGCATGTTGGACGCGAGCCCTTTAATTTATTGGTGAAGGGCGAAAGAAAGATTACAGCCCATGTGCTTGATGCGCGTGACGCGATCGAAGTCGACATGGGGCAAGCTGTTTTCTTAAGCTCTATCATTCCAGTCACGGGAGAAGAGCGCGAGGTTCTCGGTGAAAAGCTCAATATCCTCGGTGAAGAGCTCACAATCAACTGCGTCAATGTTGGTAACCCGCACTGCGTTATCGTCGGGCGTCCCGATATCAAGGACGGCGCGCAGAGACTAGGCCCTTCTATTGAGGTGCACGAGAAATTTCCTAAGAGGATTAACGTCCAGTTCGTTCATGTAATTGATCGCTCAAATATAAGGATCGAGATCTGGGAGCGAGGTGCTGGCTATACTTTGGCATCAGGTTCAAGCTCGTGCGCGGCGGTCAGTGTTTGCAGACGTCTCGGATTAGTGGATAGCGATGTAACAGTGAAGATGCCGGGGGGCGAGCTTAAGATCTCTGTCAGTGATGATTACAAAATTAAGCTAACGGGTCCGATCACCAGGGTCGCGTCAGGAGAGATAGATCCAGAGGTGTTTCTCTGGGGAGCTCAAGAAGAGAGGAGCGATTTTAGAAGACCGGTTAGCGATCTTATCCCGGATGAGTGCTGTACTTCCGAATCGTTGTCTGTACTTCGTAGAGCCACCGCAGATCGGTTGTTTGTCACCGGCATCACCTCGGATTCAAGAGCTGTTAAGCCAGGAGATCTATTCTTCGCTATTCATGGAGCTAAGCACGATGCGAGACTCCTGATAAATGAGGCCTTTGATAAGGGTGCGAAAGCGGTTGTTTATGAGGGCGATCTGCCTCTTCCGCCGAAGGGTGTCGTAATCCCAGTTGTTGATATCAGACGAGCGCTTTCCTATGCGGCTCACAGATTTTTTGGTGAACCGAGCCTACGTACCACTAATATTGGTATCACCGGAACGAGTGGCAAGACCTCTGTGGCTTGGATCCTGTCACACGCGCTGCATATCTTAGGAAAAAAAACATTCTTAGGAGGAACCCTCGGGTATGCCACATTGCAAAGAGGTGACACGCCATCAGTGAATCTTAAGGAGCTAGGTAACACCACAATTGATCCGATCACGGTGCATCGGTTTTTATCGGATGAGCTTAAGAGTGGGGTGCAGGCAGCGGTTTTTGAAGCGACCTCGCAGGGGGTTGTTCAGCGCAGAATGCGTGATGTCGCGTGGGATGGGGTGATATTTACCAATTTAACCCGCGATCACATGGATCTTCACGGAACGATGGAGGCTTACGAAGCCGCTAAGAGGGAGCTCTTCACTACTGATCTTATGAGCAGCCCAAAGAGTGGTCGCTTTGCTGTGATAAATATCGATGACGAGGCTGGCCAGAGGATCGCCTCCGAATTAAAGCATAATCATAAAGAGATCTCTGTGATGACGCTCTCGCGTAATCCAGAGTTAAAGAGTGATTTTTGTATAACTGATCTCACCTCAACTGCTGCCGGGATCGAGTATGATCTGAAAGGGCAGGAGGGGACCTTAAGGATCAAGGCAAATTTTATTGGCGACCACAACGCTTATAATCTTGGGTGCGCTGCGTTAGCGCTTCGCGCGCTTGGATTTATAGCGCTTGATATAACGCGCGCCCTAGAGTTAGTTCCTGCAGTACCGGGGAGACTGGAGCCGGTCTCACGAGCGAAGATACCGGTCTTTGTTGATTACGCTCATAAACCTGATGCGTTAGAGAAGGTGCTTAAATTTTTACGGCCTGTGTGTGCTGGAAAGTTAATCTCGGTTTTTGGATGTGGTGGAGATCGCGATACAGGCAAGCGACCTGTTATGGGTGAGATCTCAGCGCGATTAGCTGATAAAACGATCGTTACATCAGACAACCCAAGGAGTGAGGATCCAAAGGCGATTATTGAGGAGATAGTAAGTGGTGTCCCGGTCGAGAATCGCGAGAAGTTACTCATAGAACCCGACCGCCGTAAAGCGATAGAGTTAGCGATCGGCATGGCTACGGAGAGAGATATCGTATTAGTGGCCGGCAAAGGGCACGAGACGTACCAAGAGATTCAGGGGGTGAAGTATCCCTTTTCGGATCCAGAGGTTTGCGCGGAGGTTTTAAGGTGCGAAGGATAATCTACATCGAGGTCACGGAGGGCCACGAAGATTTTACTTCGCTCATTTCGTCGGCATTTATAGCTCTGCGGCCCTCCGTGACCTCGATGTAAACTCTATTTGGGGATTGACCGTACCTACCTGTAATTGACCCTAACCCCACTCATACCACCAACCTCCTATTTACTTTAACCTCGTTAAAGTAAACGCCTAATAGGTGTCACATAGGGGGGTAAGTATGAAACTGCCAGGTTGGGAAAAAGTCGCGTCAGCCGAAGAATATCGACAGATGATCGAGGCTGAGTATTACCGCCTTAAAGACAATCGTGAAACGAAACCTGAGCCCACAATGGGTTTAGAGGAGGTTAAGCTTAGGCTCTTTCTGTCTCTCTTAGAGAAGCCGGTTGTACAAGATAAGGCTCCCGGATTGGATTCTGCTCAGATAGGAGCAAGGTAGAGGGGCGACTTGGGGCGGCGTTAGGCGCTCCTTAAGTAAGCGAGGTTTTGCCTCGTCTCCCTATCTACTCCAGCACCACAATCCCACGGCCAATGAGCTCCGCCAGTAAAGCAGCAGCCTTGGCGTCTTTCACGAGCGGCTTTGCGATGTCATTCGGAACAACAACCCTATTAGCTATCTCCGCCGCGAGCACTGCTGCCTTACCACCAAGATCAAACCGCTCGCCGTTAGCATAGAACCTGATCTCGGACTCCCTTGCCTTCTTGTTTTTAGCTTTAGCTTCAGGTTTATTTGAAACCTTCACAAAAGCACATCGAGCGCCTTCAGCTCTGGAGATCTCTGCTCCATCACTGATTGCTTTGCGAATCACCGAGAGTTTCGGCGCTCTGCGTTTGGCGTTTAGCTCAACATCGCAGTAGCTCTCAGTTACATACCGACTTAGCCACGATTCAATCAAAGAATCATTAGCTACCTGCTCAGTGATAATGCCTTTTATCTTCTTTATAGTCTCTGGGGTGATCTCTCCCGGGGCCTGTGGAGAGAGCTCAGGGTCGCAGTATCTCTCTGACTCATCTCCAGTAGATAGAGCCTCAGTCACAACGCCATTTACCAGATCATGAATAGAGGGGGCTCTGAAACCAACAGAGATCGTCATACACCGATCTCCTCGGGCTATTCCGTGATGAGGAAAGCGAGGAGGTAGATACAGAATATCACCTGGCTCAAGAAGCCAGCGGTGAGTGGGCTTAAATTTTCTAAGTAGTCTAATCGGTAATCCTGGAACAAAGTCGTCCTCAAGTACGGCGCGATCCTCTATCATCCATTCACGGGTTCCGTGAGCTTGCACCAGAAAAACATCGTAGTTATCGACGTGCGCTCCGACGTTACCCTGATCGTATGCGACGCTTATCATAACGTCGTCGATACGCCAGAAGGGGATAAAAGAAAAATTATCAACGAATGCATTGATCGCTGGAACGAATCGATCGACACCATTAACAAGGATAGTCCAGTGAGTTTTAGGGAGCTTGGAGAATAAGCTAGGCTTAAATGGACCCCGGCGAAGCTCCCAAGGGGTCTTGCCGCCCTTCTCCATGATAAGCCGCGACTCCACTCTCGGATCGCAGCTAAGCCCGGCCACCTCATCAGGAGAGATGAGATCTGGAAAGGGTTTAAGAGCACCTTTCATAAGAAGTGGACGCTTCTGCCAGAATTTTTCAAGAAATTCGCGTTGAGAGTGTTTTCCGAGAACAGGCCAAGATATAGAGCTAAGATTTTTCATATGCGATCGGCAGAATGCTGGAAAGAGGGGCGTGAGGCAAGTGGGGGAAGATAGCTACGGAGCGCGCGCCTCTGGCGCGCCTGTTCAGCTGCCGTTTCCATCCTGCTTAAGTCATTTTTCTAGGGTAATCTTGTCGATATGCCCGCAACACCCACACCCCCCCAATTCGGTGATATACCAGCAACCTCAAAACCTGAAGTGATTATTATCCTTGTAGAAGCCGCAGATCCACGAAATATCGGAGCCGTAGCGCGCG
>Ga0214921_10000653_pt1 | contig 62514 bp, 63 predicted proteins | sample LL1505_MetaG_FD_177992 | JGI IMG/M metagenome (GOLD analysis project Ga0214921, IMG submission 177992) | Freshwater microbial communities from Lake Lanier, Atlanta, Georgia, United States - LL-1505 | ecosystem: Environmental > Aquatic > Freshwater > Lake | place: USA: Georgia | collected...
CAATGTTGTCTCCAGATTTAAGTGGAAATCCTATCAACTTAACTAATGTAAATGTTAATATTATTAAAATAGATTATATATATTATTCTTCTACTGATACTTGTAAAATTAATATTCCTAATTTTAATTTTAATAATTGTATTCAAAATTCATCTTATCCTACAAGTAATGTTTCTCAAGCAAATTCTTCTGATCAAACGGTTATATTTATATATAGTAATACTCAATTGACAGATATTAACACAACTATAGATAATGTAGTTTATTTATCTAATATTAAGCTTATTATAAATAGAGAAGAAAATATGTTATCTAAAGATGATTTCTATAAATATACAGGCGCAGATGGTGGAAAAGAAGCTCGCGGGTATATTGTTGAAACATCTGGAACTACAACTATAGTAAAAATGCCTTTATCTAAAACATTAAGTTTGCCAACTATACAAGATTTTAAACAGCAAGAAAATGAAATTATTACAGTTTTTAAAGATCAAATGCTCACATTTTTTACTAATGTTTTAACAGGATGTATGAGAAAACTTAATCAAATGGCTATACATTATACAGCAAAATTAGATCCAAATAAAACCGGAATATTTTTTAATACATTAAATATTATTAATAACTATATCGATTTTAATAATATTGAAAATTTTAAAACTGGTGGTCGCACACCTAAACAATTTTTTATAGATTTTTTCTCATTAGAAAGATTAAATTTTCATCCTGAAGTTAAAAATAAATATGAATATTTTACAGAAGAAGAAAAAGCAAATTCTTATATTTATAAAAATAAAAATATTACTTTTCCTAATATAGAATTAAACGATAATGAACATAATCTATTAAGAAAATTAGGAGTTTATATGTTTTTAAGCATTATGAAATATATTGGGAATAATATAACTGATCAAAACTATAAAAATTATATTAATTCATACTTTGAAAATAAAATAAATGTAAGTTTTATTAATAAAAATATTGATAATAATTTAGTAAAAATTAACTTTCCAAATATAGTAATTTTAAAAGAATTTATTGATAGTAAGCCTACTAATTTTACTGATTTTACTTATGATAGTTATTATCAATATTTACATAATAATATGTTCCTGGAAATATATGCAGAAAATAAAAAGTTAAATATTAAATTTATTAATAAAAATAAAGAAAATATACTTACTTTAATGAAACTTTGTGTTAAAAAAGCTAATAAAAATATAAATTTAGAGTATCAAATTAATACTATTAATGAACAACAAATATTTAATATTGTTAGTCCATTAGATATAATATACAAGAGAATTAAAGATTATAATCCAAATACATCTAAAGCTTTTTCTGATACGACTAGTCCATCGCCATTCTCAGGGGGAACTCTTAGTCCTTATAACGCCAGACAACCTGGTACAACTCCTAAACCTAAACCAGTTGAAAATGCTCAAGAACCTTATTTTAAAGTAGAAGCTTCACCTGATCAACAAGAAATAACATTAGATTTTCAGCAAAAATTAGGAGAGAAAATTGTAACTTCTTCATATATAACTCGACTTCAAGAAGAACAAACATATATAAATGACGAAAATACCAAGATATTAACTATGTTGGCTAAAAAAAATATACATACAAATGGGGAGAAATCGGATGTTATTGCAAAATTAGGGAATCTTAGCGAAGTTAAGAAATATGTGTTATATTTTTGATTATTTAGCTGGGGAAATTGTACTTGCTTCAAATTGACCTAACTCAGATTGTTTTGAAATAAATGGTATAATATCTTTGAGTAAGTTATTTTTGTTATCTAATTCCGCCTTCTTTTTATTGGCTAAAGCAGTAAGCTCTGTTTGAACTTTTGCGATATATTCAAATTTAGAGGCAGCATTTTTATCAGTTGCAGTGGCGTTGGTTGTGGTTGTGGTTGTTATTATTGAGTTTTTAGGTTCAGTATTAAGTATATCTCTTAATTTCCCCAGGTTTGTAATAATAGTATTCAATTTTGTTAATTCTTCTTCTTTTTTTCCTTGTGCTTCTTTTAATTTTTGAATATATAACAGACACATATAAACTAGAGCTGCGCGTTTTTTAATAGTATATTTGACTAAATGTGTTATTAGTAATTTATCGGTATCAGTTGAAGCTGTTCCTAATGCGGTTACTGCTTCACCTACTGCTGCGTCTGCATCTGTTCCATTATCGAAATTTATGTCAGCCATTTTTTTGTATTTTGATATAAGTGTTGCAGCATCAGCAGCATCAGCAGCATCAGCAGCAGCAGCAGCAGCATTATCATAATTACTTTGAATATCAGCATATTTACTAGATAAACTCCAGACATTATTTGTTGGTTGTAATAATGGATAATCACTCAACTTAGCTATACCTGTATTTAAAGCACTCTGAAATTTACTTTCAAATGTTTGTTGAGCTGCCATTTATTTATATTAAACATATAAAATAAATTTCGCATAAAGTGCAATAATTATTAAAATTAATGCTACAATTATTGAAATATAAATAGCTGTCGCAGTTGTAGGCACAAATGCCTTCTGCTGAGTGGATACATCTACGAGATCATTGTCATATATTTTATAAGCTTCCTCTAAACTTATTTGTTTTTTTCCTAATTCTTGATTTACAATATTATGTAATAAAACTGTCCATTCAAATAAATGCTGTCTTGAGTCTAAAAAAGAATAAATAGGTATCTCTGTCCAGTGTCTGCGATAATTTAATGAACATTTAAGACATGGGATAATCTTCCATAAATCACGATAATAATTTGTATAAGTTTGCTTATCTACTTCGCTGGGATTTTCAGGATATCCAAGCGCGATAATATGTATACTTCTCCATAAACATGGGCCAAATTTTACAGGATCCATTTTAATATATAAAGAAATAATTTATATGTGATTATTCATTCTTCATCATCGGTTTCTGATTATCCATTGATTAATTTATATAATGAAGAATATAATAATTGGGATGATAATCGTTGGAATAGATATTCTAATCAGCAAAACTTGAGAAGATGTCCATTATGTCGAAGTTAATTATCATCGCATATTATAATTTGTTAATTTTAACTCTACTTCATACTCATTTATTTTTGTTACTACGCGCTTTTTATAATTATCAAACTCTATCTGTTGTGGTGCAAACATATTGAAACTTGGCTTATAATTATATGCTTCTATAGATAATTTAGTTATTTCTTTTATAGCTTCTCTAAGATTGCCTGTTTTGTTATATGTCTTGCGAATCTCGTTTAATTTTGCTTCATATAAATTGATTTTTTTTTCATAAATTACTTGCTGTTTCTCAGCAAATGTCTTTTTGATCATGTAGTTTTGATATACAATTACATATATATATATCTATCAATTTTTTGCGTGTTATATCTATATCTATATAAATATAAATATAATTTAAATTATAAAATGGATGAACTAATAAATAAATTAGATTTACTAACAAGTAAAGTTAATAATATGGACAGACTTAATACAAAATTAGATTTACTAACAAGTAAAGTTAATAATATGGACGGACTTAATACAAAATTAGATTTACTCACAGTTGCAGTTAAAAATATTAACGAAAAAGTTGATATTATAAGCGCCGATGTTACCGTACTTAAAACTGACGTTAGCGTACTGAAAACTGATGTTAGCGTACTTAAAACTGACGTAAGCGTACTTAAAACTGATGTTAGCGTACTGAAAACTGACGTTACCGTATTAAAAACTGACGTTAAATCTCTAAATGATTGGCGAAAGAAATTAGCAACTGCATCTGAAGAAATTATGAATAAAAAAATAGATTTTATATTAGATGAACATTGCAAGAGTTACAGTGTTGAGAGAATTTATATTGACAATTTTACAGATAATAATAATAAGAATATTTTAACTGATTTTGATGGATCTTGGATTATTTCTTCTAAACAAATAGTTCCTAAAAAAGAACTTACATTAAATGCAAAAAGAACATTTGCATCATTATCTTTAAAAAATAATAGTTCTATGTCTACTAATGTAAATTATTTGTTAATTTCTGAAACAAAACTAACAATTGATAAACGCCATATTGATAACAAACTAAAACAATTATTTAATATAAAAAATATTATAGAAAAATCATCAAATCAAAAGATTGAAGTTTTACCAACTAATATAATTACAGTTTTTACATGTGATTCTATGAGTAATAGCATATGTGTATATATAGATAAAATAAATAGCGGTTTTGAAAATGAAGCTGATTATAAAAATATAACGTTTGGTTTATTAAAAACAGATAGAACTTATCTAGAATTTATATCATTATATAATATTATTAAAATTACAAATACTATATTTAGTACAAAGAATAAACTTACTATATCAAATTATGATGATGTTAAAAATGTATTATCTAGTATAGAGAACTTTGATATAAAAGATATCAAAGATATAGATATAGATAATATAAATAAAATGAAATCAGTTGTACCGTATTTAAATGATTCTACTATACCATATTCTGATTTGTTAGCTATTTTAAATAATTTTAAAGAAAAATGTGGCTATATTACACTAAATCGTGCAAAAATTCCGCCATTTAAGTGTTAAGTCTGACGTCTATCGCCAATAAGGTCCGTAAGGACCCCATCTATCTCCATATGGTCCGTAAGGTGACCACCATCTATCTCTTTCATAAGGCCCGTATGGGGGCCAAAATGGTCTATCGTATCTATCCCAGCATCTCCATCTATCGCAATCCGGCATTTTGTTTTATATTTTATATTAACATTTTATTTTAAATTTAAAATTTAAGATAAAATTTAATATTAAGTGCCCATTAATAATATCGAGCTAAATACGGATAATCAAAGTATGGGTCATAACGATCCCATCTGTCCCATCTATCCCATCTATCCCATCTGTCGTAACGATCCCATCTGTCCCATCTGTCCCATCTGTCATACCTACACCTACATCTGCACGCATATCTGCACGCATATCTGCACGCATATCTGCACGCATATCTGCACGCATATCTGCACATCTTTTTTTAATTAAATTATATTTATATATTTATTGTTATTTAAAATGTTAGCTATTAAAAATGTGTTTAAGTGCCGCGTTACTGATATATTTAGATATGGTGATTTCTATGAAATTAAACGTACTCTTAAATATATAAATCTATATAATTACAGTATTATTTAATATTTGTAAGTAATATTTGTAAAAGAATATTATATAAAGAATTAAAATATCATATATAGTATAGTTTAAAATCTTAGAAAAAATGGTTGTACTTATGGCTACACCTTTTTATAAATCCACAGAATATGAATACTCCCCTGAATCTTCAAATAAGTACTCTCAAGACTACTCTCCAAAAAAATGTGAATACTCTAACGAATACTCTAACGAATACTCTAACGAATACTCTAACGAATACTCGAATGAATATTCTAACGAATACGAGTACTCTCCTATTAAAGAACATAATGGAAAAAATAATATAAAATCATATTATGCTGCAGCAACTACTGTAGGAGCTTACCAAGGTAATTATCAGAGCGGATATAATGGGTTTTATCAGGGAAGCGGAACGGATTATATTAAAAGAAAAACGAATATTATGTGTGCTAACTGTGGGGGATATGGTCATTTGTATAAATCATGTAATCATCCTGTTATTAGTTATGGTATTATATGTTATAAATTAATGTTTGATGAAGATACTAAGACATTTGTACCTAAATTCTTAATGGTTCAACGTAAAGATTCGCTCTCTTATGTAGAATTCATTCGAGGAAAATATTGTATACAGAATAGAAATTATTTAATGAAACTATTTTCAAATATGACTGAAGAAGAACATAATCGTATTAAAGCAAATATATTTGATTCTCTATGGAAAACAATGTGGTGTAAAACAGAAGATGAAACTAATAAAAACTTTACTAAAGAATATAATGAAGCTTGTGAGAAATTTAATCAATTGAAAAAAGGATATTATCTTAAAGCCAATGATGACACAACTACACATTTTTCACTTAATTTTCTATTAGAAACTACAAAAGCACAATTCATTCATACAGAATGGGGATTTCCAAAAGGTAGACGCAATATAAATGAAGATGATATATCATGTGCTCTTCGCGAATTCCGTGAAGAATCTGGTATTCACTTAAAATCAATTCGATTCTTACATGATATTAAACCACTCGAAGAAATATTCTCTGGCTCTAATAAAATTAGATATAAACATGTATATTATCTTTCTAAATATGTAGGTGAAAACTCTGATAATATGATCACAAATCACTGCAAAGAAATTAAAAAAGTAGAATGGTTCACTTTTGATGAAATGTTAGATAATATTCGCCCTTATAACGTTGAACGTAAAGAATTAGCAAAACGAGTATTATCTGTGATTTTAAAAAAACAACGTTACTAATTTTATAAAAAAACCTCATAATATAACAAGTACGAATATGGAAAACTTATATCAAGAATTATTTAAAACCTATCAAGAAAAATCAGGTATTGAATACGAAAAACATGTTGAAATAGCTAAGAAACAATTAGAAGATAAAGATTTTAAATATGATTATGAATCATTTATACCATATCCGACATATACTAATAAAAACTTTAATGAAATTATATATAAAAAAGAAGAATTTTATCGCAATAAAAGCCATTTTGAAAAAGATAAAAATACTTCATATGATGATATTGTAAAAGATAAATGTATGGGTGAATTTAAATTAACCCCTAATCAAAAATTAATTAAAAATTTTATATCACCTTTGACACCCTATCGAAGTTTATTGATTTATCATTCCGTCGGTGTCGGTAAATGCCACGCATATGATACACCGATTTTAATGCATGATGGCAGTATTAAACCTGTTCAAGATATCAAAATAGGTGACACATTAATGGGAGATGATTCTACAGCTAGAACTGTAATGTCTTTAGCTCAAGGTGAAGATGTATTATACGATATTATTCAATCAAATGGTATGACATATCGTGTGAATTCTGAACATATTCTAGTTCTTAAAGATAAGGATGAAGGTATACATGAAATTGAAGTTCGACATTATCTTACTCTACCTGATAGCTTAAAGAAAGGCCTCTATGGATATTCTACATTTGTGGAATTTCCTGAGGTGGAAACAGAAATAGATCCATTCGATGCTGCTGAAAAGTTCGATGAAAATATTCCTATTCCTAAAGAATATCTATATAATTCTGTTAAAAAAAGAATGAAATATTTCTTCGGATTAGTAAATACTTTTGGTAATCTACAAGATGAAGTATTTATTATTTATAAAAAATCCGCAGATCTAACCTATTTAGGCAGATCTTTAGGCTTTAATGTTAAGACAATTTATGCTATGACTGGCAGTGAAGAAGTACCATATACCCGATTTCATAAAGATACGACATCACATATTATGGTAAATGAAGTAGGCCGTGGACAATATTATGGATTTACTCTCGATGGTAATCATCGTTATCTATTAGGCGATTTTACAGTTACTCATAATACATGTACTGCTATAAATATCGCAGAAAAATATTATGATACACATGAAAAACGAGTGTTAGTTATTTTATCTGGTAATATTGAAGATAACTTTAAAAAACAAATTTATGATATTAATCGTGCACAACAATGCACCGGTCTAAAATATCCCAATATGATTGTCGATAAAAATTTATTAACTAAAGAAGCTCTTGAAGTAAAAATAAATAATATTATTAAACAAAGATATGAATTTGTAGGATATAAGGAACTTGCTATTTATATGGAAAATCGTAAGAAAAAAATAAATGAACAAATTAAAGACCCAATTGATCCATCAAAGTTAAATGATATTATATTACGTCGTAAAACTCTATACGAAGAAACTATTAAAGAACGATTTTCGAATCGCCTAATTATTATAGATGAAGCTCATAATTTAAGGTTACCTTCTGAAACTGGTGATAAACAAATATCTAAAGCTTTCTTAGAACTTATGAATATTATAGAAAATGTAAAATTAGTATTAATGACAGCTACGCCTATGTATAATACAGCAGATGAAATTGTATGGATGATGAATTTATTATTAACTAATGATCGAGCTAAAACAATAAAGCGATCAGATTTATTTGATAAAGAAAGTAATCTCACAAGCGCAGGCGAGAAAATATTAAGAGATAAATGTAGAGGATATGTTAGTTATATGAGAGGTGAAAATCCTTTCTCATTCCCATTTCGTCTATTTCCTAGTATTAATAATAAAACTGACCCAAATATCTTAAAAACTTATCCTAAAAAAGATGTCTATGGTGAAGTAATACCTGAAGAATCAAAGATTAAATTTCTAGAAATTATTACTAGCAAGATGAGTGCTTATCAATATGAAATATATAATTCGTTTAAGCGCAAGGATATTAAGGATGCTATGGGTAATCAAGATCCTGATTATATTGAGCCAGAATTTATAGCAGAAGAAGATCTAGAAGATAGAAATAATGATGTACAGAATACCATGCAAGTATCAAATGTTGTCTATCCTGCTGAGAATTGGAAACAGAATTCACGTGTAACATATGGTTTAACGGGTTTTAATTCATGTTTTGATATTTCTAATAGTAAGGTTTTTCATATTAAATATAAAGAACATGTTAAAGAAAAATATGGTGAATTCTTAAGCTACGAACATCTAGATACATATGCCCCTAAAATTAAAACATTAATCGATTATATTGTTAAAGCTAAAGGCATTGTATTCATTTATTCTAGATATTATGGAGCTGGACTTTTTCCATTAGCATGTGCATTAGAACATATAGGTATGTCGAGATATAGTGCAGATGGTAAGAATCGAAATATTATGGATAAAATAAACTTATCCGATAAAGTAAAGTCTAAATTTAAATATTGCGTACTTTCACGAAAACAAGAGCTATCTCCAGATAATGATCGTGAAATTGAGATTGCTAAGTCTACTGCAAATATGAATGGTGATATTATTAAAGTCATTATTGTTAGTAAGATTGGCACTGAAGGCATTGATTTTAAAATGATCCGCGAAGTTCATATATTAGAACCATGGTATAACTTAAACCGTGCTGAACAAATTATAGGACGCGCAGTTCGTACATGTTCTCATGTTAATTTACCCAAAGAAGATAGGAATGTAACCATCTATTTTCATGCAAATGTTTGTGGGGGCGACGCTAAGGGCGGAGCTGACGCTAAGGGCGAAGAAGAGAGTGTAGATTTGCGCACTTATCGAATTAGTGAGAATAAACAGAAACGTATTATTGCAGTTGAAAATATATTAAAAGAGAGTTCTATTGATTGCAATTTAAATCGAGAGGTTTTGTTATATCCTGTAAAACTATTAAATATGAAATTTGATATTAATACATCACAGGGTAAGACGATTAAAAACTATGAAATAGGTGATCGTGATAATTCATTTATATGTGGTTTTAAACCATGTGAATTTAAATGTACAAAAACATTTCCTGAACTTAAAAAATCAGAAATAGATACTACCACATTTGATACAGAATTTATATTAACTGATATAGATTTGATGAAACAATATATATCCAATTTATATATAAGCAAAAATATTCCTCGTACTTATGATGATATATTAACTAGCTTAAATAAAGAATATAAACTTATAGAAACTGAAATTGTAAGTTTTGCATTAGAAGATATGATTGAATTAAAACATATTATTCATTTAGAAAAAGGTACTGGATACCTCATTTATAAATCCAATAAATATATTTTTCAATATGAAAAACTACAAGATATTCGAATGCCACTTGAAGATCGGGTAAGACAAGAAATAGGAAATAAAAACAGAATGCTTGAATTAGATATAACTAAAATTAAAAATATTAAATATCCGACGGCTCTGGTAGCTGCTCCAGCGGTAGTCGCAGAGGCAGAAGTCGGAGCACCGCAAGTGCTAGCGCAAACCGACATTACATATGATAAAATATATATGAATATTTATTCTCAGTTTGTGCTATTTTTATTTGATATTGAAAGTAAGGCAGATGATATAAAGGGCCTTAAATACTATTTGGAAAATAAGCCTGATAAAACAAATTATGAAGAAGTTATATATAACTATATTGTAAAAATCAAAAAAGAATTAGTAGTTTACAAAGCAGATGTTAAATCAGAATCTATTATCAAAAATATTAAGGCACAGTTAGATAAATATGAAGACTCTATCTATGATACTATATTAGATAGATTATCCCCAGTTGATTTATTTGCCATTATAAAAGATAAAAATACTAAGATATATGCTGCAAAACTATATGATGCTATGAAGCGTATTAATATACTATTTTCTACAGAAGATGATAAATCACCTTTATATGTTTTAAGCCCAATAGATAAGAAACTATATAAACTAAATAAAAATAAATTAGTCGTTGAATGTAGCCCAATGGACTATATTAAAGTGAAAGATGTATATAATACATTTAAATTATCTATTAAAGACATAAATAAAGATAAGTTAGATAATATAAAATACTATACCAGATGGCAGAAAAATAAATTAGTATTTAAAGTTCGAGAGAGTAGCACTACATTAGGAGCTATATGTGATACTTCTCCTAAAAAAGAAGACTTAATTATTAAGATTGAAAAGTATGCTAATAAAAAATTGAATTATATATTAGAATATAATAAAGCAAATTTGTGTATTATATTAGAAGTTTTAATTCGAGTATATAAAGAATTTCATAGAGCATTCTATTTAGAATCGAAATAATTGTAAAAATTTGATTTTGATTTTGATTTTGATTTTGATTTAAAGAATTAGTATATATATAAATTATATAGAATGGATGAATTATTAGTAAGAACTCTTTTAAAAGAGAGAATTAAAATAGAACCACGATATTTAACAAAATCATTTAAAGATGAGATTCTTAATCGACTAAAATTAAAAGTTGAAGGTATATGTTCAAAACACGGTTATATTTCCAAAAATAGTATTGAATTATATAAAGTTGTACCTGGTGTTATAGAAATCGCTAGTCTAAATGGAAATATATTATATGATGTATACTTCTATGGAGAAGTTTGTAATCCACTTATTGGAAGTATTATCAAATCAGCTAAAGTTGTCAATTTAAATCGTTTTGGTATCTTAGCAGAAGTACGCGCTTCTTCAAGAGAAGGTTCTATTTTAGAAATTATTATTGCTAAAAACAGTGTTAATATTGTATCCGAAATAGACTTGGATAAAATTCAAATTGGAGACGATGTTAATATTGAAGTTATTGGAAAAAGATTTAATATTGGAGACCGTAAAATATCAGTCATTGGTAAAACAATTAAAGATAATGTAGTTAAAAAAGAACCAAGATATAAAACAACTGTGAAAATTACTGAAGATGAAGAAGATGATACAAATATAGAAGAAATTAATATTGACGGTGAATTAGCTGCAGAAGTTGGTGGAGATTTAGATGATGCAGATGATGAAGCGGATGCAGCGGATGCAGATGATGTGGATGACAACTTGGATGACGATGATTCTGATGCTGCGGATGCTGTAGATGCTGTAGATGTTGTTGCTGTCGTAGGCGCAGTAGATGATTCTGATGATGATAAAATTGGCGGAAGTGATTTCTTTTCAGATCATGATGATGAATATGATAATTTTGACGTTGATGCCGCTGGTTCAGATTGTGGATCTGATATTGAATCTTAAATCAAAATTTGAAATCAAAATTTGAAATCAAAATTTGAAATCAAAATTTGAAATCAAAATTATATAAGTGTAATTTACATATTTATTTTTATTATGGAGGTTATTAAATATAACAACAAGTCTAGAAAGGTCTTGTTCGAGAAGATTAATCTTATGACCAAGACAGAACATGAAGAAATTTTTAAAATTATTCGAGATAAGAATGTTGATCTCAATTATTCGAAAAATAAGAATGGTGTTTTTCTAAATTTATCGTCTTTAAGTGATGAAACAATTCATGATGTTAATAATTTTGTGACTTATTGTATTAATAATAAAAAGGAACTCGATGATTATGATAAGAAAATTAATGAATGTAAAATTAATAATAGCTTAAATAATCTCAGTTCATATGATAGCAATGATAATGATTGTAAAAATAACCCAGATATGATAGATAAAACACAGGATTGGAATTCATTAGTAACCGATTCAAAATCCATACAAAAAATAAGTCAATTCATAGAAAAATTGATGACCGATCATGATAAAATAGGAAAAAAGAAAGTGAATCAAAAATTTAGTAACGCTAAAAAGAAATATTCTAAAAAAATATGTGTTGAAAGAAAATTTGAAACCGAAGATAATATAGAATTAAATAGTGAAACTTATCTCTTATAATCATATAAGAATTTGACGCTTTGATAAGACAAAGACAAATTGCATAACCTATATGATTGAATATATTAAAGGACGTTTAGGTCCTAGTAAAGTGACTTTGGATATTAAAACAAACAAATATGAAGAAATATATGAATATCCAGAAGAGACATACGAATTTTTTGATCATATTGAGAATATAATTGATATGTATAACGAGTTTATGTCAAATAAAAAAGAAAAACCATATCAAACAACTTTTAAGACTGCTGATAAAAGTGCGCCAAATTATAATAAGTATGTGCCAGCTGCCGTACCTGCCGTACCTGCCGCATCTGCCGTAGAAGTGCAACTTGATCCTTTCATTTATTGTGTTTTATTGTCATTGGATAATACATTAAGTCTACTTCCTGATAAGAATGTATTTATTAATAAATTTAAATCTGATTTAATCGAAAAAATTAATAACTATGAGACTTTATTGAAAAAATTATCCATCGAGAAAGTTGATATCATAAATGCAATTAAGAGCAAAATACTCGAAGATCGATGTGCTCTATATAAATATATGTCTGTCATTTTAAATAAGACAATTATTATACAAAGAGATCATAGCGTTTATGTATATGAGTCAAATAAGAGAAAGAATCTAGATGGATTATGGATCTATGAGAATGAACTGAATTATGAGGAATTATCTTATATAGCATATAAGGAAAAATATTATAATAATCGCAAAATATATTATTTGGCAAATACTATATCTAGCGCCGAAAAATTGAATACCCTACTTGTAAAAGAATTAAAAGATATAGCAGAAGATCTTGGTTTAGAAACAACAATTATCGAAAACGGCAAAAAGAAAAATCTGCTTAAGGACAATTTAAAAGAGATTATTAAGAAAAATTTATTTCCTTCGATATAGAAAATGGAGATCTCTAAAGCTTTTATCGAAAATGTAAAAATTCTAATTCAAAAATACTCGAAATCTTCAACTTTAGAACTAGAAGCACGATATACAGAACATGTGACAAGAGAACAATTTGATCGATGTAACTTTTATTGCCAAGATGAAGCAGACGTAGAAACTGGAGATTCTACGACAGGATTTGAAGAAACTTTAGATATTTTTGCACAAGATATGCGTATTACTCTTCTAGAAAAAGAAGATATCACGAATTATTGTAAAACAAATACATTACCCATAGATTTATCAACATCTGACTCTATGAGGATTATAAAGAAAACACAGGAAGAAAAACCTATTATTTTTGATGATATTGACTTTCGAATTAATTTAAAAAATGAAAATGCTTTAAATCTTCAGGAAGAAGATGCAGCTGTTATAATAGATCGTTTATATTTACTTGATAAGTCATATCGATATAAAAAACGTTTTAGCTATATTAATAAGATTGATGGTATTCGAATTGATCTAACTGTTGTTAAATCTGCAATGGGTGGTCATTATAAAAATTTTATAGAATCACGTATTGTATCAGCTAAAGAAAATTATGAAATTGAAATCGAAGTTATTGATAAAAAAGTAACGGCTGAAACATTTTTAACTCATATGCTAAATTTATATGGAGTTATTAATGATGAAGATCATGTATGTCCAAAAACTGAAAAACAAGATGTATTAAAAGAATATTTTAAACTCTGTTATAAAGAAGTACCTGCGAACTATGAAAGAAATCCTCGTCTATTCTTTGCTGGCCCACAACCAGTCACTCTCGAAAGAAAAAATATTGCAAATGAAACTTTAGGTGTTGTATCCATTCAAAAAGACTATACTGTCACTGATAAAGCTGATGGTGAACGTTGTTTACTATATATTGCAACGAGTGGCAAATGTTATTTTATAAATAATCGTATGACAGTGAAATATACTGGTATTAAAGTTAATCATTTTAAAAATGCATTAATCGACGGCGAGTATGTCAATCAGGATTTAATAGGCGATCCTATTAAATATTATGCAGTATTTGATGCTTATTATATAAATGGAGAAGATATTCGACATCTGCCATTGATTGGTACTGGCGGTGCTAAAGAAAAACCTAGTCGTTTATCATTTGTCGATATGGTATTAAAGAATCTAGGAAATCAAAAAGAAATACAATTTAATAAGAAAAAATTCTATTACTCTAATATATTTGAAAATTCTAAAACAATCTTAAACTCTGAAAAATCGTATCCCTATCACATTGATGGATTAATTTATACACCTATGTACTTGCCTGTCGGTGGTATGACTATGGATGATATTCCTGAAAAACCAGCAAATACTTGGAAATTAGCTTATAAATGGAAACCACCTGAGGAAAATACCATTGACTTTTTAGTGAAAATTAAAAAAGGAACTACAAATAATCCTGTTCTAACATTTATAAATTCTACAGCATATAGAACATTAGATCTTCGCATTGGATATGATCCATCTAGTTGGGATAAAATAACTCCTAGATCATACTTAGAAGGAAGTATCATAAAGAAAAAATCATATATTGAAAAAGAATTTCATCCAGCTGATATTGTTCATGATGATATTACTACATGTGTTCTACCTTATAATTCATTATGTGAAAATGGTGATATTATTGAAGATGATTCAATTATAGAATTTAAATATGATAATACTGATGATTTACCACCATTTAGTACAAAATGGATACCTATTCGAACTCGTAAAGATAAAACAGAATTATATAGAAAATCGAAATCAATTGCTGGTGCTGCAAATGATATTTCAACTGCTATGAATATTTGGCGATCAATTCGAGTACCTATTACCAAAGATATGATATGTGGGAAAGTCATCATAGATAAAGTTCCAGAAGATAATGACGTATATTATGATCGCAAAGTTAAAAGAGATAAATTCGCATCCAATGCTATGATGAAATATCATAATGATATTAAACGCCAACTTATTAAAAAATATACAGGCGAATCTGTTATGGACTTAGCATGTGGTAAAGGCGGTGATATACAAAAGTATATAGATCAAGGGTTTAAACGCATTTATGGATTAGACAGTAATCGTGATAATATTGAAAATCCAGTGGATGGCATCTATGCTAGATTAATGGATCGTAGAATGAAGAATGGTCGATATGTATTTTTAACATATGATCTATCTAATGAATTTAATATAGAAAAAATAGAAAATGCTGACGATAAATATGTAGCAAACGTTATTTATGGTCATAAAAAAGATGCATTACTTGGCAAATATGTGAATTTTGCAGTAGATAAGTTTGATTTGGTTAGCTGTCAATTTGCAATTCATTACTTTTTTGAAAGCGAAAAGATTTTGGATAATTTCTTAAATACAGTAAATTTAAATACTAAAGATAATGGCATCTTTATAGGAACTTGTCTGAATGGAGAACTTGTTAAACGAGCATTATTAAATAAGTCTGAAATTAGAGGCGTATCTGATACAAACCAGGTATTATGGAATATTAAAAAATTATATACTAAAAATACAGGTGTGGTATATGGTGAGGAAATAGAGGTATTCATGGAAAGTATTGGGAGAGTATTTAAGGAATATTTAGTGAATATAGATCTATTGGTTAAAAAAATGAAACCATTAGGCTTTGAATTAATCGAAAATATGTCATTTAAAGATTATGTAGATAAGGTAGAGAATCTTCAGCTAGATAATCAACAGAAAGAATATTCCTTTTTAAATATGGCTTTCGTATTTAAGAAAACAGGCGTAACTAAGCGTACTATTAAAAAGAAAGTACATGCTTCATAAATCTATATAAAGACTATCATATATTATTCTATAATGGTAAATAAATACGTTTTGTTAATTTCTGATACGGATGCATCACCGTCAGATAATGTGGAGGTAGAGACTTTGTTATCACATAATCAATATTTACACAAAGTATTAACTAAATATAAAAATAAAATCACAGAGTATTATAAATCCAAGTTATGGGATCGATATAAAAAATTAAGTAATGAATATGAATTTATATTTAATACACCAAATCATGAATCAAATATATCCACTTATAATCCTGTTAGCCGATCTTTTTTTAAGATGTGGGAATTATTACATGACTTTAAAGATGAATTAAATATTCAAAATGTAGAACCTATTAATGCTATTTTCTTAGCAGAAGGACCAGGTGGATTTGCTGAAGCTTTAATAAAATATCGTGGCGATAGCCGTGGCGATAGCGACGCTTACTATGGTATTTCATTAAAAGCTACAAATAAAAACATTCCAGAATGGAAATATCAAGATAAGATATCTATCTGTTATGGCAGTGATAATACTGGCGACTTATATAAGAAACATAATCTAGATTATTTAAATAAGAATTTACCAAAAATGCATTTTATCACTGCAGATGGTGGTTTTGATTTCAGTTATGATTTTAATGCACAAGAAGAGTCTTCTATACATCTAATACTCTGTGAAATATATGCTGCATTAACTATGCAACTTGATGGCGGCTGTTTTATATTAAAAATATATGACATATTTCACGAATATACTATCAAACTTATCACCTTATTGAAATATTTCTATAAAGACATATATATAGTTAAGCCATTAACAAGTCGTCCTGCTAATTCTGAAAAATATTTAATATGTATAGGATTCAGAATGGGCGAGCAGGGCTTGCAAGGCTCGCCAATTGAAAAATTAGGGCAATTAATTTCTAATTATACACCTAGAAATGTTCAACTATTTTTTGATACGATTAAATATAGTAATCATATTTTACACAATATTGTATCATATAATGTCTATTATACATTTCGACAAGTTTATTATATTGAACAAACAATTACATATATTCGAGAATTTAGTAAAACATTTCACGATGATGATATTAAAAATGAAATTAAAAAAATAACTGATGATAATCGTCTTCAATCATTAGAATGGTGTAAAAAATATAAAATAGAATATCGAGAATAGCGTGATTAAGTATCTGCTGGATCCGCAGGATAAACAATATCTTCTGGTGTCTTGGCTACATTCTTAATATTTGTATTAATTTTAGGATCCACATATTTATCAAATAGCATCTGTCCAACCTGGGCACTTGCATCAAATTGTGATTTTTCTTTATTATGTATCTGGCCTAATAACTTAAACATAAAATCTAAATTATTCATATCTAACTTTGTAGTACAAGCAATCGCTAACATCATCGGATATTTCTCCTTGAATTCTGAATATTTATTAGAGAAATATTCCTCTTTATCAGGGCGTTTTGACGATTGTATCTCTGAAATAATTTCTCGAATTGTGTCAGAATCCATTTATAATAGAATTTATTTTTTAACCATATATAGAACGTATGTTTTCATAATCCATTGTGCCTTGATTTACTTTCTTAATCGCTTCTTTGAAACTAGCCATGTTATAATATATAGTATCTTTAATTTCTTTTACTTTCTCAGGTGTATTTCCAGGAAAATTAGTTGATATAGCCACAGCTCTTTCTTCAAACTTTTCATCTCCTAATGTATTTATTTTGTTAGTTTCTGTTTCAGACATTTAATATTAGTAGTATTTATTTCTTTATATAATATAAAATGTCAAAATGGCAATATGAACCTGAACTTAATGGAGGATGGTTTACTGGTACATCATTTCATGAAAATGCCCCATGGAGAAGTTTTCCTGTACTTCCAGCTGCTGCTTATTTAAATAATGTAAATCTAAGATCTGCTAACCCTCCTGCTCAAGCTCTCTTTTTAATGCAAACTAGCTATCGTCCTGGCAATACTGACACTGATCCAGCCATGCCTGGTGTTACTAAATTTGTAGGTGATAAAAATTTTGGACCCTTTGCAGGAATTCTATGCATGCCATGTGTTAAAAAAGTTGGATGCACATGTGGTTATGAATGTGATTGCAAAGAACTATGCAGCGATGCTAAAGTAGAAAAATGCCCTTGCCAAAACGGTGGATGCCCTACTAAATGGATCTCTATTAATTAGATAAAAAAAATTTCAAAAAATATATTAATCTAATAAAAATGAAGATCGTCAACTTAACAAATGCTTTGATATGGAGCTACTGTGGTACGATTGCATCAAGTGCACTTGTCGGTGCTGCTGTTATATCAAAATGTAAAATTTCTATGATTGGTCCAACAATTTTATTGTCTGCTAATGTATTCATGTTTCTACAAAATCTTAAAAAAATATTAAACTGATTTAACGGATTTAGTAGGCTTTGTCGTTTTAGATGCTTTATCTGCTGATTTTGCCTTAGCTTTATAACCTGTTTTCAGAGATCGAGGAGTTTGATATTTAGTTGGTGTTGTGTCTTTGTCTTCTTGGTCTGTTTTAGCTGTTTTAGTTGTTTTAGTTGCTTTAGATGCTTTAGAAGAGGTCTTGGCGGTAGACTTGGCGGTAGACTTTGCTGGCTTGGCTTGAGCATATTCAATAAATCCTTTCAATTGTTCTGTCGTAAATGATCTAGTTTCTGCAAAATCCTTTAATGCAAAATGTGGAATTTTTACATTTGTACCATCATATTTCAAATAAGGACCATATGGACCTATTAATAATGTAACATCTTTACTATTTATTTTTGTAAGCACTTTAGGTAAATCTAATAGATATTTAATATCTACTGCATCAATATCTAAATATTCCTTTTTAACCATACTTAAATACCCCTTTAAACCAATATATGTCTTCTTTCCTCCTTTTTCATATTCTACCAAAGGTCCATAAGGACCCACTCTTACTTTATAAGTTTTGCCATCTAGTATAACTTCACGACTTTCAGATTCAACAATACGCTTTTCCTCCTTCTTTTTTAATTCACTATCTAAATTCTTAGAAAACTTATCCCAGAACTTATTTAATACTTCTAAACGTGTTGTTGTGCCATCTGCAATTTTATCTAAATCTGCTTCGATTGTTGCTGTAAAATCCTTATCCACAATATAATCAAATTTATCACTGAGATACGCATCAATCTCTATACCTATATCGGTAGGCTTGACCTTTCCTGATTCTGCACCTACAAATGTAGTTCCTTTAATCGATTTTATAACTTTAGAGGATGGATTATAACTAAAGTCCTCCGTAGATTGCTCAATACCCTTGATTTCCGTTTTAATTACATAAATTTTATCAAATAACTTTTCAATAATACTCGATATCGTAGATGGACGACCAATACCATTTGTTTCCATGAGTTTTACGAGACCAGCATCATTATAGCGAGCTGGTGGAGATTGCCATGTATTTTTAGCTAAAATAGATTCACATGATAGATTATATTTACCTGATTTAAGAGCATTCATATAATTCGCAAAATCATTAGTCTCATTTTTAACTCCATAAACAATCAGATATCCATTAAATTTAACACGCTTAAACGTCGTCTTGAATTTCATGTCTTTAGCCATGCCTTGATCTACGATATGTAATTCTAATTCATCATGTTGAGCCTGTGTCATTAAAAATGCAACTGTACGTTTCCATATTAGTTCATATAATTCACGTTGATCTTTTCCAAACTTAGAAGGTAATTCAGTCACATTTACATCAGTTATACGAATACATTCATGTGCTTCTTGTGCACCTTTAATAGCTTTTTTCTTTAAATCACCACCGGAATGATAATCTTCACCAAAAGTTTTTAAGATATATGTTTTTGCTTGTTCTTTAAATGTATCTGACATATTGAAACTATCAGTTCTCATATAAGTAATATAACCATTTTCATATAACTCCTGAGCAACTGCCATAATACGTTTAATACCCATACGAAGTTTACCAGATGCTTCTTGTTGTAAACTACTAGTAATAAATGGAGGATCCGGGCTTTGTTTAGTGGTGCGAGCTTTTATATCGGATATTTCCCATATATTTTTAAGCGATTTGAAAAAGGTTGATACATCTGATTGTTTCTCTGTTTTATAAATAGTAGTATCTTTATAAAGATTTACATCCTCTAATTTTGTCTTATCTAATGTGAAATTTCCATGTAAATGCCAATATGGACTGGATTTAAACGCCTCAATTTCTTTTTCACGTTGAACAACAAGATGCATGACTGCACTTTGAACCCGTCCCGCAGATAATGTGACACTACCGCTGGTGAATTTCTTCCATAAAAGTGGAGATAACTTAAATCCTACAAGACGATCAAGAATACGTTGACAGAGTTGACTTTCGACTTGTAAATTATCAATACGTACTGGATGAGTAACAGCATATTCTAACGCACTTTGAGTAATTTCAGTATATTTAAGACGTTTATAATTTTCACCGAGATTCAAGAGTATTCGGATAGATTCAGCAATAGCTTCACCGCTGTCATCAGAATCGGAGGCTAGATATATTTCATCGGCAGTTTTAGCTGCTTTAATAATTTTATCAATGGAATCTTTTTTCTCTTTAATAAATTCATAAGTGGGTTTAAAATCATGTTCAATATCGATACCTAGATTTTTCTTGGCTAAATCACGAATAAAGCCGAAACAAGCGATGACAACAAACTTTCCATATTTGGCTAGAGCTGGACTGTTATTTAAATATTTTGTAATAGCGTTTACCTTCCCTGAACTTTCTATGTAGACAATATTTAGTTTTGTCTTTTCCATTTTCTATATGTAAAGAAAACATATAATGGACTCAAATTTTTATTTATGTTCGATAATCATATAATAAATTTATTATTTAAAATTAAAATGCAAGCAAAAGCATATGCATCTCCAGTTGCAGGACATATAAATGTCGGAAAAGATATTAAAGAAGTCCTTAGAAATGATCGCCAAGCTTGGTCTGTTATATGTGCATTAGTACTAACAATTTCTATTCCGGCTTCAATGGTAAGCATCTCGAATTTTAATCCTGAAAATAGATATAATGATGAAGCATCTTATATATTTATTACATCTATTTCAGTATGTACTACGACATCAATTTTAGTTATATGGAATTCAACATATGCATATCTTAAAATAAATCAATTAGAATCGCATAAATTATCTGAATATATGGAACTTATTTCTAAAAAAAAGAAAGATAATTTGTTTTTTCTATTAACGAATTCAATAACTATTCTAGCAAATTTATCTTTCTTATCTATTGCGATGTTATTAGTTTCTGCAGTCTATTTATTTTATGGTGCTATATATTTTTGGATATCAATGCCAATTATATCATTTGGAATAATATCTGTGATATATAATGAGTATTCAATACAGACAATTTATAATAATATTCAAAATAAAAATGAAGTAGTAGATGTAAATAGACAACCAAAAACATTAGAGATATTAGATGAAAATGCATACTTCGAGAATCAATTACCTATAACACCAACTAGTAGAATGTTTGGACGAAATTTTTCTATGACGCCAAATACAATACAATTTATGCAAAGACTAGGCAATTTTAGCAAAAAAAACAATGAAAATGAAATAGAAGAACAAACTAGTTTCTCTTAATATATAAAGAATATTATTCTATGTAATATAATACAAAATGGATATTGTATTACAAGGTACTGTTGATGATTCCTGCCCACTTTCTATGTTACGTGCTAATAATCTAGTTTTAAATAAAATTTCTGATATTATTGATGAAGACTATGATAAACATATTGATACTGTATCTGTCGCTTCTAAAACAGGTGTTGCCGGATATCTTTTTAATGATACACCGCCTTTATATACTAAGTGGGAATTTAAATTTCCTGAATTTTCGAATATAAATGTGAATATGATGCCATTCAAAATATTTAAAGCAAAAGAAACATTGCCAGAATATTTACATGGATATCTTAAAATAATACAAAGTTGTCCTATTCATCAATTTGATTATAGTTTACAGAGTAATATACATAGTCAGTATACTCCAGATAAAATTTGTTATCTAACAATACATGAATCGATTGTTAAAAAAGGTGAACCACAGCGTCGACCAGGTGTTCATATCGAACGTCCTGGATCTATATCTGCGCTGAATGGAGGCCGATTTCTTGCTAGAGAAAAAATATCAAATTATAATGGTGAATATTATTCACTGTGTTGGGGTATGGGAACGTGGGTTCCTAGAAATTGCGGTGGATACCCAGTAGACGGCATTTATATGGCAACTAATACTGCGAATTCGTGTAAAATTTATGACGTCTTAATTGATAAACCTGAGGAAATAACAGATAAACATGGCGGTTTAGACCATATTTTATCTAATAAAATTAAAAATAAAGGATATTTTATGGAGCCGAACAAACTGCATTGGATTACCGATCGAACACCACATGAAAGCACACCGGTAGACGAAGATTGTAAACGGCAATTTTTTAGATTGGTTGTTGGTAAGATATCGGTATGGTATTCGCAGCATAATACGGCAAATCCACTGGTTGAACCAGATGCACCTATTATAAATGAATCTAAATTTTAACAATAAATGCTACTGCAACAAATTTACCATATTTTGCTAGAGATTGTATGTTATTTAAATATTTTGTAATATTCTTAGTATATTCAATCATTTTTTATTTTTGTTCAAGAATCATATATGAATTATTTATAATTAGAAAATAAATATCTTTAAATAATGGTTTCATTACAGACTTATCTAAATTATCAACTGATTCAATAAACTTATCAATATTTTTCAATATAGTTTTTGATAGAATTGCTTTAAGATCTGATTCATTTTCATAATAATATTGATCTATCAATTCATAACCACTTTTAAATAATTCATTTAAAACTCTATCTTTATCGTCATAATTCCATCTATTTCCGTCATATTTTTCAATATAAGGAAGTTTTTTATTTTTAACTCTTATGTTATGATTTTCTTTATGTTCCGGATTAAAATGAATATATTTGAGTAATTCAATAAATCCAAGATTTGTTCTTATTAAACATTTCTCATAAAAATCTTTAGTTATATAATTTGTATTTTTTTTATCAAATGGTAAAATATTTATATTAACATTGTTTTGTATATTGACATTATTGTTGTTATTATTATTATTGTTTATAATATTATTTACTGTATTATTTACAGTATTAATTACTGTAGTATTTCCTGTAGTATTTCCTGTAGTATTTCCTGTAGTATTTTCTGTGCATATTTTTTTATGTCTATAAAATGATGATTTATGAGTATAACTTAACCCGCAGTCACATTTATGTAATTTATCTTTTTTCTCATAAAGTGTTTTTAAATGATCAATCGTACAATTAGAAATAATTGGTTCGCAAATTGATAATCTATTGATATGACTTAAAAATAAATCTTTCCGATTCGTTGAATAACCACAACGTGGGCAATTCATTTAGTAAAATATAAATATTACTACACTATATAGATATATATAGTATTTCTTTAAATGCTTTTCTATATGAAATCTATATGAAAATGCTATGTTTATGTTAGTTGGGGGAGAAAAATGGGCTTGCCTTAAAATATTTATATATATATTTTACAGTTTCTTAAAACAGTTTGTCAGCCGATCTAGAATCTTCCCCTCTAGTAGCATTAACATATGAAAATGCTACTAAACTGATATTATGGTATATTTTATAAAAATACTCTATTTAATATACAAAAATATATCATTTTCATATCATTTGATAATCAATAACATAACATATAAAAATTAACATCGTGTTAATGACGTTACACTTGATCATATAATTTATAAAACCGTACTATTTTTAAATTTTAGAAAAGTCCAGATAAGCATCTATATGTAAATGATCAATGCATTCTTGTTTAATCGTTTCGATTTCTTCACGACTATAGGTAAAATGTTTTAACATGAAAGCTCTAATTTTATTATTACTTAAATAATCTAAATCTATTGACGTTTTCTTATAATCATAGTCTACATCTAATATTCTATTATTTTTTATATACAGAAATAGATCTTCATTACAAGCATAAATTGTAAAATAATAAATAGTAGTCCTCCAAGAATCAATATATATTTTCATTATTTCAATTTTATATAAGATCTTAAAAATATTTGAATTTACAGATGCAATTACTTCATATAAATCTTTATATTTATATAAATCTTCTAGATTTATATTTTTAAGGCAATCTGCAGTAACTGTACCTGCTTTTATTTTTTCATATAAAGTTTCTTGCGGTTTCTCTCTAATTTCTGGAAATATGAGAGCAATCTCTTGAATACTTGGATCTGATGGATATGATTTATCATATACAGATAAATATCGTGTTTGTGCGAATGTTAATGTAGTTATCTTTTTGTTGGTAATAAGTTTATATAAAATACCGAATGTCTTCTGAGTTTCTATAGAATGCCGCTTAATATAATTGAATTTAGCAACTCTATTAAATATACATTTATCTATGACATTTAAATGATTATATATATATTCCTGTATATCATGTGGGAAATTTAGGAAGTTAATATCAGTCATCAATATTTATATTGCTTTAAACTACTCTTTATATAAATTAGCAAACTCTAAATATGCATCCATATATAAATTATCTAGACATTGTTTTTTTATAATCTCAATCTCTTCACGAGTATATGTAAAATGTTTTAACAAGAACGTTCTATGAGTTTTATGAGATGCTATAAAATTTATAGACATTTTTCGTTGATTATTATACATATCTGCTTCTAATACGATATTATTTCTTAAATATAAAAATAATTCTTCATTACATTCTAAAATAGTTGAAAAATAAATAGAACTGCTGTATATATTTATATGTTTTTTAATTAGTTCATTTTGATATAATAGCTTAAACATATCTACATTTTGTTGTGCGATGACTTCATATAATCTATTTGAAATATCATTTTGAGTTATATTTTGTAGATCTTCTTCGGTAATATGTCCGGATTTGATTTTTTCAGCTAAAGTTTCTGGTGTTTTTTCGTAAACTTCTGGAAACGTTGTAGCAATTTCTTTAATTGACGGATCACCTGGAGATATTCGATTATAAATAGATAAAAGTTTCAATTGTAGAAACGATAATGTAGTTAATTCTTTTTTAGTGATTAGCTTATATAAAATAACTAATTTCTTCCGAATATGCGGAGCTTCTCGTGCAATATATTTGAATTTAGCAGTTCTATCAAATGCGCATTTATCTATAAAATTTAATTTATTATAGATAATCTCTTGTATATCATTGGGGAAGTCTAAGAAGTTCATTGTGGAAAACCCAGGTTTTATGTGCTAGAAGTCCTTAAGTGCTGTGGAAAACCCAGGTTTTCCACACCTTTCCTGTTAGGAAGTCCTTAAGTGCTAGAAGTTATAAAGTAGACTGTGCTGTCTGCTTTTAAATATAAAAATAACATTACTCTTTATATAAATTTGCAAAATCCAGATATACATCTATATATAAATTATCTAGACAACGTTTTTTAATAGTTTCGATTTCTTCAGGAGTAAATGTAAAATGTTTAATGATAAATTTTCGCTTTTTAGTATTCATTAGTGAAGCTATGTCTTTTTTCATATAATCATAGAACATTTCATCTCCAAATAGTTGAGATGTTCTTATATATACAAATAGATCATCATAGCCTTGCTGCGCAAACTCAATTATTTTGTGATAAATACTAAATCGTAACTGATTTATATATTTTTGTAAATGTTCATTTTTATATAAGAGCTTAAACACATCTGGCGTTTGTTCAGCAATAATTTGACCTAAGTCTTGTTTATATAAGTATTCACTACTATATATATCGCTAAACACTATATTATTAAGATAATCTTCGGTTATAGTCCCTGATTTTAGTTTATCATATACAGTTTCGTATGGTTCATTATAAACTTTTGGGAAAATTAAAGCAATATCTTGAATACTTGGATCTTCTGGATATAATTTATTATATATTGATAACGTTCTTAATTGCATGAGTGATAATTCAGTTATTTGTTTTTGCATGATAAGCTTATATAAAACGCCTACTTGCTTTTGATTTTCTATACATCTTCTGCGAATATACAGGAACTTAGCGGTTCTGTCAAATGCACATTTATCTAGTATATTCAATTTATTATAGATAAATTCTTGTATTTCATATGGAAGATCTAGGAAGTTCATTGTGGAAAACCCAGGTTTTCCACACCTTTCCTGTTAAGAAGTCCTTAAGTGCTAGAAGTCCTTAAGTGCTAGAAGTCCTTAAGTGCTAGAAGTCCTTAAGTGCTAGAAGTCCTTAAGTGCTAGAAATTATACAGTAGACTTTGCTGTCTGCTTTTAAATATTAAAATAAGCTTTTGCCTTTATATAAATTATCAAAATCTAAAATAAGTATTTTCTACAAGGAAAGGTGCGGAAAACCTGGGTTTTCTGCCTTTATATAAATTATCAAAATCTAAAATAAGTATTTTCTACAAGGAAAGGTGCGGAAAACCTGGGTTTTCTGCCTTTATATAAATTATCACCTGGGTGAACTTTAAGAGTTTTAAACATTTAATATAAGAAAAACATATTTTGCGTGTCTAAGTTTCATTTTTTTCACATTTATTATTAGTTAACCGAAAATTCCTCGGTATTTCTGGAAAGAATCAAATTTTGCGTTTCTAATATCATTTATCATTACATATGTAGGTAAAATTTTTAAGGATTGAAATAATATGTTGGGGGGGCTAGCCCCCCTAACAAATTATTATCTTAGTATATAATAAATGAAAAAATTAACAAAATCGGAAATCATTAAAGTCTTTACTAAAATTCCATCTGACTTTGTTGATGATTTTTATAGCATTATTGAAAAAAATACTACAGATTATCCTATAAATGTAGATATTGTTTGTAAATGGTTACAAATAACAAAAAAACAATTTCTTAGAACATTACATAATAGCTATAAAATAAACGAAGATTACACAGAAGAATATAATACCATAACTACAACTAAAGGTCACAATTATAAAAAAATTATGTTATCGATTGATTGCTTTAAACGTTTATGTATGCGGTCAAAATCTATAAAATCAGAAGAAGTTCGTACATATTTTATTGAATTAGATAATTTTATTAGTCATTATTCAGATCAAATATCAGATGGAATTATTAAAGATATTGAAAAAGTTGCTAAAAAAGTAAAAGAATATCCAAATAAAGATGGTCCTGGTTACATATATGCGATTCGTGCATCTAATAGCAAAAGTGGTTTGATTAAAATTGGCTATGCTAGCGATTTAATACAACGTTTGCGGGTATATGATGTAGGCAGAGCAGATGATGTTGAATTATTATATGCATTCAGAACAACATATCGTAAAAAAGTAGAAAATTGCTTGAAAGCACTGATGGAAGCAAAACGATTTAAAAAACGTAAGGAAATATATGAAGTTGATCTAGATATTATAAAGAAATTAATTACTGGATGCAATAAACTATCAATTGATGCAACTCAAGTAAAAGAAAAAAGTGAACAAGATGGTAAATATTATCTTATGTTTATGAAAGAAGGTGGAGGAGATCTTTATAATCAAGTTCAAAGTATTTCGGAAAAGAATCAAATTTTGCATGTCTAATTTTCATTTTTTTTATTTATTTAAGTAAAAAAATGCATGCAGCTTCTTTGACTTTGCGTGCGAACTTTGCGTGCGTCTAAATCTAAGTCTTCGCTTACTGCAATTATAGTTTAGCAAAATCCAGATACGCATCCATATACAAATTATCTAGACATTGTTTTTTAATCGTTTCGATTTCTTCACGTGTATATGTAAAATGTTTTAATAAAAATGCTCTCGTTTTATGAGGTGTTATAAGATCCATAGTCATTTTGTCTTTATCATTATTTTCTAATAATATATTTTTTTTTAAATATAAAAATAATTCTTCATTACATCCGTAAATAGTTGACAAACATATAGTACTACTGTACTCATTAATAAACTTATTAATGAATTCATTTTGGTATAATCGCTTAAACATGTCTACATTTTGATTTCCGATGAGTCCTAACAATCTAAATGAACTATTTGAAATATCATTTTGAGTTATATTTTGTAGATCTTCATCGGTAATATTTCCGGATTTGATTTTATCATATAAAGTTTCACGTGGTTTTTCATAAACTTCTGGAAACGTTGTCGCAATTTCTTTAATGGATGGATCACCTGGAGATATTCGATTATACATAGATAAAATTTTTAATTGCTTGAATGATAATTTTGTAAGCTTTTTGCTTGTAATGAGCTTATATAAAATAACTAATTTCATCCGAACTGACAAAGATTCTCGTGTAATATATTTGAATTTAGCAACTCTATCAAATGTGCATTTATCTATAAAATTTAATTTATTATAGATAAGTTCCTGTATCTCATATGGAAACTCTAGGAAGTTCATTGCGCTAAGCTTTGCTTACCTAACCTTTCCTGACTAGAAGTCCTTAAGTGCTAGAAGTCCTTAAGTTCTAGGAATTATACAGTAGACTTTTCTGTCTTCTTTTAAATATTAAAATAAGCTTTTGGCTTTATATATAAATTATCAAAATCTAAATAAAGATTTTCATCTAGGAAAGGTGAGGAAAACCTGGGTTTTCCTCTATATAAAGATTTGTTTATTTATATGTTTAAATGGAAGAAATATTTGCAGATACTTTGTTTATAATTAAACGAATTCCTCAAGATCCCAGTGTTCGATATAAAGGTCTGTTAACAGATATACCTGCTGCTAGGGCACCTAATACAATTGTTAAAATAGAAGTGACAAATGAAGATTGTTTGAATGCATGTGCTCGTATAATACGAAATGAACCTGCTTCTAGAGTTGGGTTATTAAATATGGCTAGTGAGATATGCCCTGGTGGTGGAGTAAGGAAAGGATCGAGAGCACAAGAAGAAGATATATGCAGGCGGACGACTTTATATCCAACTATTAAGCGGCAACAATATCCTCTAGCTTTTGATGAAGTGCTATATACACCAGATGTTAAAATTATAAAATCTGCGAATTATGTTAAATTACAAGAATATATCAATATAACTGGTGTAGTAACTGCAGCTGCAATTCGCAGACCAACTGTGACTCAAGAATATTTAGAGTTATTAAGAGATAAAATAACAATGATGTTAGAGACATTTGAATATCATGAAATAGATCATCTAGTATTAGGTGCTTGGGGTTGTGGTGCTTTTAGAAATCCACCAGATCTAGTGGCTGAAGCATTTAAAGAAATCTTGAGTTCAGATCGTTTTCGTAATAGGTTTGCCAAGATAACGTTTGCGATATTACAACCACCAGGCTGTCATATTAAAAATTATGATATTTTTGCTGGAATATTAAGCTAGTTATATTTCACTTTGATATATAATGGTAATTTCAGGATTTTCAATATGTTTTTCACAAAAAAATATAACTTTTTCTGTTTCTTCAATGGCTTCTAAATCAGGTGTACGATAGGCTTTACCATATTTAGATAAACTTTCTTTTAGATCTGTTATATCAGATTGGTCAATTTCACGATACATTTTTTCTGAATCAAAACGATTACAAAAATCTGAATGACGTTTTCCTGGATGCATATTATAAAAATGCCAATCGCTGCGCCATATCGGATCACTATATGAATTGCTAAAATATATAGATGCTATCACCGCTTTTGTATCATATAAACCACGTGCAAACATAGTGCATCGAGTACACCAATCAACTTTGCTTGGATTATTTGCTCTTTGGCATTCTTCTTTTTTTTGTTTATATATAAAATAATCATTTTGTGAGTCTTTGTCTTCTGGATATAAATGTCTAAATAATTCGTCTTGCAATTCTTCATAAGTTAAATCGTGTTCTAAATCTAGACAGATTTTCGCGGATTTATCATGTGAAATATTCGTATTTACTGCATAGAAACTGAGAGCACGACCCATTTGAAAGTAATATTGATGAATCGTCTTATATGGTTTTAATGTGAAAGCACTGCAAACTTAGGTTTATCTTTTATACACCAGTTTATCCATAATAAGATCCTTAGTTAAGATATTATCACATGTATTTTTAAATGCTGGTGCTTCTTCTTTTATATATTCATGTCTATACCACTTTTGTACAGGTGTTTTCTCTACAATTTGCCCTTGAGTATTATATATAATATCTGCCATATTTCTATTTTTAAATTCGCTAAATTGACATTCCATTTTTTTACTAATACATAAGATAATATTATGAAACTTAGATTAAATTAGATGAAATCACCATTTCTATGTTTAAATTATCAAAAACATATTAAAAAATATTTTCCATTATATATAGATATGCATATGAAAAATGTAGGTATAATTATAACCAGTGCTAAGTTTAATTATAAATATAAAAATAAAATTAGGTAATTACGTTATCTTAAGACGTCTAAGACTGACCTTCTCTTGTTTAGGTCGTTCATCATATAGCTGTGTGACAAGATCTTTCTTTTCAGGTATAAGATTTATTATTTTTTCTTTCATTTCTTTTTGTGTGAGCGCTTTTTTAACATATGTCTTTTTACAACGAATACGACCTTCTTTTGTATTAATATCTTCAATATTATATTTATTCATGAATTTAGTAATAATGTCCGATAATTTATCACGCTGTCTCTTCTTTTCCTTTAGTATTTGCTGAACCTTTTTTACATACCCATCAAACTCAATCCATTTTTTAACAAAGTTCTTAAAATCTTCAAGACTTAAATCATCCATGACAGTTAAACGCATCTCTCTCTTCTCTAAAGGTACTCTATCCTTCTTTTTAATATATTTTTTAACTGGTGGTAGCTGTGGTGGTAAAGGAACGTGCTTTGCCATCTTTTGCTGAAGTAATCTTTGTAATTGCTCATTTTGAGCTCTCTGTTGAGAAAACTGTGCAATCTTTGCTAACTGATCTAATTGAGCCTGATGAACATCCTGTTTTCTTCTCTGTTCTAACTGTGTCCGAATTATATCAATTTGTCTAGTTTTAATTAATACATTATCATTCTCTCTTAATATTAATGTACTATGTGTTTTACAAGAATTAATAATCTCCTGAGCCTTCGCAATTTCTTTTTTCTGAGCTTCTTCTAACTCTTTTTCTTCCTGAAAAGATATATTTTGTGACTGAGCCTGCTGGGCATTCTCTGCTATTTTTCTTGTCTTAGCTATTTCTAGTGCTTTAACTAATTTTTGCGCCTTAGCTATTTCTTGAGCTTGTACATGTTCTTGTCCTTTAGCTATTTTCTGTGCTTCATCTTGAACACTCTTTTGTACAGGTTCATTAGCTATCTCTTGTGCATGTTTTCGCTGTTGAGCTTGCGGTACTTGCGGTACTTTAGCTATCTCCTGTGCTTGCTGTGCCTTAGCTATCTCCTGTGCCTGTTTTTTAGCTATCTCCTGTGCCTTTTTTTGTGCTTTATCTATCGCATGTGCTTCATCTTGAGCACGTTTTTGTTCCTGTGCCTTAGCTATCTCCTGTGCCTGTGCATGTGCCTTAGCTATCTCCTGTGCCTGTGCATGTGCCTTAGCTATCTCCTGTGCTTGTGCATGTGCCTTAGCTATCTCCTGTGCTTGTGCATGTGCCTTAGCTATCTCCTGTGCTTGTGCCTTAGCTATCTCCTGTGCTTGTGCTTGTGCCTGTGCTTGTGCTTTCGCATGTGCTTGTGCCTTAGCTATCTCTTGGGCCTGTGCTTTCGCAAGTGCTTGTGCCTTAGCTATCTCTAGTGCCTGTGCTTTCGCAAGTGCTTGTGCTTGTGCTTCATCGTGAGAACGCTGTTTGGCTTGTTGTTGACATAATGTTTGATTTCTTAATTTCTCCGCTAAAAGTCTCTGTTTCTGTAAAATATATAAATTAATATCCATTAATTATAATTACTTTACTTTATCTGTTTTCTTTTTAAGTGGTTTTGCTTTAGGTTTAGCCTTTGCCTTCAGTTTATCCTCACTCTCTTTTATAAAACTATGAAGTCCTTCAGCAGTTCGAGGTCCTTTATATAATTTTTTAAGTGGTTTTTTATCAGCACGGGCAACATAAATAATAATCATAGGAAAATATATACCTTCATCACTCTTGATCTTCTTATAAATACTTGGTTTTCTTTGAAAACTTCCTAATGATGAACTCTCAATTTCTACGATATTTGCATTTGTTTTTTGCTTGAATAATTCAAACTCACCTCTCATAGCATGACAATGTCCGCAATAATTCGCATGATTTAATAACACAGTTGTTTTAGTACCTCCTAATAAAGAATCTACCTTGCTAATATCTGAATCAGATACATCGTTTTCGAATGACAATTTCATTTTATATATTATTAAGAAAAAGATTACAGTTGGATAGAATCATATATCTCTCGAATAATAACTAATTCAGAAATCTTCATAATATTCTCGTTACACTCTCTATTTTTATTTATATTTTTATACTGTAATTTTTGTATTTTTCGTGAAATATATACTAATTTATTATATTTTAATACAAGCTCTCTTATAATATCGTCTTCATATGTTTCTTCGCGTTTTACCATGATGTAGCTTGGCTGTAGCTTGGCTGTAGCGCTTTAATGTTGCATATAAAAAGCAATGAAATGTATCAAATTTTTATATGTCTTCGATCAAAAATGGGTCTATATTTGAGACTTTTTTTAATGGCATTTGAATATCTGTACCCATCGCTCTATCATGCCATAATGTAGGCAATTTATATCCATACACATTAAAATTATTATTATTAATCATATAACTCATCTTAGAATCAATCTGCATTGTAATAGGCTTTCGATTAAATTCATCCATAAATATCCTAGCACCCTTCTTATTAATCGCATACCCACATGTTCCCCAAAATGAATCATATTTTTTAAATAATGGAGTTTCTTCAGATATAACTTCCATAATTGGAGCAAATAATATCATATCCCAATTTTGTGGAGCATACTTAATAGCTAAATTAAATTTATCATAAACATTTGGCAATATAGCTGCATCATCCTCAAATATTATATAATAATCTAAATCGCGATCCTCTAATAATTTTTTCATAATAGATAAATGTGACAAATAACATCCAATAGCACCTCGTGTTAACTGATAATGTTTAGTTCTATATCCATTACGCTCATTTATTAATAATGTATCATATGCTGCTTTCGAAATATATTGTTTAGGATCCAATTCTTTACCCACGATAGCATTAAAACGTTCCATCGGAATAGAAGATATATCTGAATCATAATAAAATTGATTAAATCTAGATAAACGCTGTGTATTCTTAGTTAAATTAATAACCCAACATTTTGTATCTAATGATGTCTTGATCTTAATAGTATTTTTATTATGAATTAAATAAGTAATAGAAACTATAAAATATATAATTAATATAGTTATAATTAAATATAAAAAAACTTTATGGTTCATTTAATATAAATAAATATTATTTTCAATAATTATAATTTATTCCTATATTATAATAAGATAATGGAAGTAATACCAAAAAATAATATACTACCCTGCGTATATGCTATCATGATAACTGGAAAAGATCAAAACAGAATTATGTTTTCTAGATTCATAGGTCTTAAAAATTTTAATATGCAAACTTATAAAAATAAAAAACTTATTATCATTAATCACGGAAATATACCAGTTATGACACAAAAACAAGATAATGTTCACGAAATTAAAATTAATAAAGGTAATATGACTCTCGGTGATCTAAGAAATTTTAGTCTTACTTTAATTCCTTTAAACGCAATTAGTTTAACATTTGATGATGATGATTGGCGCACCCCCAATTATATAGAATTTATGCTAGATACTCTATTAAAAACAAAATCAACTGCTGTATTCATGAAAAATAGATTGGAATATAACTTAACTAATGGATTTAGTTATCGCTCATCTTTTGACTATGGAAGTACACACATGATGTGTGTTAAATTAGATAAATTACAATATTTATCAAAAGATACATTAGAAGATATACAACTTCAAAGTGATCTTAAATCTTTTCATGAAAAATATACTGCTATCGATAATGACCCTAAAATGTATATCCGAATCATACATCAAAATAATACTAGCCCTAATGCCACTGAAACTAAAAATTCACTCCTTAAACTAAGCGAAGATAGCTACTATAAAGAATTTGATATTGATGAAGATAATAAAGCATATATTGATAAAATAATTCGTGATTATTATAGTTTATTAATGCCTAAATAGACATAAAGACAAATATACTATTTTATTTATTCTAACTAATGAATTTTATACTTAATAGATTGTATAATCTGTTTTTAAAAATTATACTGGCGAAAGTGCCGAAATATGTATTAAATGCCAATGTACGTTGCTAACACGTGTTGGCAGCGATAATATTCAAATATATTGTAATGGATGTAAAAGAACATACATTACTAAAGATCCACATACAGAACAATTCGTTAACATACCAATTTGCTATCCGATACAACAACTTTTTATATTAGATTCTATATAGATTGTATATAGATACAATGGTAACGCGTTTTGTTATTTTTTTCTTTATTATAATAAAGAAACAATGGCCATGTTAGATTCTTCAGATTTTATGTTGGCTACAAATATCTATGATTTACAATTTAAAGATAAACGACAAAACGATCTATCTTATATATATCAAATGTCCAGAACTCAACCTAAATGTCTCATTGATCGTGGCAATGAATTAGCTTTTTTATCCGATAATTATAAAAATAGAAACGCAAACTGTTCTGAATCTGTTCTTGAACGAGGCGGTAATATGCCTACAAATCGCATAGATAGACCATGCCCTAAACCAGAATATACTAAATTCTATTTAAATGAATTTTTATTAGTACCATGCCCTAAACCTACATATAAAAATTATATTGTTTGTGATGAAAATAAATGCTGCTCCAAACGGCATCAACTATTTAAAAACATTACAAAACGCAAAGACATTACAAATAACTCATAACTCATAACTCATAACTCATAGATTAAATCTATACCTTAATTTCTTAGGAGTGTCAATTACCTCTACTTGTTTTTCTATATATTTGAGTTTAACCAATAAATTATTCATATATTTTCCAATATCAATAATATACTCAACTGGCCTGTCAGCGTATTTATGTGATATATTTTTCTTGCCTGGCTCATGTAGATACATATACTGATGATATTTATTTCTTAAATAAAGTCTAAAAGCAGATATGATAAATAGAATAGGCCCTGTGTCATGACTTTCGAGCCAGTTAATTACATCTTTCAATACATAATTATTATCATAATATAAATATACTGTGATTATACATATTCCGCTATCGAAAAACCGGATTAATGTATTCATTATATATTTATTTTAAAAATAAAAATAAAAGAAACTTAGATCATATTCAAATTTTTATCAAAACTAATATATTTTAGTCTTATTTTTTTCTGCTAAAATCTCTGGACGCAATTCATCTGGTATAGGATCCGTAAATAAACCATATTTTAAATTTCCCTTAAGTTTCATTTTATGATGAATTTTACATAAATTCTGTCCTCCCACATTAGGACGACTACATTGTTTTACTTCGAGATCATGTAACATACGTGCACAACATCTAAATTCAGTTTCAGCAAATTTTTCATTCTTCTTTATGAGTCGAAATCCTGGTGTTTTAGTCATATCTAATTTAACATGACCTAATTTTTCTGTAACTTCATCTATATCCAAATGATATAAATCACATACCTTCTTAATTTCTCCATGCACTATATTATTAATCTCATTCTGAAATAATTTCAAAATAAACTCTGGTAATATAGGACTTGTCATCTCAATATCTACTTCTTGCCGGAATCTACCTCTTTCTTAATCTTGAAAAGATCACTTAACTCTACTTTCTTTTTCTTCTCGTCTAACTTCCTCTTGAGACGATCCTTTATATTTTCTTTACGAGATTCGTGGGATTTTAAGACTGGGGTGGCAGATGGGGCTGGGACTTCCGGTTCAGGTGTATCTGGTTCCTCTGGATCTACAACAACAGGTATTTTTACTTTACCCATTGAATTAATATTCAAATTTTTATCAAAATTAGCAATGTAATCTAGAGAAATTTTATCAGAGAGTTCTGGAAATTGTGGCTCATCCGGTACTCCTGATACATTCTTAATAATCTTATAAAACTTCTCGCCCAAATCATACCATTTGTAATTCTTTAATATACGCTCTCTGGCTAGGGCTCCATGTGTCTTTCTTAATTCCTCATCTGCATAATATATCTCGATCGCATCTGTAAAATCAATTGGATTACATAACTCTGCACAACCAGGACATCCATCAAATGAAGTATCCGTATAGAATGGAATGGTAGGAGTAATTACTTGCGCACATGTCTTATCTAGAAAATCTCGAATACCTCCAATATATGGTGCAACTTGAGGACATCCAATTCCTGCATGCTCAAAATTGGTTAATTCAAAACCTGCACCCATTGTAGTATTAATACCAATATCTGCAACATTATAAAGTATATTTAAATCTTCATCAGTTAACTGCTGAGGATTATCAATTAAAATAATATGCTTCATACCTTCCTCAATTGTCATTCCACGAAGACGCAACTCACGCTCATAAATTTCAATAAGATTCCATGAACCATTTGTAGGATGAGTTCCAATAAGTAACTTAACAGACTCTCCTTGATGACGACTCACAAATTCAGCCCATGCAATCATCATATAATCTAACCTTTTTCTAGGTTGATTTCTGCAAGTATTAATTACAATAAAATCTTCCTGTTTTAAACCAAAATGCAAACGGGCTAGTTTCTTAGGAACAGGATAATTTCTAAGAGGATCAAATCCATGTTGAATAAAATCACTAGGCTTAGTCATACCTTGTTCCTTAATAATATTATCCCAGTAAGGCGTAAATGTAATAACAAAATCGGCTTGGTCATTAAGCCTCTTAATAAATTCCTTCTTTTGACTTAAATATACCTGATCAATATAAATAATTACTTTAAAATCTTTATAAGTACATGTTTTAAGTTTCTCTAAAATATTAGAAACTACCACAAAATCATTATAAATAACAATAACATTCGGCTTATTTTGATTCACATACTCTGCAATCTGATCAAATCCAAATCCTAATCCCTTAGGATTCTCATTAGCCCAAGCATCATATATTGTTACACTACTAGGAAGTTCTCTCTGTTTATTATGCTCAGGATTATCATTAAATTTCTGAAACCCCCAATAAATTAAATCAATGTCTTTCTTTTGAGCAATATGTTTTGCTAAATTATAACCAACATATGAGTATCCATTGGTTATAAAATGAGAAGATTGACATAACATTACTTTAATGGGCGCCATTATTATATTGTATATCTAATTTTTAAAATATATAACCGCACAAATTTTAAAAAAATTTCCGAAGATTCCATTGAGTTTCATAAAAATTTGATATTATTTTATATATATATATATAATCAAAACCAAAAAACAAAATGGCTTCTTCAAATGAATGTACCATCTGTACCGAACCCATTACAAGTCGCCTTCAAATATGTTCTTGTACTCATAAATTTCATAAAGAATGTCTAAATGAATGGAAGATAAATCACTCTACATGTCCTAACTGTAGAAATGATATCTCCAATGATCTTGAGACACCAGATCCTCCACCCGTTCCGTCAGCTCCGCTTGTTCCGTCAGCTCCGCTTATGGCTTCTGATGATTGGCATCATGAATTTTCAGAACAACACATTAAAGCTTTGTTTAAAATATTTAATGGTACTGAAGTACCCGCTACCCCTGAAATTATTGAGGAATTTATAAATCATAACAAGTTAGTCCTAAAAATCTTGGCTGAAAAAGATAATGATCCGGTTATATCTTGCAACAAAATTATTCGTGAAGAAGTTATTCGATATCAATCTCTTAGATTACAAATTAAAAAAGCTGAAAGAGATACTGAAAATTTAATGTTAAATAACATTATTCTGCGCAACACAATTCTAAATCAACAAAAGCATATCGATGAAATAGAATCTGAATCTATTGGGTTCTTTGCTAGATTATTCAGAAGTCCTAGAGTCCGGCCATCTTAGTTTAAATTAAATTCTTAAAAATAGTAAATGGAAAAAACCTTTTACTATGTTAATGGAGAATATACAAGAGATTTATGTGATTAATCTTAAAAAATGTACAAATAGAATGAGGAAGTTTGATGATAATATGAGATCTTTAAAATTAAAATATAAAAGATGGGATGCTGTAAATGGATCTGCTATAAAAAGAGATGATAGTAATACTACATTTCTATGCAGAAATTATATGTGCAATAATGGTGTCATCGGATGTTATCTATCTCATATAACTTTATGGCGCCATATTCTTAATTCAAATCAAAATAGTCAAAAATGGTTCATGATATTTGAAGATGATGCAAGATTTACACCTAAAGCTATAGAAAACTTAGATGGAGTTTTTTCAGATATGAAAAAATGGAAATCTGATAACTTATATCCAGATATGATCAATTTAGCATGCGTCATATCCGAAAAAATTATCTATAAAAAAATAACTAATCATATCTTTCAACCCTTTATTGTTAATGGAATGACTGCATATATTGTAAGTATTCCAGGTATTAAAAAACTATTACCCATTTTAGACAAACCTATCCCATTTCACATCGATAATTTATTGACTATGCATCAATTATATAATAAAAATATTGGATACTATTCCACACTAAATTATGTCATTAATACAGATGATCTCCAATCCACAATTTCTGGTAATTCATTCCCTCATGTTGAAATAGATATTTTAAATAATATCATGAGCATATTTCACATAAATCCTCAAATTCATGTCATTTATAATAGCATTGTGTGCGGAAATTCTATTATCTCTTTTAATCCATTAACCATGTTATTTGTTGTCATTGTCGGATTACTATTGTCTTATGATCTTTATGATATCGCAGTATTATATATATTCACTGAAATTATATATTGGTATTATATAAAATCTAAAAAATCATCGCCCTGCTAAAGCTATATTCCTAGCCATTTTATCAACTTTATCATTATAAATAGACATCCAATCTGTTTTTCCTGTATGTGCTCTCACATGTTTAAATGATATTTTGCGCACTGAAATTAACTCTTCTAGAATTTTAACTAGATCTAAATTAAGAATAGTCTTTCCATCTGCCTTCTTATAACCATTTTTTTTCCATCCATGTAACCATTTAGTTAACGAATTAATTAATAGCATAGAATCTGTATATATCATTAACGTTTTTTTACGCTCTGGATCTAATATATCTGCCTGCCTTATTGCATGAATTACTGCAGAATATTCACAACGATTATTAGTAGCAGGTTGCATGAATTCTGCATAATCAAATTCTTCATGATCTGGCCATACAACTGCATAACCACCTTTGGCATTGGCACAACCATTATTAAATGTAGATCCATCTGTAAAACAAATCAATAAATTCGGATTAACTGTAGGACTTGCATTTGCAGTTGCAGTTTCTGTGATAAGAGATTTGGGTGCAAAAAAGTCAGATATATTCGTTTGTTTTAACTTCATTTTATACTTTTATGTATTTAATAATATGTCTATAGATCTAGATAATCTTATATATGAATGTCGCAAAAGCAAAATCAATTTTTGCTTGTCAAAACGCATGGGTATGGTTTATATAGATATGAGTGGTGTTCCAATATGGAAGAGAGCATTAAAGATGAAAGAATTTGTTTTATGGGAAGAAGACATAAATCAGTTAAGAGATTTGATATCTGCTTATGATCTACATAAAAAATAATATCTTTATTTCTACTAAATGGAATTATCGAATAAAGATATATCGGAATACCATAAAAATTTTAAACAAAAAACAAAATATAAGATATTACAGGGTGTATTAAAGAAAGCACCTATTTCAGAAATAAGCGTAGATCAAAATTCTTTATCAAAACTACCTTATAAATTTAATCATTCATTACCTGAAATTGTTAACGCTACAGATCAAAAAAATAGTGGTCGATGTTGGATTTTTGCAGGATTAAATATTCTAAGACATAAATTAATTCATCATTATAAATTACCTCCAGACTTTGAATTATCACAATCTTATATTTTTAAATGTGATAAACTAGAAAGATGTAATTATTGTCTAGAATTAATTTACGATTTTATTAAAAAAGGACATGGTAATAGCACATTAGAATACGTAAGCTTGATTCCACAAATTATTAAGGATGGTGGCACATGGGATATGTTTGTGAATTTAGTAAATAAATATGGATGTATTCCAAAATCAATTTATCCTGAGAGTTTTCAATCAAATTATAGCTCTAATTTAAATGATATGTTATCTATTACACTATTAAAAACATCCGATATTATTACATCAAAAATGAGTGCATCCGAATTTCGTACTTATAAGAGTTCAATAATGGAAGAATGTTATCGTATTATTAATATATGTCTGGGAAATACCCCTCCTAAATTTTCATGGACATTTAAAAATACTAAAAAAGAAAAGATATATACACCCATTGAATTTTATATCAAAACAATTAAACCTCTAATTAATTTAGATCATTATGTATGTATATGTAATTTTCCTGTTGAAAATTACAATCAATTACTCGCAATTGAATATGTTCATAATGTTTTAAATCCTGAAGATATTAAAACAGGTTTACAAAAAAAATATACCAATGTATATTTAAATATAGATATGGAAACATTTAAAGAAACTGTATTCAAAAACATTAAAAATAATACAGCTGTATGGTTCGCATGTAATTATGGTCAATATACAATGAACTACGGATCAATTTTAGATGAAACTTCGTCTAATATAAAAGATATGTTTGATGTATCTTTTAGTCTTAGTAAGAGAGCTGGTTTAGAAACTAGAACAAATGATCCGAATCATGCTATGGTTTTTATTGGCTGTCAAAAAGATGATGATGGATTTAAAAGATGGAAAGTAGAAAATTCTCATGGCAAAGATGCACCTGAAAAAGGGTTTATTACTATGAGTGATCGATGGTTTAATGATTATGTTATATGTGCAGCAGTAGATATTAATACTCTTCCAGTTAAAATGAGAGAGCTTGTAAAAAATAAAAAACATGTTAAATGGTTGCCATATTATTCTCCTCTTGGAACTTATGCGAACTAAGTATATATTTTTTTCTAGTATATAAAGAAATGACACCGAAAAACTTTAGAGTTACGATGATATATTTAGGCGTCTTAGCTATAATTATATTGTTATCTATCTTTATATATATTATCTTAAAACCACAACAACAGTCATGTCCAGTAAACTCTGAAAAATCTATGGATTCACTTTCCCAAGTTATTAATGCTGCGAATGCTTCTCAGCAAAAGCCGACTTCATCTTATGAGAGAGATATACGTGTATTAGATGATCCATTATATCCACCTTTAAATAGAACAGATGAACCGAATTTTAAAAATGTGTCTTTAGAAGTAAAACGTGGTGATATATATGTACCAACGAATGGAACTTCTGGTGATTCATATCGTCTAGTTGGTTATTTAACGAATCATGAAAGTGTTAAAGATGCAGGTGGTAATAATTGGAAATTATTTGGTCGTATGAAAGATAGATATACAGGTGAATATTATATTAGTCCAGTGAATAACAATATTGATCTTAAAATTCCATTGACAAATGATATAATTGTTGGTGATCGACTACGTGATTTATATACTTTACCACGTGAAATGAGATTTAAATCACCTATGTTAAATACTGGTGTCTATGAATATACAGAATTACCTAAAACAGATTTTACTAACGCTAGATATTTGTAATTGTTATTATGATAACCAAACCTGGCCTATATTTGATGTATCTGGAACTAAAACGGTATTTAATGTATAACTATGTTGAATATTACTACTATTTTGACCATTCCACGATGTTGATGATCTTAAAATAATATTACTGGGACTAGAGTATATAGACCGAATAGACATTGTTAAAAGAGGATCATTATCTCCCCATACTTGAGCATTCTGTTGAGTAAGAATGGTAGGATTACTACTTGATACATTTATAGTATGTCGCTGATATCTCACTGCTTGAGAACTATTGCTCGAGTTATCACATCCAATCTGTTGATAACTTTCTAATATAATATTATATTTTTTACCCGGATATGTATATTGCCAATTTAATTGAATATCTAAATTCTCTAATGAATCTGCCGTTTTTGTTATTTTTTGTACATTTGTAGCTAATATATTACCAACTACTTCTAAACGTTCTTTAGGTTGTTTTGTATTTATAGCTACATTTCCAGTAGATGTAATACGCATTCTTTCATTTGATAATGTGGAGAATCCAATCATATTTGAGGATGGTTGAAATATACCAGTACTTTTATCATTCATCCATGAAAAACTAGGTTGATTAGACGTATTATTAGATGCTAAGTATTGACCAGATATACTTGTAGATCCATTTATTGTAAGCTTTTCATATGGAGTTTTAGTACCAATTAAAAAATTACCATCATATGTTAATCTGGCCATTTCTAGAGTATGATTACTATCACCTAATGGATTTGTTCTAAAAACTACATCAGCAATACCATTACTGTTTGCATCACCGAAATGATCTATCACCGAAATATCAGCCATATTATATATTTTTCTTGTATCATGATCATAATTTTGAAAAACTAATCCAGCTATATCATTTGAAGTATCTTCAGCGCGAGCTCCTTGAATATATAAATAATTAGTATGACTATTTGAATCTAAAGTTTTGAAGCGGAACATATTTATATAATTGCAGATATTATATAAAGTCTAAAGCTGCGTAATATTATGATATTAATATTTCTATTATATATATATAATAATAGAAAATGGCAGATGCTGATAAACTATATGTATTAACTTATAATGAAGTACAAATTGCTGGATATCGCATTTTTAAAACATATGAGGAAGGGCTTAAAGAATTTATTAAACATTGTATTTTAGAAACTAAAGATCTATTATCTGAAGATGATGATGACGAAGAGGAAGATGCTGCAGACGGAAAGGCAGAAGACGCAGAAGACGGAGAGGCAGAAGAAGAAGCCGTAGAAGAATATGATGCAATGTCGTGTGTTTTTGAGATTCAAGAATTACAGGGAAGTGAATTTGTTACTGTCCGAGAGTATGATTATGATGTATTTGAATCATTTATTGAGGATAAAGAAGATATTTTATCTTATTTAAATGATGTAGAAAAAAGTATAGACGAACTTGGTAAAATTCCTGAAGAGTTTCTTAAACTTTTCCATTAAGAAGAGATAGATGTATAATATTTAAAGCGTGATTAATGATAGGATTACGATCCTTCATAGTAATAATAATTGATTCAATATATTTGAGAATTTCTTTTTTCTGATGACATTTATAGATTTCATCATGCATTGACCAATCTGGATTGAGAGACCAATTGTAAATAAACATTTTAATATATAGGAGGCATATAGGTGTCGGATAATGGGCAGCACATTGAGTAGCGATTTCGAAAAGACTCTGCGGAATTTCATTATTTATTTTAATAAAAGGTGAAACACCCGATTTCAGGGCGTTTGTCATATAGTTAAAAGCAGCTATTGTATCTATATTATTTATAACTATAAATCTCATAACTATATATGGATTTATCATTCTAAAACTATATGTATTTAATTTTAAACTGATGTTGATTTCAAATTTTTATAGTGTTGACGTAATTTTACAGAGAAAACTATGTTTTAATCATCGCATCGATTATTTTCTAAAATGCTTTTTACTGATTTAGATACTAGCTGAAAACATCTTTTATTCTCATTACATGATATAATATTTATAATATAATTTAATATTTGATAATTCTCTTTATCTGTTTCACGTATATTTTCAGCAGATGGACTATTGATATAATGATGCAATAATAAATTACTTCCAGAATAAACCATCTTTGGTATAATTTCTGACATTGACTTTACTATCAACTTTCCATTTTGACGAATTTTAACTTGTTGTAGTTTTGAACTCTTCAGCATAACAGTCTTATTTTCTGGTTTATCTATATCATAATATATCTTTTTAATAACAGATGGAATACCATTAGATAGCTGTAAAAAACAATTATTTAAAAAATCATCAGATATATGTGATTTATCTTCTTCTCCAAAATTATGAAAAATAATATTTATCTGATTTCCAATATTTATCTGATTTCCAATATTTATCTGATTTCCAATATTATTATTCGTAATATTAGTTTTATGTAATTCATTTTTAAGATTTTTGATTTCTTCATCTTTTTCTTCCAATTTTAAAAATAACTTATATGCTTTACAAATGTCTTTATGATTACTAAAAATAGCTTCTAATTTAAATGATTCTTCACAACCATTACATATATATTCAATATTTTTTTTATTAAATAAAGATGCAAAAATCTCATCTATATTTTTCGAACAATTGTTTGTATTTTCACATGTATTTTTCTTATTTAAATGGGTTTTTATATTTGTTGTTTTAGTTGTTTCATAATTACAACGCGGACACGTATATATAGTCATCTAATCATCTGTTATATATAATGTGTTTTTTCTTTATATGTTTTTTTCTTTATATGTTTTTTTCTTTATATGCTTTTTTCTTTATATGCTTTTTTCTTTATATGCTTTTTTCTTTATATGCTTTTTTCTTTATATGCTTTTTTCTTTATATGCTTTTATTATACAAAATATAATAGATAAAATAAATGGAATTGTATATCTAATTATCTAAGATAAGCTTTATGGCAAAATCTATTTCTCCTATATTACCTCCACTTATTCTTTTTATAACTTTATCTTTATGAATCACCAAAAAAGTCGGCATACTCGTAATTTCAAATTTATCTGAAAGCTGTGGCACTTTTTCTATATCTACTGATAAAAACACAATATTATTCAAATCCCTCAAATCTTTATATGTTTCTGCTAACATTTCATATTTGGGTTTTACTGCCTTACATGGACCACACCATACTGCATAAAAATCAATAATAATAATAGTATTTGATGCTGTTTTTATGATTTCATTCCATTGAGAAATATTTTGAATTTCATATACAGACATTTATAAATACAGTAGATATTTTTATAAAAATTTGATAGTTTTTTATATATCTATCTAGACAAATGACACCTGAATCTAAATACCCAGCTGCGAATGAAGATATTGATACAATTATATCAGGATCAGATGGTAAAGACTATATTGTAGATATAGTCGAAGGAATACGTCAATGGGTTTTATATTTACCAGAAGATGATGATGAGATTATTATTGAAAAATCATTACCACCAATTGAATTTATTAAGAAAGAAATAACTGCTCCTGAAAAAACTAAAAAGAAACCCTTAACAGACTATCATCATTTTATGTCTGAAATGACTATCAAATTGAAAAAAGAAAATCCAGATATGAAAGCACCTGAACGTAGAGCTAAAATTAGTGAAATGTGGGCTAAAGAAAAACATGCAAATAAAAATTTGCGTTAATTATATAACTTTGTTTTCTTATTATGCTATAATATGACTACTCTTATAGAAATTACTATATTAACATTTATTGTTTATCTAATCTCTAATTCTTTTACTTATAAAATAGGTACTCAACTCGGATGTCAACCACCTTTATATGATATAATACATGAGATGTTACCTAATTTATCTCAATATGTTCATATACGTGATTATATATTAATAGGCTTTATATTACCTATTATATTTATAAAAAAAATATGGAAATATATTCCTGATTTATGGTATGTATTTATGATTGTTGTACTTATTAAAGCAGTTTGTATATTCTTTACATATTTGCCTTCTTCACATCCTTCATGTAGAGACCCAAGTTGTTTAGATATGAATCATTGTCATCATAATTATGTATCTGGTCATACTGCCTTATTTACTGTATTGGGATTATTATATATGAAAGCAGGAGTTAATATATGGATTGTTTTAGTGTCTATATTTTTATATTGTTTATTAGTCTCTGCTACTAGAGCTCATTATTTTGTAGATTGTATACAAGGCGCATTATTCTCATATCTTTTATATGTGAATATGTGAATATGTGAATATTTAAATAAGATCTGCATCAACTGCAAGTCTATAAACACAGAGAGAGAAAAATGCAGCGACTGAGAAATGCATCGCTAATGTAGAAAATATAATTAGAGGATTTGTCTCACGCTCTCTAATAATAATGCAACCATGATGACCTTCATCGCAGCAATCTGCATCTTCTGCGTCTTCGGCGTCTTCGTCTTCTTCTTCTTCTTCGGCGTCTTCGTCTTCTTCTTCTTCTTCGGCGTCTGCGTCTTCGTCTTCGTCTTCGTCAGCGTCTTCGGCGTCTTCGTCAGCGTCTTCCATGTCTTCGTCGATCTCGTCTAGTTCGTATTCCATGGGTGCTCTTTTAAGAGCCATTGATGTAACTGTGTCATATTTCCAGGTTAATATACCTTCTTCATTTTCATAATCAGATTTATATAAATTATGATTTATAAGTTCATCATTCTTATATAAAATTGTACAATTTGCATAAGCATCGGTTTTGCCAATTGTTGTAACATGATTAACATATTTTATAATGCCATGTTTATATGTAGTATCGTCATATCTAACATATATAGAATTTCCTGGTATTAAATATTCAAATGGATCCATTTTTATAATAAATATATAAAAGCCTTTATATGATTTTATATTATATAAGACTTTTGATATTAATATTATAAAATGAAATTTAATGAACATATTAAATGGCTGGCTTCTGTAAATAGTGAATCATTATATCCTAAAGAATTTGAAGATATCGATAAAACCTTACCTTATTTTAAAGTTTATAAAAATCTAGATAACACCAATAATTATAATATCGATATGTTTAATTATAAAACACATGATAATGCAGATCGTATGCCATATATATGTAATTTTTTATTACAGAATATTTTTCCTCATGTAAATGGCAATTTATCTGGATATTATTCAATACAACTTCATGATACTTATACTTACTTAAACGATGGTAAGAATTATAAAGATGTACTATGTTTTGGTAAATTCAAAACAGAGAAAGGCCCTGTTATGATTCCTGATTGTTATTTTATGAGCGACTGGGGAAATAAATATCATAATATTATAGATCCAAATCAATGGGATATTAAAAAGAAAAAAATTATATTTGGAGGAACAACCACTGGATCTAGAAATCCTAAATTAAATCAACGTATTCAAACATGTCTATGGGCAATAGATAAACCCATATGTGATTTTTATATTACAAATATAGCTCAGATAACACCCCAACAAATTTTAAACGATATACCAAATTTTGATAAAATATATAAAAATTACATATCCCTTGAAGAGCAAATGAGTTATCGATATATTTTAAATATTGATGGAAATACAGTAAAATGGAACCCAGATTATGCATTTACTAATTCTTTAGGATTATGTATGCCATCAAATGATATGTTATGGTATTCGACTTTATTACAGGATAATACACATTATAAAAGTGTAGATTTAAATAATATGTTAACTACCTTTAATTATTATGAAAATAATAAAAAAGAGGCTCTATTTATTATTGAAAATGCTAATAAACTAGCTAAGAAATTATTTAAAAAATCAATTGCAATAGATTATACGATTGAATTATTTGATAATATTGCTGGAAATAAATAATGTTCTTTTAATATAATAAATGTGGGCAATTGCAATCGGCGTTATTTCTCTCACAGTTGTATTAATCGCTGTAATTTCTTTATATATACAACAGGAAAGAGTGAAAGAAGATCTTACTAAAAAACTTAATAGTGTAGTAACTCAGATTAATGATTCCCAATTTTATGAATATAGTTTTGATAAAAATCAAGACCAAAATATTCAAAATATGGATAAAAATACGACGGTGTTATATGATTCTGTAACCGCTGCACAAAAGAATCTAAAATATCTTGAACTTTCTGCAGTTAAAAAAGATGATCTTACTAATAAACTTAATACTAAACAAATTAAAACTGGCGTATTACAACTCGGTGATAAATTTACAATGAGTGGTGTAGGAGACGCACATGGCAATGATGATTGGTTGCGTGTTTTTGATAAATCAGGTGCAGATTATTATGGAGGAATTGCTGCTAAAAAGTTATGGACTAGAGATAATGCATATTTAAATGGAACAACCAATATTACAGGTAATCTTACTGCTACTGGGTTAAATACATTTAAAGGTGGTAAATCTGATAAAAATCCTGATAACCAATCCACATATTTACCAAATATTGATGGAAAAAATTATATTCGAGGTGATACTGAAGTTAAAGGACATATCGATAACGTTGGATCATTGAGAACTGATCGTATTAAAGCTGGACATAATTTACAGGATGATTGGGTAAATAATAGTCCACTTACTACTTTAACTACCACTGGAAAAGCTGGTGCTAGCTTTGGTGGAGAGAAATATTGGTCTTACTTTCCAGGGGTTGATGGGAATACTTATATTCGACCTGGAACAGATGGTAAAGGTATTAAAATTGGAGATGTTGGAGCACCCCATGTACAAATTAGAGATTCCTGGTTTCCTTATGTAGATGGAAATACTTATATACGTCCTGGACAAGATGGAAAAGATATTAATATTGGTGATCGGGGTGCTGCTAATGTTAATATAGGCCGGGGTAATACAAATATTAATCTTAACGGAAAGCTTGTATTTAATTCAGATAATAGTGATCCTTATACGATTGAAAAAAAAATATATGGAAATAATCAAAGCAGTTTACGCGTTACTATAAATGATGATGCAGATGAAACTTTTGAAATCTGGGGTGATGGATGTAGAGCAGGAAATTGTAGAGGAGATGGAAAACCTAGACTTTCTGTCAGAGCTGATGGTCGCACTCAAATTAACGGAAATCTAGTTATATGTGATACAAATGGAGGTAATTGTAGAAATGTTTAGGCGATTTTCTTAATCTTTTCAATATCTGCTTTTGATATACATGAATCTTGAATACATAAAGTTCCATTTATATTAGTTTTTGTTGCTGAATCACCCAATTGTATAGTAGATGTATTACCAGTATCTCCTATAATAATATTACCTTTAGCCTTTGGTGGGCGAATATAAGTATTAGAACCAAGACCAAAATGTGACCAATATTCGTCTCCAAAACTAGCTCCTACATCTGGAGAATAGACTGTCAGTTTTGATTTATTTATCCAATCATTTTCCCAATTATGTCCTAATTTTATTTTTTGACTGTTAATATTATTAATATTTGCTATACCATTTGTTAAATTTAAATTTTGACCTATATTTATATCACCTATATTGTTAGTATTTCCTCGGAGTTCGGTATCACCACGAATATAATTTTTATTATCAATTTGTGAAGGAAATTGTGTTTGCCATTTATTTGGATTATGTTCACTAATGCCACCTCTGGCATAAAGTGTTCCATCACTATTTATATTACCTGTAAAATTAACTTGACCATCTAGTTGTGCGTTTTTTGTAATATATAAATTATCAGATAATATAAAACCATTATGATCTTTACTTAAAATTGATAAAGTTTTATTATCATTATTCGTGTTCGTACTTAACTTCCAATTATCACCAATCGTCAAATTATTAATAGTAACATCTGATGCTTTTAGGCGATCTGTGATATTTAGAAATGATTTACCACCATCGTCCTGAATATTCATAGAGGAACCTTTAGGTAGAGTTAAGTTTAATGAATCTAACTTTTTCTGGAAGCTCATACTATTTCCAAAACTTAATGACCCATCTACATTGATATTATTATTCTTCTTAGTAGCTTGTAGAACATTAGCAACATTTATATTATCTGTAACAATATGATCTTGAAAATCACCTTTAGGTATATAATTTGTTCGAATATCTGATACATTATTGCCGAGTATATTTATCTTGTCATGTGCATTTTTCTCTAATTCATACTGATAAAATTGTGAATTATTAATTTGATCCGTAAAATTGCGCATCTTATTATTAAAATCTTTTTGCATATTAACAGCATAAATACTCAATACAACTATAAAAATAATAAGAGTTATTAAACATGTACTTACAATTATTTCATTATAATACATTTTATATTACTAAAGAAAAATAACTTATCTTATTTAAGAGCTTTTATTTTATTAATATCTGCTATAGTTAAACATGTACCCTGAACACATAAAGCACTGCCGTTTATATTGCCTAAGGAATTTAAAGAACCTACTGTAGCAGCACCTGACGTAGTTAAAGTACCACTCTTTGAATTTCCGTTAACAATTAAATCAGTACCTATTGTGGCTGTACCTGTCGTATTTAAAGTAGCACTCTTTGAAATTCCTTTGACATTTAAATCAGTACCTATTGTGGCTGTACCTGTCGTATTTAAAGTAGCACTTTTTGAATCACCTGTAACAATTAAATTAGTACCTATTGTGGCTGTACCTGTTGTATTTAAAGTAGCACTCTTTGACATGCCTGTGACATTTAAATCAGTACCTATTGTGGCTGTACCTGTCGTATTTAAAGTAGCACTCTTTGAATTCCCGGTAACAATTAAATTAGCATTCGCATTTAATTGACCATTAATATTAGTTGTCCTATCTGTTTTAATTGTTAATATATCATCAAATTGATTATTGTTTTTAGCTAAACTAAGATTAACAGTTGCCAGCGGATAAACAGTACCTGTATATACACGTGCTGCGCCGCCATTAAATTGGCCAATACCATATCTGTCCGCATCATTTCCATATTTTTTTTCAATTAGTGCACCAGGATCGCTATTTGTAACAGATATACCTTGTGGAGTTGAAAGTTTTCCATTAATATCATTCACATTTAATTTATTAGCTGTTATAGAACCATCTGCATTCATACTAATATTTCCTAGTTTTAAATCACCTTTTACTATTAATCCACCATTTAGATTAGTCGAGCCTGCAATGTTTGCAGGTCCGCTTATATTTAAATTTTTAATATTACCAGTATCGCTAACATTTAATTTATTAGCTGTTATAGAACCATCTGCATTCATACTAATATTTCCTAGTTTTAAATCACCTTTTACTATTAATCCACCATTTAGATTAGCAGGTCCGCTTATATTTAAATTTTTAATATTACCAGTATCACTAACATCTAATTTATTGGATTTAATAGATCCATCTGCATTCATACTAATATTCCCTAGTTTAAAATCACCATTAACTATTAATCCACCATTTAGATTAGTTTTACCGGTAATATTTGCAGTTCCAGTTACATTTAAATCTTTAAGATTACCACGATTACGAAGATCAACGAATTCACCATTTATAATAGATATTTTATCATTAATTGTTTTAATACTAGGTTGAATATTGCTACCCAGATTTTTGTTTATATCTGCAATACTAGGTTGAATATTGCTACCCAGATTTTTGTTTATATTTGCAATACTAGGTTGAATATTGCTATCCAGATTTTTGTTTATATTTGCAATACTAGGTTGAATATTGCTACCCAGATTTTTGTTTATATCTGCAATACTTGGTTTAATAGTGCCAGTAATGTTAGTATTTATATCTGCAATACTCTTAGTTTGAGTAGAAACGTTATTATTAATTGTTTTAATACTCGGTTGAATATTGCTATCTATATTTGTTTTTATATTTGCAATGCTTGGTTGAATATTGCTAGTTATAGTTCTATTTAAACCAGAAATGCTATTATTTTGCATAATAAGTTTTTGTGTTAAATCATCAATTGCTTTTTGTTCATCTTTAATCTTTTGATCATAAACCGCCTTTTTCTTTTTTTGATCATATATATAATAAATAATAGATGTGCCAACGATAATAAAAATTAGAACTATAGATACAATTGATATAATAGTTGCAACAATCATATTTTATTATTAATAAAGAAATTAATTATTAATTAAAGCCACTTGTTTGTTCAAAAATTTAATTGAATCTTCTGTCAGGCATGTATTGTTTATGCATAATTTATCTGGCTTGACTTGTTTGTTTATCTGTTGTATACCTGCTACAGTTAACGGTATCATGTCTGTGTAATTTAATGCTTTTTTACCATCTTGACCATCTGATACTAGATTGGGATATACTTTCTCGACATCCTGTGCAACAAACCCAAAACGTTTAGTATTATTTTTATCATCAATAAATTGATAACTTTTAGGGTCTAATTGAGATAATTTATTAATTTCTTGATATGATAATTCATTAATGTTTTTCTTTAAGGTTTTGTCAGAAGAACCTTGATAATCACGCGACCACATCTTCTGTGCAGCAAATCCTCCATAATAGTCACCATCAGTGCGAATACCCCCTATTTTATTTAATCGCAACCACTCATCTGTAGTATTTCCAAGTCTCCATTTACCTGCTATATTAACTGTACTTATATTTATTTCACCATTTATAACTCCAGAAGATCCTGCGGGTCCTTGTTGGCCTTGTGGGCCTTGTGGGCCTTGTGGGCCTGTGTCGCCTTTGGGTCCTTGTGGTCCTTGTGGTCCTCCTGGGCCTCCTGGGCCTCCTGCTCCTGTGTCGCCTCTGGGTCCTTGTGGTCCTTGTGGGCCTTGGGGTCCTCCTGGGCCTCCTGCTCCTGTGTCGCCTTTGGGTCCTGCGGGTCCTGCAGGTCCTTGTGGGCCTATAAATGATGCTTTGTTTTTAACATCAATATTATCTACATTTAATTTAGTAGCTGTAATAGATCCATCCGCGTTCATAGTAATATTTCCTACTTTTAGATTACCTCCAATAGTTGCTGAAGAATCTACTCCGAGAGTGCCATGCACATCTACTTTATCCCATAGACCAATTTGATGAAAAGGTACATTATTAATAACAGTCTTATTTCCTATAATCTTAAGTTGATTATCGTGATTCGCTATTTCTGATCGATTAGCTGCACTATCAGCATAACCGGATACTGCTCCATTCGAAAATTTAATGTTATTTAATACAACATCTCCAGATGCATATAATAATTTATTTGCTGTAATATTATCGCCAGTAATATTTGCTTGTGTTTTTAATGTATTAATTTGCCCTTGCAAATTTGTATTAATACTATCTAAAGTACTTTTTAATGCATATGTATTTCCAACTGTATTTTTATAATCAATAAAATCAGTATTTAATTTAGATATTGCATTATCCATCTTAATTAAATTTGCATTATACGCCTGTAATGTTGCGTTTAACCCATTGATATTAACAGTTGTTCCTTGTGCAGTACTATTTAATAATGCTAAATCAGATGATTTAGCATAAGTCTTCTGAATCGTATCAACAATTAATTTCATCTCACTTAAAGCTTTTTGATTATCAGATATACTATTATTTATAGGTTTTAAATTATCTTGAACAACATATTGTCCAATTAATGCATTTAATTCAGTTTTAGTAGGCTTATCTGACATACTGTTCTTGAAAGAATTATAATCCGATGCAGTAACATAGTTATTTAATGCAGAAGTCTGAGCATATTTTTTATCTGCATCTGCTGTTAATACATACTTATTTATTGTATTACTTAACGTATTAAATGAATTATTTAAAGTATCTACATTCGTTTTTACTAATGTAGCAGTATCTAATACAGTTTTAATTTTTCCTGTATAATCATTCTGAACTGAATATACTGTATCTCTTAAATTACCTTGTTCTGTCTTTATTTTAGTAGCATCAGCGATTAAAGAATTAATCTCATTTTGTTGTTTTTCACCAATATTAACTAATTGACCATTAATAACTGTTATTTTATCATTTGCTGTTTTAATATCCGTTTTTAGCCCAGATACATCTGTTCTAATAGTATTAATTTTATTATCCTGATCATTATTTACTGCTGTTACATTATTTATATCACTCGAGTGTAATGATTTTAAACTATCATAATTAGAATTTAACGCATTAATCTTATCACCCTGTTGTTTCTTTATATAGTCCAAATCATTAGATATTGTATCAATTTTATTATTATATTTAAGTACATCGCTTCGTACTTTATCTAATGAAACTTCCTGTTCTTGATTTGTTTCATATTCATATTGATGTGCGCTATTTATTTTTGTAGCATATTCTTGCATTTTTTTATCATATAACTTTTCTCTACTACGATTTTGCACATAGTATGTAGCTGTAACTCCTATAACTACTAAAACAGATATAACGGATACAATAATCATAGTAATCATTTTTTTATTACTATTATTATTATTAAAGTAGAAAAATAATTTACAGCTTTTTGAGTTTTAATAAATCGGCTTCTGTTAAACATACATTGTTTATGCATAATTTATCCGGTTGAACTTGTTTATTTATCTTGTTAATACCGGCTACTGTTAACGGTATCATATCTGTATAATTTAATGCTTTTTTACCATCTTGGCCATCAGATACTAGATTCGGATATACTTTCTCTACATCTTGTGCAACAAACCCAAAACGTTTAGTATTATTTTTATCATCAATAAATTGATAGCTTTTAGGGTCTAATTGTGATAGTTTATTGATTTCGTCATTAGATAATTCCGAGATATTTTTCTTTAGGGTTTTGTCTGAACGTTGAGCAACACTATTTACACTCATATTTCCAGTGATAAATGCATCACCGCTAACACCTAATCCATCATCGATTTGTGTATATCCACGTAAATAATTTATACCATTATCTTTAAAATCTAAATGAGACCAACGTCCATCTTTTCTTAAAAGATTTAAACCTCTCCAATCACTTGGAATATTAGCACCCACACCTAAATTACCTTGAACATTTAAATTTCCATTACCTCCCCCTTCTTTACCAATAACAACTCCTGATTTATTTAATAAATATAATGATTCCTCTCCATGAATATTTTGTCGTCCCTTATTATACATAGTCGTTCCATTAATTGAAAAATTTCCACCGACTGTTGCACTGCCATCTACTCCTAAATTACCATGTACATCTAATTTATCCCATATACCAACTTTATGTTCTTCACCTGCAGATTTATTGCCAATAATCATAAGTTTTTTAAAAGTATCTGTATCATTGGAAATTTCTGATTTATCAGTGGCATTATCCGAAAAGCCTGTCCATTTATTAGAAAAACGAATATTATTTGTCTGTGAAAAGTTTTTATCAGCAATCAAATTATTTGCTATATTTAATTTTTCAGTATTTATATTAGCACCCGAATCTGATTTTTTAACATATGTAGAAGAAGCATCATCTTTAGTTAAATATGTATTTCTAACATCATCTACGTTTTTAGATAAATCATTTGTCTGTGTCTTATGTTTCTTATCAAACTCATATTCATAATACTGTGCTGAATTAACTTGGTCGACTACATCTTTTACTTTTGTATTATAATCACCCTGAATATAATTTGCTTTATTAAAACCAATAATAGATATAACAACAATACTTGCTAATGCAATAAATCCTACTACGATTCCTGCAATCGCAAATACCATTTTATTTATTAAATTATATAAAGATAATTTTACTGATTATGTTATATATAATTTAATGAATCGTCATTTACTATTAGACTTTGATGGTGTCATTCTTAAAAACAAAATATTAACTCAATATCAATTAAATAGATCTGCTAGATTTGTTAAAGAAAAAACTGGACTAAAACTTAATTTAGCTAAAAAAGTAAATTATGATTTCTATCCAAAATATGGACATACTGTTACTATGTTAAATGAAATGTTTTCAACACCAGTTACTTTACAAGAATATAATGATTATGTATTTGATCCAAATATATTAGATTATTTACAGAAATATATATGTAGAAATACATATAATACCGGCTATGAATTTAATAAAATAATAGATTTTTGTGAAAAAAATAATACGAAATGGTATATATATACAAATGCTCATATAAACTGGGTTAGTATTTTTTCTAAATCTGTAAATTTACATATACCTAGTGAAAAAATCATATATCCATTACATATGTATAATCTAAAACCAAATATGAAAAGCTATGATTTTATTGAGAATAAATTTTCTGGCGATACTCATTTTATATTTGTAGATGATCAAAAAAATAATTTACCTATTGGACGTAAAAGATGGTCGTGTTATCATTATAACTCCGATAAATCTGTGAATGATATTATTGAATATATAAATAAGATTTTTTGAAGGCCGTGCCGTCTTAGGCCGTGCCGTCTTAGGCCGTGCCGCTAGGCCGCGCGCTGAATTAGGCTGAATGTTATTTTGCAGTCATTAAAATTCGAAATATTAGATCCTTGTAAACTTGGATATGTATTACCTATTGATGTTGTAATATTATCTGTAGTTGTTAAATAAACTGTTCCATATAAATTAAAACGATATTCAGATCCATAAACAGTAGTAGGTCTACTATTTATAGTCCCATTGGTTCCTATTTTATACCAATCTATAATTGTACCTCCTGGTGTAGAACTTCCTGAAATAGATGTATAATTTTTTACTAAGCTAATGCCATAATAACTACCATATGATATTGGCCATGCGAATGTCGCATCGATTCTCCATAATCCTGTGACTGGTGGAATAAAAGATTTAAATGAATTCGTGCTTATATTATAAGTAAGAGACTCTACTGGAATAAATGTAAATATATTCGAATAAGTAATATTACTTCCTGTAATTGTATTAAAACTGAAGTTATCACTCAAGTTTGAAGACAATATTGCAGTAACTGAATAATAAGTCTGACTAATTAGATTTGATGCTGTTAATTTTGACTGGAATGTCGAATCTTCAATTGATGTAATACCTCCATAACACGTTATACCACGTGGTGCTGTATATAATCCGGAATCAATTCGCAAAATATTGCAATCAGTTGAAGTATTATTATATCCTAACATCATTAGTGAATTACTAGTAATATCCGGTCCTCTAATAAACCAATTTTCCTCACTACTATTGGCTTTAAGATTAAGACGTACGCCATTATTATTTGTAGAAGTTGTATTTAATGATCCTGTAACTGTAACATTCGATGCAAAAAGTTTTGTAATATTTGCATTTGATGTATATAGATTTGACCATTGATTATTTATAATTCCTAATGATGAAGTATTTGAATTTGGATATAAATCACCACCTATAATTATAGGAGCTTTCTTTTGTGTATTAATATTCATAGGTAGAGGCGTCTGTGTGTCTTGTTTAAGACTCTCTAAATGTATTCCTGTATATCCTGGTTCAATATAACATTGATAAAGTGCATTCGACGCATAAACTTCTATAAGAGGTCCAGATATCTTAGTGAACTGTTCGATAGATTGTGAGCTTATTATATTGCCGACAACATGTAATTTTTCTGTAGGATTTAATGTGTTAATACCTAGACTATTTGATATAGATATATTGCCATTTGATGTTACTCGCATACGTTCTTGATTACTTGTTGATAAAAGTATATGATAATTGTTTCCTGTACCTAATATTAATGATCCTGGAGAATTATTTACTAGACCTGTACCATCTGTTCCTATAAAACATTGACCTGAATTAGATGCTCTAAATGTAATATAAGATGATGCATTGGAATTAGTTGTCTCAAATATAGCAACTGAATTACTAGGACATGAGACATGCAGTATATTACTTGGTGTTGATATTCCCATCCCTATAAATCCTGAATCATTTATTGTTAACCGTTCTTGATTACTATCATACAATCTTAATCTCATCGTATCATATGCGGAAATATTAGTATTTGATGCACCTACCATAAAATTCCATTGACGATATGCAGTTTGATTATTACCTTGAAGAGATAAAATAGATTGCGAGGGACTTTGAGTGATTTGAGTACCGATTTGTAATTTCGAACTTACATGAAATTGTGATTCTGGTGAATTTATGCCAATTCCTATATTTGAAAACATATAAATATTACCATTTGAAGTTAACTGAATAGCAGTTTGTCCATTCGTATGTTGAATCGAAAATTGTTGATTACATTGTCCTATTCGCCAACCATTTGTAGATTGATCTAATAAATCTATATGCATATATTGATTCGATTTCCCTAAGATTTTTATTATATGGTCTGAAGTATTTGAAGAACCTAAGCCATCAAATATAGCAATTGGATTATTTGATGGATTCGCAGAAGAATTTGTTACAACATGCAATATTGCTTGAGGATTGGATGTATGAATGCCGAGATTTCCATAAGTATCAATGCGCATTTTTTCACTAGAATTTATACTTGCCTTAAATGTAAAAATATCTGCATTAAAATTTAAAGTATCATTTGATGAATATGATATCCTAGAACCGGTATTTGATGCAGTAAAATATATCTTATCACAATAACCTGTATTGAATTTAAGAGCACTGGTTATATCTTGCTGACCATCGCCTATACTTAGTTTTGTATTCGGATATGCAGAACCTATAGATACATTGCGGCCTTGAAAAAGATAAGCACCTATATCATTTGATTCTCCCCAATATACATTTTTATTTGTTTCATAATTATACATTGTGCTATTGGTTGGATGTGTATTTTTATGAACAATACGCATTAAATTACCGGAATTATCTTCTAATGTTAGTGGATTATATTTTGCGTCTGTACCATCTTGAGATGTTCCAAGTGTAGTATTTCCTACAATATGAATTTTAGCAGTAGGTGTAGTCATATTATAGCCAATATTAAAATCATAAAATGTAAAATAATTATATGTATTTGTACTTGTGACTGTCTGTATATTAAAAGAATCATTACTAGAAGATTGATCTGTATAAATGCGCCATGTGCTTTTCGTCGAATCAATTTGATTTCCATTAAATTCTAGAGAACTATGTCCTTGATCATCTGATTTAATAAGTATATTATTCGATTTTGTTTGTCCTATATGTATTTGTGCTTGAGGATTACTCCTGCCAATACCTATATTTCCTGTAGTAAGTAATAAATTACCACCATAAAATGTAGCAGATCCTGCTGATGCATTTCCAATATTTGAATCTATATAAAATGTTATCGTACGACCTTTTTGAGTTGATGTTGATAAGCCAATTATATCTAATGAATTTTCTGTTAATAATGAATTACCTATACGACCTGCTAATCCCGGATTGACGCCGAATACAAAATAAGCATTTGAATTTAAAATAAGATTAGCATCAAGTCGCAAATTACCAGCTATATGAAGTGCTTCACTTGGACTTGATGTATTAATTCCCACATTACCATATAAGGAAATTATATTGGATGACTGTATACAAAGATTTCTGGCTTCTATATTTAAATTATGATAAGTCGATAATATAGGATTGCGTTCAATTGATTGGATATATGATGCATTTGATGCGTATATCATATATATACTGGGTGGGTGATCGGTTGGTGTGGATTGTTGTGAAATAGGATTTGATGAAATAAGAAAATCACGTGTTGTATGTATGGATGCTTTAGGGAATTTTTCATAAAATCCAGTATTATAATTATAACTTACTTGTTGATTAAATTGTATTAAATCTGAATTAATCTTTAATCCAGAATTGAAATTACTTAATGTACCAAAAAGTATACTTTGCGAGTTAGATGATGTATAAAAAATCATGTCACCTGCTATAGAATCCAAGAAAAAATAGGCATTAGACTTTGTAATCTCAATATTACCGTCCATTTATTTTAAATTATATTTTTTAAATCAACATTCATCCACTCAGATTCCCAAATCTCTTTAATCGTTATACGTTTATCCGGATCTAGTGTGAAAATGCGTTGTAATAAATATTTTAGCTCAGTTGACATATTTTTAGGTATAATATAATTTCCTCTTAAAATTTTACCAAATAATTCACTAAAACTATAGATGTTTGCTTTACTCGGATCTTCTGGTACAGTATATTCAAATGGATATCTTCCACATACTAATACATATAATACAACACCACATGCCCATATATCTACCTTGGTGCCATCGTATTTTTCATGTTTTATAATTTCTGGAGCTATATAACCTGGAGTTCCCACAATAGGACCATATTGTATATTATCTAGTGGGCAGGAATAACCAAAATCTGCCAATTTCACGATTGTATCATTTAATAATATATTTTCAAGTTTAATATCACGATGAAATATGTTATTTTCATGACAATAGCTTACAGCATTTAATAATTGCATAAATATAGCTTTCGCATGTAATTCACTTATAGTTTGTGTTTTATTAGTTCTCAATAGGTTTAGAAGATCACCATGTTCTGCATATTCCATGAAAATATAAGCATTATCATTTTTAGTATAATAACAATAAAGTTGAATTATATTTGGATGTTTTTTTAGTTTTAATTGAAATGATATTTCGGCTTCGACTCGATTTATTTTAACCATTTTAACAGCTACATATCGTTTTGTTGTAATATGATATAATAATTTTACTACACCAAATGATCCTTGTCCTATATCCTTCACAAATTTAAAAGCATCTGCTATTGTTTGAGGTGACTCGTGAGGTGACTCGTGAGGTGACTCGTGAGGTGACTCATGAGGTGAACAATCAGATAGATCTAAATGAGTCTTGTCTTGGAAAGTGGCTGAAGACACTGTGTTGCTAAATTCGACATCAATTTCAATCATATTTTCTTCTAGTATATTATTGCGTAATTTCTTTAAATGCTTATCAAATTTTTGATATTTATGCGATTGTGCGTATAAATTTATTTAGAAAAATTCTATATTATTTTTAATGGGAAATTCAGTAGGTAAATTTGAAGAATTTTCAAGAGATTGTATAAAATATAGTGAAATTCCATTTGTTAAAATAGAATTATCGGAAGAAAAAAGAGACGAGTCAATGATGTATATATTTAATCAGATGGAATTATTATTAGCCGATATGGAACGAGTTGTTATAGAAGATTTTTAAGGATGTGCGGCTTTATATGCATCGAATTCGGATTTAAGATCTTCAATAAGAGTCATGGTTTTCTTAAGTGCACCATACATTGTTTTAATCATAATGTCACTATTTAAATTTAAAAAGTTAGAGAAACCAAAAGATTTTATTCGCTTAAGCTGTTCTTTGCAATAAAGTAATTGTGAACATTGTACGTGATGAATTTACTGCCATACCCGTTGATGTACTATTACAATATAACCCGAAATAAACTGTTTCATTTTTCTGGAAATATTCAGTTGATGATATTGTATTTTCAATAGTGGTATTATTGGCTACACACGTTGAAAGAGCAATTAATGTGGATGGATCATTAATTGAAGTTCCTTGATTTCTTAATATAAATTGTTCTATTGTAGCATTACTTGCACTGTTTAAAGTGCATATAAATTTTACAGAATATAATCCTGTATGAGGAATATTTAATCCAGAATTATTTGTGTATGAAGGAGTCCAATTTTTTGATGTTGATAATGAAGTTTGAATCTTTATTGAAAAATAAGCACTACTACTGAATGATGCAACATTTGTAGATGACGAATCATATATAAGAGGGCTTCCACATAATGATAAATGTACAGGATAATTATTAATTAGCTGTCCGGTAGCTTGAATATCACCAGCAACATCCAATTTATAAGCTGGATTTGGTACACCTATGCCGACATAGCCATTCGAATTAAAGCGAATGACTTCTACATTACTAGATACTATATTCACATAATTGGATGCATATACTGTTGAAATATTATTGGAATTGGAAAAGCCAGTGATTGATGTAATTTGGCTGGTGACATTGTATGGAGTTCCGCTTACATTCGAATTCTTCTGAATATAAAGTCCACGCATTCTCATAGTATTGGTAAGTATCAAATTACTAGATATCTGGAAATCACTATATACAGTGGTAAGATTACTGGAGTTTGAGCATCCAGGTATATTTGTTGCAATATTAGTAATAGCATTATAAGGAGCAGTTCCATTTGGATTCTTTTGTATTTTAATACCTCTGAAGTTAGCAGTATTGTTTCCGAGAATAAGATTGCTGCGGACTTGTAAGTCG
>Ga0214921_10000654_pt1 | contig 62438 bp, 82 predicted proteins | sample LL1505_MetaG_FD_177992 | JGI IMG/M metagenome (GOLD analysis project Ga0214921, IMG submission 177992) | Freshwater microbial communities from Lake Lanier, Atlanta, Georgia, United States - LL-1505 | ecosystem: Environmental > Aquatic > Freshwater > Lake | place: USA: Georgia | collected...
TGCCAGCACGGGCGTAACCACCAATAATGTGGATAAGACCCATGCCATACGCCCCGAACCCAGGGATATAGTCATACTGCACCAGATGCTGACGCTTTTGGTAGTTCTCATCATCTTGCTCCCAGTTGCGATAGATTGCCAGAACCTCTTGTGTACCCTTGTCGATTGTCACGATGTAGGGGACAGCTACTTCATCTTCGTCCTCATACCCTTTGAGGTTCCAGTCCACCTGAATCTCATACACCTGATACCGATCGTCGTCAGTAACTGAATAGCCTTGCTCCTCAGCTTTCTTCTTCTCAACGTCCGTGTGGCTCATCACCGGCTCACCCAGATCAATGTCTCGGTAGAACCCAGCCACTTGCAACTTCTTGATGTCGTTCTTGGTCTTACGCATAACGTGCGTCACACGCTCAGCCATCCGCGCACCACTCGACCCGTAGGGGATGATCACATCTTCTGCTGGCACAAAGATCGAAGTCTGCCGTCCCAAGCCCGGATCAAAATACACCTTTTTGAACGCCGAGCCTGCAAGCCCCAAGTTAAACAGCATGCGCTCATGCTCTGGCCGGTACTCAGGCATTTCTTCAGTCAGCTTGAAGTTCATGTCATCTTGAACACGCTGAGCCGCCTGTTCTTTGAGCTTGTCTATTGCTCCGATGATTTCTGTTTTAACTGGGCCTTGAGCCGGAAATGTCTCAGTAATCGTTTCGCTCTGAAACCTAATCGCGGCTTCTGTAAGAACTGTTGAATATACTCCGCAAGCCCCGTTCCAAGGTTCTGTTCTCTCTTCATACTTAGTCCCCAGTACTTCAAGACCTTTCACATACGTCTCAGTCCAATCCTTGCGGCTAGCAATGTCGGCATCCACTAGCTCCAGTAGGTCACTAGCTAAGTTGGCCAACTCGCCCTCATCCATCTCTTCAGCAAGGTTTGCGCCAAAATCTCCGTCTTCTTTATCATCCCCTGGCTCAAGTGTGATCTCCATACTGCCGTCACTCAAAGTAACCGCATCAGGATTCTCAATCTCTATCTCCAGATCGGGCTCCATGCTATCCATCCCTAACCCTATAGGGGCTGCATACATACCCTTGTCCATCATGTTCGTTGCCATTTTGTGTCCTTAGTAAAACGCTGCGGTTCTGCGGCGAAAGAATTTAATGTCTTCAGGCTCATCACTCGGTAAGCGAATAAACCCTCCCTGCCTAAACCGCATTAATGCCTGTGTTGTCGAGTCCACCAAGTCATCGTTAGTACCTGAAGGAAAGTCATTGCACTCTTCAATGACCTCTCGTGCCCACCTGCGGTCTGGAGCCCATACTATGCCAGAAGCCAGAAGGTCTGATACAGCATTCACTCTTGATATTTTGTCCTGTCCTTTGCCCGGTGTAAACTCCGCGACCGGCACACCCATGCGCCTCAACTCTTGGTAGATCGCCGCGCCGTTGGACTTCTTCTCCACAACGAACGCATCTGGCTCCCACTCTTTGTACTCCTCCAGCACCAGCTTCTTTAACTCTGGAAACTCCAGACGCCGCTTAATCGCATTGAGCAAGATGATGTTGTAGTTGTTAGTCTTCTCGTTGAGGAACACTCCCCACACAGTCAAAGCGTTGTAGTCAGCCCGGTTGTTAGCTTCTTGTGCAGCATCCAGACTCATGATGGTGAACTCGCAGTGGGGCGGGTCATCTTCCTCCCATATCTGCCACCACTCCCTCTTTAATAGCGCACCTTCTTCAGAGACAGGGTTCTGCATGTACTGGGCCTGCCAGTACCGGGGGTCCATACCTGCCTTCTTAGACAGCAGTTCGTCCAAAGACCAGAAGTCGCTCCACAGTGGCTTATCGTTCAAGATGGCTGGGAACTCTACGATTTCCCATTGATCAACGTCCACTTCTTTGCTCATCTGGGACACAATCTGCCCAGTTAAGTCAAGTTTTGACCACCTTGTCATCACTATAACAATAGCGCCGCCCGGCATAAGCCGCTGCAAAGGGCCAGACTGAAACCATTCCCAAGCAGGAAGAAAGACATCGGGTCTGCCAGTCTTAGCGTCTTGTTCAGAATGAGGATCATCAATAATGAATAGGTCAGCACCGCGCCCAGCAAGAGCGCCACCCACACCAATTGCAAAGTACTCGCCATTGAAGTTCGTCCCCCACCTAGACGCAGACTTACTGTCCACTTGCAGTTCTACCTGCGGAAATATGTCTTTGTAGGGCTGCATTCCCACCAAATTTCGCACCCTACGACCAAAATTCACCGCCAAATCTGCGGTGTGGGAGGCCATAATGACCTTTTTATGAGGATATTTGCCCAAAAACCATGCTGGAGCCAGATAACTGATCAGTTCTGACTTACCGTGACGGGGGGCAATGTTGACAATTACCCGCTTCTTCTTACCAGCGGCAATGTCTTCAAATATTTTTGCCAAGCGGCGATGATGTGGGCCAACTTTGTAACCGGGATAGACATGATCTGCAAACTCCAGCAAGGAATCCTTGCCAACAACCTGAACTGACTGGGAATCCCACGCTTTTAACGCCTCCAACGTCCTGAGTTTCTCCTCCAAAGGCAAGTTTGGAAGAATTTGTCGCAACTTTGCGATCTTTTCAGGCGTCAATTGCGTCTGAGTCATTAGGGATTACCCTCGATTGTACGTTAATTGTGCGTTTTTCCAAGCGTTCTAGAGTTTCGAGCAACTCTTTCTCCACCTCTTCCATAGATTGTTGTTTGTGAGTGACTTCGGTACGCTTCTTAAACGCATCTACGCCATCTACTTCGCCTAAAGCCTTGATGGCTCCCAGCCGAATTTTGGCATCGGGGTGATCACACTCCTTCACAAGTTTATTGACTACGAAACGCTTGTAATCTGCAAGTTCTTTTACAAGGTCAGCCTGATACATGGACACCATGCCAGCCAAGTACGCCATTGTTTCGTTGGGGTACTGATTTAAATTAAGTTGGGTCTCAGGGTTAGTGATCACTTCGTTAGCCAATTGAACCGCTCGGTCCCGATGTTCTTCGGTGGGTTCAATGGGTGTATCAGTTAGATCGGCAATGAGCTTGACGGTTCGACCTCGCATTTGAATTTCTTCAAAGTCGGTCATTTCAGGCATGGCATCCGTAGCGTTGAGAGGCAACGGAACGTCAGATTGCGGTAGTGATACTAGCGGCGTCATAGGAGGAAAGCGGGCACTCCGTATAAATATATGCCCATTATAGGCATGGAACCAGAAATGTAAAGGGGGGGTCTCCGCAGAAAAAGTGCAGAGTTAAACTGCGGATAAAAAAAGACCCCCACCGGGGGGGTCTAAAGGAGGAGAAGGAGCAACTGCTCGGAGTGGAGTTTAGCATGGAAAAAAGTGTGGTGGTTTGTGTGGATTATGGGGTGTGGGGGCGGAGGAGTCCCTTCTGCTGTATTGGGGGGTGGCCGGGCGGTGGGGTCGCGCCCCCTGCAAACTGGACATATCGCCCCCCCTTTGGTATATTTAAACCACTGCAACATCGCAGTGCTTAACTGGAGATCAACATGAACCAAGAGTTACAACACCTCGCAATCCAGATGTACACGCCACTCTTTGGAGAGCGTGACACTGTGAAAGAAGCATATGACTATGCAATGGCTATTGCCAAAGCAAGCGACAACCCTGCCGCAGTTACCACGGCAATCCATGTCCTGATGAACACCATCAGCAAGGACATTGAACTGTGGAACAGCGCACCACGCAAGGTTAGGAAAGAGAACAACTGATGAGACCTTAATGGTCGAAACCGCAGGGATGCGGTCTTGTTCAACAAACTGGAGATCAACATGAAACCATGGAATGAAATGACTGCCATCGAGCAGAAACGTGCAGAGTACAGCGACTTGCACAAGGACACATTCGGACATCGCCCATCAATGCAGGACTTTGAAAGAGTGGCTAAGTTAACTGATGATGAGTACATGAAAGAGTACACATACTTGGCTGAGTTGATGAGTAGACAGGACAACTGATGAGACCTTAATGGTCGAAACCGCAGGGATGCGGTCTTGTTCAACAAACTGGAGATTAGTATGCAGGTATATATCGACCTTCGTAAAGTTTTTGTAGAAGCTATGAAACACATGGAAGACGAAAGCGATGTACGCTGGACTATCGGTATGGCGCTTCAAGAGCTATACGGAAACGAGTGGATGTACAGCCTTCAACAAAGCATGGTTGAAGAATTTGAAGCAACGCAAGCCTTACAGAAGGACAACTAAATGTAATTTAAGGGAGCTTCGGCTCCCTTTTTTTACGCCTATACCTTTTGATGCCAGTCATTTGTTCCCGCGAGAGCGTAGGGCGCGAGTGCCGAGATCGTGCATCAGACCCCTGTAAACTGGACATAAGCGCCCATTTCACCTACAGTTGACCCATGGACAGCAAAGTGCATCGTCTGGTGCAGTCTGTTGTTCATTCATTCTTTTCTTTTTTGGAGATCACATGAAAACACGCAAACTAAACCCCTTTATTAGTGCACTCAACAGCGCATTGGACGACCGTCAAAAGTCAGTCAATGAGATGCGGAATAACATTAACGAGGTCAAATCCAAGAAATTGGAATTGAGAGTTAAGTATGGACGTTTGTTCACAGACTTGCCCGGCAGTTTTAGCATCAGTCTTTCCTGCGAAAAGCCGGTAGCTTATGTCAGCATGAGACGCCTTGAATCTTTTAAAGACGCAAGGTTGACCGATTTTTTGGATAAGCTAGTTGCGATGGAAGGTGAAATGTCTTCCACAGATTACGCGAGCATCATGAATCGCTCATTCACCTGTAATTTTTCAGATTTTCAGGTTTATGTTGATGCCTATGTGAAAGACGACAGCCCAACCTGCCGTAAGGTGGTGATTGGTACGAAAATAGAGGAAGTGTTAGAGTACGAGATAGTCTGCGACTGAGACTGATCTTGCTAAGACCCTGGGCCTTGTGCTCAGGGTCTTTTTTTGTCCCTGCTTTTTGATGCCAGTTATTTGTTCCCGCGAGAGTGTACCGAGCGCGAGCGTGGCGGCTATATAACGACTCAGTCCCCCCTGAGGGGTTGACTTTCCCCTATGGATAGATTACATTTAATACATGGACAGCGCGGTGCATCGGTTTGGTGTAGTTTGGTGTCCATTAATTCAACTTTTTTTGGAGATTCACAATGCAAAGCATTAATGTAAAAAACCTCACCTATAAATTCGCTACTCTCAAAAGTGACGAATTAGATGTTGCAAAAGAGATTTACTCTGAGTACCCTGATTTTCATGAGCGTCAGAGTGACGAAGTTTTGCAAGCGGTTAAAGAGGGCGCGATGTTGAAATGGCAGGAATTGAACCCCGCAAAATCTTATTCTGCAAAGGATTGGACACCCGTCAAAGATGGGACAAAGGGCGCGATTCTCGCCACCGCTGAATGGGCCTTGAGTGTCAGCACTCAGAAAACAAACAGTATGAAAAAAGATGACCCAGGTCAACACGCGATTTTGCGTAGTGTGCAAATTCCATGCAATGCTTATATCTCAGCGACTAAGGTCGCATTGATCGCAAAGGTGAGAGAGCATCACAATGCGGTTACAGGGATTAAAAAAGAGAGAGCACCAACGGCATGGTTTACCGATCACTTGAAAACAACATTCGTTGCACTCAAGACCCGATGCAAGACAGCTAAGGGTAGGGGGGACGATGGTGCTGATAGTGATAAGTTAGATAAGGCAATCGCCGCATTCAATGCGGTTTGGTTAAAGTAATTTAACCCCGAGACCCGATCAATCGCAAGGTTGATCGGGTCTTTTTTTCGTCCGAGATTTTTTTGATGCCAGTGATTTGTCCCCGCGAGTGTGTACAGCGCGAGTCTTAAATAGCGGGTCAGCCATGCCTGAGGCAATAGATAAGGGTTTAGCTACCGAGCCTTCCCCCCGAGTTATGTCCAGTTAGTGTTCTAGGTCATATGTCCAGTTTGTTTTGAAAATAGAACATGTCAAGTTTGGTTTTGTTCTACTTTCAGGACAAACTGTACAAAAGAGTTAGAACATGTCAAGTTAGTGTTCTAAGTTATATGTCCAGTTTGTCTCGAAAATAGAACATGTCAAGTTAGTGTTCTAACTCTTTTGTCCAGTTTGTTCTGGAAATAGAACATGTTCTACTTTTTTTAAACTTTACAGAACAGAGTTGGACATATCTTTGTCTTATAAATCAAGCACTTACAGCGTTCGACCCCTATTTGTTCTATTTGTTCTAGTGTTTTCGGGCAACAAAGGGATTTTTAATTAAAAGAGAGCAAGAGAGCATGTCAGCAAGTGCAAAGACTCAACTTTACACAACCCGCAAAAAAACATAAAAAAACCCCCGCCCCTCTAAAATCACTAGAACAAATAGAACATGTAAAGTTATATATATTTTATATATATATATAGTAGTAATAAAACCCTTTTATTCGTAAAGTTAACCCCTCTTTTGAATACTTTATTACTTTGTTCTAATGTTCTATTTACCTGATTAAAAATTAAGCACCGCCTAGAACATTTAGAACATGTCAAGTTACAGCCCTTTATAAAAAACACACCTGCTTCCATTGTATTATATGTAAAGTTACTATAAAATGGGAGTTCGCTGGGAGAGAAAACTGCCTGAACAGGCTGGCTAACAGCGATCCGCAGTCTGTGCCGCTAGATAGTGGCTCAGACAACCCTGAGACTTTAAACTGGAGATCAGCATGAAAGCTACCTTTGTTCAACACAAACTGAACCTGCCCTATCCCCTGCACCCTGCCACACATCAGTACCTGCCCCGCCGTATGCGTAAGGCGTTGCGCGTTGTGATACCCAAGGGTAAACCCCAGACCTATACCAACTGGGATGTGGATGTTGAATTGCGGACAGACCACATTGACCCTGTGCTACACCAGAACCTAGAGTTCCTTGATCGTGCATACGACTTTGATGAGTTCGGTGACATTGACAATGAGTTCGATGGGCTGACGATCGTTGAGCCCATGAACGAGGTCGAGTTGTTTAACTTCTGCACTGGGTACGATGTGATCTAAATGTGCAGAGTAATAAACGATGTCTCAGCCTACCCTGAGGAGATAAACAAATGAGCAAAAGAAAATGGATCAAGCCTGGGCCCATGACAGGCTATCCCCCTGGCTTACTGCAAGACGATGACCCTCAGTTGTCGAAGTGGTTTGCCACACGCCTTGACGCACGGCGAGTAGTGCGTAGTGTTTGCAAGGAGATCGAAGATGAACGACTACACCATGTCCGAGCGCATACAGCGCGTTGTGGTTCTGGTAGCACTGATCGTGCTAATGCTTGATGTACTAATCTGGCGTCCGTGAGGGTAAATCCCTACGAAAAAAACACGGACAAAAGCATAGGTTTATATGTCAAGTTGTCTTATAATGAGAACACTGGAGAAGCAAAGTAACAAGCGCCGATTCAGTAGTTCGTTCAGTAATCAATGCCTCAGCTAAGTCTGAGACACAGTTCAACCATTCAGTTAGGAGTCAGTCATGGGACAGATGAAACGCATTTACGAAGCCCTCTGCGAGTCACAAGAGTTGGAAGAGTTACTCAACCGCAGACCAGAACCCAAACCCCTCACCCCTGTTGTGCATGTACTCACCTGCAATGGTGAGATCGTCAATGTCTTTGTTGACAAGCAAACCGCACTCTTTGAAATGCACCTCACCATTCAGGGTGACGAGCATGAGGGTCTTACCCCCGCCGACTATGTACTGGAGACAGTACCCCTTCAAACTCATCGCTTTGATCAGTAATGACAATGCGTATGAAACCCCTATGCGCTCGGTGCGGAGATACCTTCTCCGCTAAGAGGGCTAACGCTGGCTATCACCTTTGCCTGATCTGTGGCGAAGAGGAAGCTAGGCGTAGGCGGCACACCATTGCCCCTATGCACAAGAGCAATTACATGCTCATCACCAACCTTGACGATCTCAAGGGTCTCAACAACAAAGGCGGTATGTTCCGCTAAACAACTTCTCAGCATAGTCTGAGTCAATGGAGAACGATATGAATTTTGAATTGCAAACCCCCGAGCATGTGATCAGCCTTGCATCTAGTGGACTGATCGTCCATGTGGATGTGAATGTTTGGTCAGCAACCAAGCAAGACAAACGCATCAGCAATGAGGTGACTGAAGCATACAAAGCAGACGCAGACGCGGGCCGCTTCACAAAGAACCTCTTAGCCAAGAACCCACACCACAAGGCGTTGGTCAACTACAGACAGACCATAAACAATTGGTTACAGCGCCGCGCATACGATTGGCAAGCCAATCTGAAGTACCTGCCTGTGGTGGACATTGAGGTGTTCATGAAAGAGTATCGAGAGCATGAGACCGAGTTCAGGAAGTTGGTGGAGACATTCAAGACGCATTACCCGAGCATCCGTTCAGACATGGCGTTCAAGCAAGGCGACTTCTTCAATGCCTCAGACTACCCTGAGGTGGAGGAGATCGATGGCAAGTTCCGCATCAAGTTGTATGTGACCGAGGTTCCGACAAATGACTTCCGCAACAAGATCAGCGAAGAGATCATGGGCGACTTGAAAGATCACTTCCAAAAGCAAGCCAAGTCTAAGGTCGATGAGATCATGGCGGATGCGGCGGGGCGTCTGGTTACCTTTGCTGAGCGCATTTCCTATGCATGCGGTGAGCCTGAGGATGCGGACGAGGTGGGGGAGGATGGCAAGAAGAAGCGCAAGCGCAAGATTTATGAGACAACGATACAACAGACCAAGGACTTGTGCCGCACCCTGAAGGACTTTAACTTGACTAACAACGCTGAGTTGGAGGACGCGAGGGCGAGGCTGGCACAGGCACTGGAGGGTATCGATGCGGAGACATTACGAGACAGTATGGCGTTGCGCGATAGCGTGAAGGCGCAGGTCGATGATGTGTTGGATGTGTTCAAGCTGAACACGAGTTTGTTTAACTAAGTAAGGAGGATGTATGTCAGAGTTTGAATGGGTTATGTTTCTTGCATGGGCAGTCATGCTGTTCATGTATTGGAGGGCGAATCGGAGGGCTAGGTTTCTGGCCCACTGTCTGATTGCCGTAGGTAAGGGTGAGATGAAGGTTCTTGTCAACGAAGAGGATCGCACTTATTCCCTTGAGAAGGTTGATCAATCGATCAGCCGTGTCTGAGTCTTAATTTAACTGGAGATCACAAATGGCTAAAGTATCCACAATCCCGATGGTATCCATCAAAGAGTGCATCAACATCATCAAGCTGGTTGGTGCGAAGCTTACCCCAATGATTATGAGTGAGCCTGGGGTAGGCAAGTCGAGCATCCTTGAAGCGTTGCGCGTTGAGTTGGGTGAGGATGAGTATGACTTCATCTACCTCGACTGCCCGAACAAAGAGATCATGGACATTGCGGCGAGCATACCAAACCATGCGACCAAGGCGCTTGAGTACTATGTGTCGAGCCTGTTCAAGCTGGGCAATGGCAAGAAGAAGGTCATCATGCTTGACGAGATGCTCAAAGCACCGAAGATGTTACAGGTCTTGTTTACCCGCATGATCCTTGAACACATGGTCGGGGATGAGAAGTTACCCGATGGTTCGATACTGTTTGCTACGAGTAACAACGCGACCGATGGTGTGGGCGACACAATGGCGGGTCATGTGGCGAACCGCTTGATGGTGGTGCGTATGCGTAAGCCTAGCGCATCCGAGTGGAATACATGGGCGAGTGCCAATGGCATCAATCGTGTTGTCCGCGCATGGGTAGCGATGTATGGTGCGAAGGTTATGGCATCCTATGTTGATGGAGATCAAGAGGACAACCCGTACATCTTCAAACCCTCCAGCATGGTCAAGCAGTTTGCTAGTCCACGGTCATTGGCAAAGGCATCACACATTGTTGATCAGGCCGATGCGTTGGGCGAGAACGCGACCATGTGTGCGCTGGCTGGCACGATCGGTGAGGCGGCGGCAAGAGACATGGCGGCGTTCCTGTCCTTGCAACATAAGGTCTCAGATGTGGCTGAGATCATAAAGCACCCGCTTACTACACCATGCCCGAACGATGATGTGGCGGCGTTACTGTTGATCATGTTCCAAGCGATTGACAAGATCAATGAGCACGATGAGTTGAGCAAGTTCATGGAGTATGTTGAGCGTATCAATTCCAGCGAGGTTCAATCCATCTTCTTTACCATGATGATGAGAGCAAAGACTAAGCTGGCTAGACACAACGACAAGATCAAGTCATGGGCCAAAGACAACTACGAGTTGATGGCGTAAGTAATTTTTAACAGGAGATCAATCATGCTAGTAGCAGACAAGGAAGAGGTGCGCCTCAAACGCGCCCACATTAAATTGATGAAGAGCCCACACACGGCGCTTTACTCAGGCGTTATGTTGTTGGGTTACTCAAGCGTTGAGGAGAATGTCCCCACGGCATGCACCGATGGTGTGAACAAACGCTATGGGCGCAAGTTCATGGCTAAGTTACCCGAGCCACAGTTCAATGCCGTGGTCTTGCACGAGAACCTTCATGTGGCATTGAAGCACATCCCCTTCCATCGCCCAAAGTGGAAAGAGGATCACAAGACGGCGAACATCGCCGCTGACTTGGTGGTTAACGACATCATCTATCTCATCTCTGAGGTAGCGCCTGACTTGGTGAAGTTACCCGAGAGTGCGATATGGCATCCGATGTTCCGCGATTGGTCATTCAATCAGATATACGACTTCTTGAGGAAGCAAGGCAAAGGGAAGACCGGCAAGGAGAAGGGTAACGAGAAGGGCAAGGGCAATGGGAGTAACCCCTCAGAGGGGTCTGAGCCGCAAGAAGACGGCGGCAATGGGCCCGAGCCTTTTGACATTGACAACCTCCCCGAGGGGTTCGATGAGCATGACTTCAGCAATGAGGACATTGGCAAAGAGACAGTCGATCGCATTGATCGTGCGTTGCGTGAAGGCGGCATCCTCGCAGGGCGCATGGGTGGTAACACACCTAGGGCTATCCAAGACCTGCTGACTCCCAGGGTCAACTGGCGTGAGGCGTTGCGTGACTTCCTGTCTGAGTACGGCGCGGGTAAGGATGAGTTCACATGGCGCAGGTTCAATCGGCGTATGTTGCCCAACGATATGTATCTGCCTAGCACCTACTCCGAGAAGGTAGGGGAGTTGATCTTTGCGTGTGACACATCAGGTTCGATCGATCAAGAAGCTCTGACTGCTGTTGCTTCTGAGATGTGTGCAATATGTGATGACCTCAATCCGAGTGCGGTGCGTGTGCTGTGGTGGGACACGATGGTTGCGGGAGAGCAGAAGTTTGAGGACAAGTACGAAGGACTGGCATCGTTGTTAAAGCCGCAAGGAGGGGGCGGTACTAGGGTCTCAGCCGTACCTGAGTACATAAAGAGCAAGAACATTCAAGCACAAGCGATTGTGGTGTTCACCGATGGTTATGTGGAGAGCGATATCAAGTGGGACATAAACACTCCTACTCTGTGGTTGATCACACACAACAAGTCACTGAGCATCCCCGCTGGGCACAAACAAGTCATCTATGAGGAGTAAGCAATGTACGACGATATATACCATTTTTCGTATTCAACCCTGTCAAGGATTGTCAAACAAGTCAAACCTATTCGGGGGACAAACGCCTATCCATTGGGTAGGCGCAAGTACAGCGCCCGACACTTTGTACCCCGAGAGGATGGGGCATTTGAGGTATGGTTTATTAACTTGTCTAACAAGCAACAGAAAGAGAAGAACATCCAAACAGGCGAGGAAGGCCCAAAGCCTTTGGCTGTTATACATCCAGACAACACGATAGAGATCACGCATCGAGGCATGTACTACTCAGACTATCTCATGCTAGAGGCAGGACTGAGTGGGTGTCTGCTAAGACACGATGTCCATAAGGGTGGGTTGATTCTTAATAAGCATGGTGGTTACACGGAGAAACCCATCATTCGACCTGTGTTTGGTGGACTGCGGTTTGATTTGGAGACCTTCAAGATTCCTGATGGACATAAGTTCACTGTGACCAAGCGGACTATTAACAGAGCCAAAGCCAAAGCTGTGCGCGAGGAGTTGAAGCCCTCCGCGAACATTGCAAGGATGATGATCAGTCAGCTTGATGAGCGTAGCCTCAAGGCGCTAAGAGAGGAGGTGCTTGCGGACTTGAACCTCAGGAACTTGGCGATGAACAAACAAGGATTTCCTACGTTTAATTGGGAGACCAAAGAGGTACAGGACTATGTCTTTGATCTAGTGGACAAAGACATGATGGGTGGCTTGTATGCATACGGCATAGTGGTTGGTGCTCTGAGCCTTCATTGGGGTGGAGACCACTGGCTAAAGGTGGTGAGTCGATCGCCCAACTATGGGCTTGATGCACTACTAGAAGGGTTCACCGAAGCGTTATATAAGAAGAAGCAGGCGTTCAACTGCGAGGTGCATAGTTGTGATGAGGTAGGAGATATTACGCCCAACAGATGGGGCGGCATCATAGCTATGCAAGACGGTTCAATTGTTAATCAACTTTAAGGAGAGATCAAATGTCAGTAATTCATGAACATGCACAACCTGAAATGCAAGCGGAGTTGACCCAGTTGTTAAGCATTCAGCAACCCCTGAGTCTCTTTGTAAAGGAGATGCATAGCAGGTTCAAGTTCCATGCGATTAGCACTCAACCCGCGATCAGCCTGTCTTGGCATCGTAAGAATGCGTACCCCTCTGTATATATGGTTAACCCCGATGGGGTTTTCATGTGTGAGATTTGGTACGGCCCACAAGGAGAGGACAAGGGAGAGAAGACTGAGAATGTGTATGGCATCTATTCGCCTAGCGCAATCTGTAGAGACCGAGTGCCTCGCAACTTGTCGCGCAGCATTGCCCAGCATGTACGAGAGTCTAAGAAACTATCGTCATTGTTCACGGCGTTGAAGAAGTGCGATGAGGACATCGTTACCTGTAGCAAACTAGAAGAACACGTTCTGCGTTGTGCGCGGGATGCAAGCAACTGTGTGGGTGAGATGAAGAAAGTCCATTGTGTAATTGGAGAATCGGAAGATGAATTATCTTTATTAAATTTTGTTTTGGGTATTGACAAAGACTTGACATTACAGCAAACTGGGCGCTTCAAACAAATGCAAGAGAAACTGATGAAGGCTTTCCATAAAGCCGAATTAGATTCTCGCAAGTTACTTCAGTTCAGGAAAGAGTTGACCGTGTTAATGCCGTTGTACAAAGGTGGGTTCTATCTCACAAAGATAGAGGGTGAATCAGATGGGTCGAAGTTCACCTTTGTTGAGCCCATTCGGTATCTGTCGAACCTTGACGAGCATGATGATTTGAAGGTGGGTTTTCTCATGCTCAAGGAAGTCATGTCACAAGGCGAAGTCGATAGCGTGACGAAGCTGAGGCATTCAGACATGTACTACAAAGACCTTGACATTGCTACATCCAGCAATGGGGACAAGGATGGAATGCTCACGCCGTTTTGCATCTTCTTTCCAACACACACTAGCGCATGAGCACGATTGTTCCAATGCAACACCCTCAAAGGGCTGACCTTTGGCGCACTCCATTGATTGTGATAGACCAAGAAGAAGTCTATGAGGTGTACATGAATGGCAATGTGATCTTGCGGTACGACAAACCTCGACTGCCTAACTGCATCAAGGAAAAGATATCCATGATTAGTTCATTCCCCAATGCGCCTACACACGATCTCAATGGGTTGTTGGGTGGGCGACTAAGGGCTGAATTGGGCATGGACTTGTACATCAATCGACATGACCCAAGGCTAGATGACATAGGTTGGCAATGCGCGAAAGATGTTTACATAATCATCCTCTCAGAGGAAGAACACGAGCAACTAAAAGAGGACTACTTCCATGGCAATGACACCCGAAGCAAAAGTTAAATCTGTTGTAACCAATACGCTCAAGCAGATGAAGGCTTACATCGTGAAGCCGATGGGCGTTGGATATGGCAACTCAGGGGTGCCTGATTTAATAGTTTGCGTTCGTGGTCGGTTCATTGGAATAGAGTGCAAGGCGAAAGGAGGTAAGACAACGGCCTTGCAACTTCACAACCTAAATTCGATAGAGATGGCAGGGGGTGTCGCGTTGGTAATCAACGAGAACAACATGCATGATCTTGAACAACTCATAGAGGAACAAATGAAATGAAACAACTGAAACTAAAAGCTGTGCCGCCGATAGGTGTGATACACAGACCGAAGAGTATCTTAGACCCAGCGTTTAAGTACACCCCTTCCGCATCAACCGATGTGCAAGCAACATGGATTAAGTTTGGGTGGAAACCACCTGAAAGGAAAAAAGATGAAAGCGGTTCTTGAATTCACATACCCCGAAGACCAAGACAAATTGCGTTGGGCTTTGAGCGGTGAGAAAGCAATCACTGCATTGCACGACATACAACAAGAAGTGCGTAAGCATTTCAAATACGATGCCGAACCAATCGCTGTGTTGGAGCGTGTGCGTAGTATGACTGACGAAGCACTCGCTGAGTGCGGAGAGGAATGATGGAGACGATTGCAACAACAATTATCTTGGGGTTCATAGGTGTGATCGTTGCCGGCCTTGTGCTGGTGGCACTGATGCGCTTGTGGTTCTGGATGGATGAGAACGAGAGGGGGGACAGGTGACACCCCAAGAACAACTTGCACAAGCCAAAGCACAGCTTAAAGAAATTGTCGATGGTAGGCCAAAGTTTTATCGTGCATGGGCAGACACATGGGCTACGTTTCACGAAGACCCCGCCGCTTACCACGAGGCACACGCCATATTGCTTGAATACGACATTGCGAAGAACGAAGTTGTGGACGAAGTGAAGCGTTTGCAAAAGGTAGTCGATGGACTTGAGGAGAAGACATGAGCCCAAAAATTGAAGCCCTGATAAAAGCAACTGGATGTGCTGACGTAGGTGAATTGTTTGATCGTTCAATTCGGCTAGGTCAAGTGTTGCATCAATTCAAACAGGAACATGGGCGCATCATGAATGCCACTGAACTGAGATACCTTGAAGCCGTATTACACGCAAAACCACAGGAGAGAACATGAAAGACCCGGAAGACGAAGCATTTGAACAACTAGCTTTGAGGCAAGGTAGCTGGCATCACATCAGTGGTTGGCGCAAGAAACAGATTGAGCGGGACTTTGCCGCCATAGATGATGCAAACAACATCCGCAAGAAACAAATCGCACACATGGATGTCCACTCACACCCCGCAGAGTTTGTACACCTGCACCGCAACGACACCATCGAAGAGGTGGCAAAGGAATTGGAGACGAAATTCACTGGCGCGTTTGGTCGTGACACAGTGCAAAGCTTTGTGGCGTACATCAGGGGGATGAAGAAATGATGCCCCCACCGAGTAAAGAACTGTGCCTGATGATGGCAAAGATTAACTACACACGCGATGAGAAACTCAGTTGGACGTGGCTGATTGCTTGGGGATTCCATGAGGCGTATGTCGAGGGCTGGTATGAAGGAGTGAAGCTGTGACACCACAACAAATTGAAGCATTGAAGCTGGCGCTTGATGCGTTGGAAACGCTAATGATTGAACATGGATCAATCTATGAAAAAGCCATCGCCGCACTCAAAGAACAATTGGCACAGCCAGAGCAAGAGCCTACCCCTGAGATTAAGTACAAAATGATTGTGATTGATGACCTGCATCCACAGGGCATACCGGTCGAGCAGTGGGTAAACCCACCACAGCGCACAGAGCCGCCACAGAAAAAAGTTTGGACATTTTGGGACTTATCGGGCGGTGATATTACTGACGCTATTAAGGCCAAACTCAAGGAGAAGAACAATGGATAAACCAACAGCATGGTATGACCCAAGCAACGGCGTGGTCAGTACAGACAGAGACTGTCCTTTGTTCACGCCGCTTGGTCAGGTGTGGGCTTTGTATCCAAAGGGTGAATGGGTTGGGCTGACATTGGAGCAATATGTTGCAATAAATTCATCATGTACAACAGTTGACCAAGCAGTCGGCTCTACCGAAAGACAACTTAAGGAAAACAACGCATGAAAGGTGGCGCAAGACCGGGGAGTGGGCGCAAGCCTACTCTTATTGATGAGCGCCGAACACTTGTGTTGCACGAGCAAGGCGTATCCATGCGGGAGATTGCCGAGCGATTCAATGTGAGTCTTCAGGTAATAAAGTATTTCTTCAAAAAGCGAAGAAAAAATCTTAGGAAGGAGTCATCGTGAACACTTGAAAAACAACCAACACCCACAAACTGAACTAACCTTTTTAATTTTTGGAGAGAGAAATGAGCAAAAGAACACCGCGCCGTAAATCAAACATGATACGGGCATATATGTACGCTAACCCTGATGTGTCTTTAAAAACAATAGCGGACATGTTTAAGGTAAACATACATACTATCTATGGGATACGCCACTTTGATAAGAAGAACTCAACTGCGGCAACCATTGCCTCAGGGGGGTCTGAGCCACCTAACTGCACAGTAACGCATCAACCTGATGGACTTGTAGAAGTCAAAGGTAAGTACAACTCTATGCTTATCACTGAGAAACAGTTTAATGGCCTTAGTCCCGCGCAACGGTCTAACATTTCTTACAACTTGAACAAGCTACCTGCGCGTATGCAAGGCGTGACATCCACAGTGCATGATCCGGTGAACCAACCCTCTCACTACAAGGTAGGGGGCGTAGAGACCATTGACTTTATTGAAGCCAAAGGTCTGGGGTATCACTTGGGTAATGTGGTCAAGTACATAACCAGAGCAGGGCACAAAGGTACAAACCAAGGTCTTGAAGACCTCAGAAAAGCGCGATGGTATCTTGACAGAGCCATTGAGAAGAACGAGTATCACAACCCTGAGAATTGATCATGAGAAAACTTAACCACCCACACCACACTCTTTTGACTAGGGCACAGCAAGACATCCTAAGAGAGGCGGCGTTATCTGAGCGATTGGATTTCGTTGAACTAGCGATAGAAACCGTAAGAGGTTTAACACCCGATAAATTCTTTAGGGATGACGACGTAGAGGCGTTGCGTAAAAGGATGTTCTACGATGAACCTAGCCCTGCTGGTAAGCCTATGCAGATAGCAGGGTTCATTCGCCCTGCACCTAAACGCATGTGATTAACGAGGGGGCGACACGCCCCCTCTTTTTGGAGTTCCCTTTGTCCCTAATTACCCTTGACTTTGAAACTTACTATTCAAAGTCGTTCAGTCTAAGTAGATTACCTACGGAGGAGTACATACGCTCTCCCGAGTTTGAAGTCATTGGAGTTGGTATCAAGATTGATACTGATCCTGTGCAGTGGTACTCAGGCAGTCGTGAGTCTTTGCGTAAGACCCTGCTATCCCTTGATTGGCGCAACAGCAATCTGCTCTGTCACAACACGATGTTTGATGGGGCCATCCTCAAATGGTTCTTTGGCATCTCGCCCAAGTTTTATCTTGATACTTTGTGCATGGCAAGGGCGATGCATGGCGTTGAGGTGGGTGGGTCTCTACGAGCGTTAGCCGAGCGTTACGAGTTGGGCGTCAAGGGCGATGAGGTACTCAAGGCGATCGGTAAATACCAAGCAGACTTTACCCCGATAGAGTTGGCAGAGTACGGCCAGTACTGCATGAACGATGTCCAGTTAACCTACGACTTGTTCTTTAAGTTGGTTCCGGCCATGCCTGAATCCGAACTTGATCTAATAAATATGACACTCCGGATGTTCACACATCCTAAGCTGATGATCGATGAGCCTGTGTTGTACGAGCGTTTACAAGCTTTGAACAAAGAGAAACAGGAGTTGCTCTCATCCCTCAAGGACAAGTTGGAGTGCGAGGATGAGGAGGCAGTACGCAAGAAGCTGGCGAGTAACCCCCAGTTTGCCAAGGTGTTGCGTGACTTTGGCGTTGAGCCTGAGATGAAGATCAGCAAGACAACAGGCAAGCCCACACTCGCGTTGGCTAAAGGCGACCCACAGTTTATAGCGTTGACTGAACACGAGGATTCATTCATCCAACACCTGTGCGCGGTAAGGCTGGGCACTAAGTCCACGATCGAAGAGTCCCGCATCCAGCGGTTCATTGACATAGGTAAGCGCAACCGAGGGACTATCCCCATCCCTTTGAAATACTACGGCGCACACACGGGTAGATGGGCTGGCTATGACAAGGTTAACTTCCAGAACTTACCCAGCCGCGACCCCAAGAAGAAGGCGCTCAAACGTGCCATCGTTGCGCCAGAGGGCTATGTAGTAATTAACTGCGATTCATCCCAGATTGAGGCCCGAGTGTTAGCTTGGCTCTCAGGGCAGTCTGATCTGGTAAAAGCCTTTGCAGACAAAGAGGATGTCTACAAGATCATGGCGTCCAAGATATATGCCAAAGCGGTTGAGGGCATTGACAAGGACGAGAGGTTCGTAGGTAAAACAACCATCCTTGGATGCGGCTACGGCATGGGCGGCAGTAAGTTTATGCATCAACTGAAGTCAATGGGGCGCACCCTGACCGAGAAAGAATGCAAGGACATTGTTACTGTCTATCGGGATACCTATCCTAGTATAAAAAATCTATGGACAGAAGGCGATACTGTCCTGAAGAAGTTGGTCACGCAAGACTTTGGAGATGCCCCCTATTACTTTGGGGTGCAGAAGTGCGTGAAGGTAGATGAGTCAGGGGTTACCCTGCCCAACGGTCTGGGTATACGCTACAAAGACTTAAGGCATATCGATGAGATCATTGAGTCCGGATCAGAAGAAGAGGCTGACACAGTAAGGCAACGCACCATCTACTCATCCCGCAAGGGAGATGTGTCCATATGGGGTGGGACATTCGTAGAGAACGTGGTGCAAGCCTTGGCGCGGATCATTGTGGGTGAGCAGATGAATGAGATCAACAAGAAGTATCAGGTGGTCTTAACTGTCCACGATGCGGCGGTGATCGTTGCCCCCGAGGATGAGGTGGACAAGGCTATAGCCTTCGTGACTGGCATCATGTCTACGCCGCCAGCTTGGGCCCCTGGACTGCCTGTTGCATGCGAGGCTGGGTTTGCACAAAATTACGGCGACTGCTAAGATTCACCGTCTAAAACTACCAGTACGGATTCAGTATGCAGGAGCTCAAATGGTCTTACTCCGGTCTCAAGGACTTCATAAATTGCCCTAGACAGTACCATGAGGTCAAGGTACTCAAGCGGTTTAACAAAGCCCCGACCAAACAGACGCTGTATGGCAACGTAGTACACAGAGCCCTTGAAGATTATGTCAAGGACGGCACTCCCCTAGAACGTAACTACGAGAGATTCAAGCCCATGCTTGACATCTTCCGCGAGATGGATGGGGAGAAGTACCCAGAACATCACATGGCGGTTAGGTACGATTTGACCCCATGCAGTTTTGGCGCAAAGGATTACTGGGCGCGGGGCATTGCTGACTTGTTGGTCGTTGATAAGTCCGATGGTTTCATCGTTGACTATAAAACTGGAAGCAATCGCTACGCTGATCCCAAACAGTTGCAGTTGATGGCGCTAATGGCGTTCGCTCATTTTCCGGAGTTGGAGTACATAAAGGCTGGATTGCTGTTCGTTGCACACAATGACTTTGTTACTTGTGAATTCCAGCGCGAGAATCTAAAAGAGTTGTGGGAAGATTTCCACCCCTCGCTGAAACGCTTGAGCCTCTGCATGGAGACAGGCGTATGGCAAGAGAACCCAACGCCCCTGTGCGGTTGGTGTCCTGTATCAACCTGTGATCACTATAAGGATAAATGATGGAAGAAGGAGTTTTGATTGACTACGCACGGCCCTGCATGATGGCAGAGAAGGCGCTCAAAAACGCGCACGATGCCATGTTAGACCGTGACTATGATGTAGCCCTAGGCGAAGCCCTTGCGGCGATTGCGGAGGCTAAGATGATGTACAACTCTATCAAACACCAAATGGAGGTGGATCGTGGCTTATGTTAATAAACCCAGACCCTATAAAAAAGAGTACGAACAGCAGAAAGAACGCGGTGAGTTAGCCAACCGCATGGAGCGTCAACGTGCTAGGCGCAAACTAGACAAAAAGGGTGTTGACCGCACAGGCAAGGACGTTGCCCATGTCAAGGCATTGTCTAAAGGCGGGTCTAACAAGGACGGGGTTCGCTTAGAATCCCCACGAAAAAATCGTTCCTTCAGTAGAAACCCCGATAGTTCGATGAAATAAATAACTTGACAAATGCAAAACTGCCCCTATACTTAGGGGTGTGGTCGTAAGGCATGAGTGGGCCACAAGGTTTTCTTAGGTTTGACCTATTAACCGTGTCAGTCAAGCGGCGTTCCAATTAGTAAGCATACTGATCTCCAACGCGACAGGCTTGACACCAACAATCAGTTCAAGGACAGTAATGGAAATAGTGTTAGACAGTGCAGTGCGATTCAAGGCTCCATACGAGGATGCTCAGTTCATCACATCATGCATTGAGAAGAGTGAAATACTGAACAACGCCTCAGGGTTGTCTGAGGTGCTGGTTAACTGGCAACTCCCTGAGATGGAGCGCCTTGCAGGCATCGTGCCGCGAGAAATCAAAGTGCCATCTCCCATCACTCGGGATTATGACTGGCCCGGTTTGTTCAAGCCCTTTGATCACCAAGTTGAAACAGCGGAATTCTTGACGTTGCGTAAACGTGCTTTCTGCTTCAACGAGGCAGGTACAGGCAAAACATCAGCGGCGATATGGGCGGCTGACTACTTGATGAAAAAAGGATTGATCCATAGAGTCCTTGTCATCTGCCCTCTGTCTATCATGTTTTCAGCATGGCAAGCCGACCTATTCAAAACTGCTATGCACCGCACCTGCGCCGTGTGCTATGGCACCCCAGACAAACGCAAGAAAATTATTGCTGGCAACTATGAGTTTGTCATCATCAACTATGACGGCGTTAGCGTTATCCAGAAAGAGATTGCCGCAGGTGGCTTTGACTTGATCATTGTGGATGAGGCAAACGCATACAAGAACGCCACTACGCAACGCTGGAAGACCCTATCAAGAATTATTCAGGTCAACTCCTACCTGTGGTTGATGACAGGAACCCCCGCGAGTCAGTCTCCCCTTGACGCCTATGGGCTAGGGCGGCTGGTTAACCCAAGCGGTGTGCCGAAATTCGTAACGGCGTGGCGCGACAAGGTGATGCAACAGATCACACGCTTTAAGTGGATACCAAAGCCTCAGGCCAAAGAAGTCGTGTTCAACGCTTTGCAACCTGCCATACGCTTTGAGAAGGCCCAGTGCCTTGACCTACCCGATGTTGTGTACCAGATCAGAGAAGTGCCACTCACACCGCAGGCAAAGGCTTACTACAGACTGCTGAAGAAAGAGATGATGGTTCAGGCGGCAGGGGAGCAGGTCAGCGCAGTCAATGCGGCGGCTTCCCTGAACAAGTTACTTCAGCTATCCGGTGGCGCAGTCTATACGGATAGCGGTGAGGTGTTGGAGTTTGATGTGTCACCACGCAAACAGGCTCTGCGCGAAGTGATGGAGGAGACAGAACATAAGGTGATTGTGTTTGTGCCTTACCGCCACACCATCAGTGTTGTAAGTGATTTTCTAACCAAGGAGGGATACTCATCAGAAATCATATCCGGTAGCGTTTCAGCAAGGGAACGCAATGAAATCTTCATCAGGTTTCAGACGGCAACTAACCCGAAGGTGCTGATCATTCAGCCCCAAGCGGCTTCACACGGTGTCACATTGACTGCCGCAAACACTGTGGTCTTTTGGTCTCCTGTCATGTCGGTTGAAACATACCTTCAATGCATAGCCCGAATGGATCGCGTAGGACAACAAAATAAGATGACTGTCGTACACCTTCAAGGCTCTGACGTAGAGCGTCGGGTCTTTGAGATGCTACAAAACAAAGTTGACATGCACAACAAATTAGTTGATCTCTATCAAACGGAAATAGGAATAGGAGAAGACGATGACTAACATGGAAGAATTGGTGGAAACCTACTTGACAATACGCGCAGAGCGTGAGAAGCTTAAAGCAACTTACGAATCTGAAGACGAAGAATTAAAGACAGACATGGAAGGATTAGAACGCTCAATGCTACAAGCATGTAGCGACATCAATGCGGATAGCATACGAACCCAACACGGCACTGTGATGCGCTCAATCAAAGAGCGTTTCTTTTGCAGTGATTGGGACAACTTCAAAAAATTCGTTCTTGAACATGGCGCGGTCGATCTGTTTGAACGCCGCATCCATCAAAAGAACTTCAAAGAATTCATGACCGAGCACAAAGGCGAGGGCTTACCGCCCGGTGTGAATGCAATGCGTGAGATGGCGATTACAGTCCGTAAAGCCACCGAGCGTGCTTAACAGTAAATACAGTTTGGAGAAAACTAACATGAGCAACGAACTTGCTAACTTTTTTGAGAACAACCCTGCCTTGGTCGAACAAGGTTTGGATGAGGATACCCTTGCCGTTGCTGGCGGCGCAACCAAAGGCAGCAAACGCATCTCTATCAAGGGTCGTGTGTTTCGTAAGATTGTTGGCGGCAAAGAAGTCAGCGTCAACGAAGAGAACTGGATGAACGTCATCTTTGTGAAGATGTCGCATGAGGCTTCACGCACTTGCTACGATGGGGCATATCGTGAAGGTGAGAAGACCTCGCCCTCATGCTGGTCTAGTAACTCTAAGACCCCCGATGAGGCTGTGCCTAACCCCGCCGCCGTATCATGCGATGACTGTCCCAACTCTGTGAAGGGTAGTGGTCAGGGCGGTAGTGGTACTAAGTGCAAGCTGTCTTGGCGCACTGCGGTGGTGTTGCCTAATGATCCATCAGGCGATGTGTATCAGTTGGTGCTCCCTGCAATGAGCGCATTTGGTAAGGAAGAGAATGGTCGTTGGCCTTTCCGTCCCTACATCCAGATGCTTGCCAACAACAACGTGTCGGCTGGTCGTGTAGTGACCAAGATGCAGTTTGACATCAAAGCACCTGTACCCCGAGTGCTGTTCTCTCCTGCGCAAGCAGTCCCAGAGGATGTGAAACCCATCATCTTGCGCCAGAGCAAGTCCCCTGCCGCTGAGTCTGCCATCAAGCTGACAGTGTTCCAAGCGGATGCGCCTGACATGCCCGAGGCAACCGAAGCCCCAGCATCTGTTGACGAACCCGCAAAGCGTGAGAGCGTGAAGAAGGTTCCAGCGGAGCCTGTGGAAGATGTTGTGAACATCGTTAAAAAGTGGACTAAAAAAGGTTGATGATGACAAGGACATACGGTAAAGAATTGCAGAAGCTGATTAGCAGAGAAGATGACAGTAGGCTTGGGGTTGAGTTAGCTAGGGTTTGCGTCAACGCTAACCTTCCAGCCATCCATGTTGCTGGTATTTTTGGCGTGTCTCGCATGACGATACATAGCTGGTTCAGAGGAGGCATGATCCGTATGTCCTATCGTCCCACTATTGACCGATTCATGGATCAGGTTGAGGATGATATGGGGAAGGAAAGACTGCCAGCAGAGTCAGTCGCAGAAGCAAAATCATACCTAGACCGGATTCGTAGCACAGTTAATAGCGGTAAGTAATTTCGCTCTGGGCGGGGTGATCCCCCGCCCTAATTGTCTCTGCAATCCAATGACTAAACAATTTTATGAAGCAATTTTGCCGACGCAGGGGTACTACTGTGTGGCAGGGATCACGGTACAAGGTAAGATTTCTACCCGGTTCTGTGAGAGTGTAGATGAGGTACTTGAGTTAGTTGATCACTTCAACGCTCAAAACGGAATGAATACGTACTTCACACCGAGTACGTATGAAAGCTACTCGCGCAAACAGGAAGCAAGCCTGTTCACGAGGTCGTTATTTCTGGACATTGACTGCGGGGAAGACAAGCCCTACGCAGATCAAGCTGAAGGTATGGCGGCATTGGACAAGTTCATCGTTGACTCAGGGTTGCCTGAGCCTATGCGATTGAATTCTGGTAGGGGGTTGTACGCCTATTGGATTTTTGAATCCGAGGTCGCAACGTCTGTATGGCAACCCTATGCAGATAGGTTCAAACAACTTACTGTTGATCTTGGGTTTGAGGTTGACCCTGCTGTGCCAGCAGATTCGGCTAGGTTAATCCGATGCCCTGCAACCTTAAATTGGGGCAAAGCGAAACGTCCCAACGTCCCGCCGTTGCCTTCGGAGTTACTCAGTGAGATCGTCACATATCCATTCGAGCAGCTTACATCTATTTTGGATGCAGTAAAAGTTGAACCCAAGACAGACAATGTTCTGGACTTCAACCTTAAGAGGGTTGCTAAGGGTTTGGATGATGAGACCCGCAAGATGTTGGGCATGGACAACTACGAGTTCAGATTTGACAAGATCGCCGTAGACAGTCTTGAGGATAGAGGATGCGCTCAGATCAAGTGGGCTATTGAAAACGCCAAGACATGCCCTGAACCTATGTGGCGCTCTGCGCTGTCAATTGCAATTGCTTGCGTTGATGGCGACGAGGCTATACACCTTTTATCAGAAGAACACCCAGATTACACACCAGAAGAAACTGAGAAGAAAGCCGATGACATACGCAAAGCGATCGACGGTACGCATACCTGCGCTACTTTTCAAAGCCACAGACCTAAGGGATGTGATGGTTGCCCCCACCGAGGCAAATTCAAATCCCCCTACGCCCTCGGCAAAACATTCATCATTGCCAAACCCCCAGTTGAAGAGCCAGAAACCGCCCCCGAGGAAGCGGAGTCAGTTCGGGAGGTTCCGAAAAATACACCTCTCCACCTACCGGAGTACATGAGGCCGTTTGTAATGGGGATTCATGGTGGCATCTACTATCAACCGCAATCCAAGACAAAGAAGGATGGATCGGTTGAGTCCTTTGATCCGGTGCTGGTGGTTAAGCATGATCTGTATCCCACACAGAGATTGTTCAGTCCCTACGAAGGTGAGTGTCTCAACATGCGGCTTGTGTTGCCCAGAGATGGGGTGCGTGACTTCCTGCTTCCCATGAAGTCTGTATCAGCACAGGAAGAGTTCAAGAAGGTGATGTCCAGCAATGGCGTGTTTACAACTGACAAACAGAAAACGGATTTACTCATGAAGTATGTAACGAAGTGGGCAGACTATCTACTAGAGACCTCTGCCGCACAGTCAATGCGCTTCCAGCAGGGCTGGTCGCAAGACAAGCAGGGCTATCTTGTTGGTAGGACAGAGTACCGCATGGACGGTTCAACTGCTGAATGCCCCCCATCTACGCTGGCAAAGCCTGTTGTAGACTTGATCAAGCCCTCAGGCACGTATGAGGCTTGGCGCACAGCGGTGGATATGCTCAATGATCCAGGCTATGAGTACCACGCTTTCTGTTTGCTTATGGGGTTTGGCTCCCCCCTGCTTAGATTTACCAACGTGCATGGCGCAGTGATTGGGCTACTGGGAGAAAAGGGCGCTGGTAAGACAGGTGCGCTGTTTGCAGGTCTGAGTGTTCATGGCAGCCCCGAAGAGTTAAGCGTCATGGATGCAACAGAGAATGGATTGGTTCAACGCATGATCACGCTTAAGAACCACATGTTTGGTCTGGATGAGTTCTCTAACGCATCAGGCGAGGCGCTATCCAAACTGATCTATTCTCTGTGCGCTGGCAAGGGAAAGATCAGGCTTCAATCGTCAACTAATGCCGAGCGTCCGCTGTCTTTTATGTCTGCCCTGCTATCTCTGATCACAATGAATCAGTCTGCTAGGGACAAGGTGGCGGCATACAAGAAGGACTCAGGAGCAGAGGAGGTGCGCTACCTTGAGTTCACAGTCCGCAAACCTATGGTCAAGGGCTACGAGTTAGACGATGCCCGAGGCATAGCGATGTTTCAAACGCTGGTCAAAAACTATGGGCATGCAATGCCTCGCTTTGTCAAAGTGCTTGCAGAATTGGGTGAGGATGAAATCCAGAGCCGGGTTGACAAGTGGCGTGAGAGAGGTCGCTTGGAGTTGACTACAGACTCAGGCTATCGGTTTGTGAACAGTGAGTTCTCCGCCGTATTTGCCGCAGGGGAGATAGCTGTTGAGCACGACATCATCAACATAGACATTGAGCGCATCTACAAGTTCATGCTTGCAGAAACTCATAAGGTTATTGACACAAGCAATAAAGGTATTGATTATGAAAGCGTGTTGGGTGACTTCATCAACAGTAACCTTCAGAACCTACTTGCCCTAAAAGAAGGCAAGGTTGTCATGGAACCCCGAGGCCCATTGGTAATGAGAGCAGACGCAGAGCGGGGCATTTTGCAAATTTCCAAAACTCCGGTGAAAGACTTCCTCGCCCGATCGCAGATAGGGGTTAGAGCGTTTGAGATGGCCCTTAAGGAGCGCGGTGTCTTGCTGACCGCTGACAAGAAGGTTCGCCTTGGGTCTGGTTGGAAGGCTGGCACTGGGGTTGCGCTTGTCTATGCCTATGAGTTCAAGACGGATTTAACAGAGGTATTCAAGAATGTCGAAGAAGCAATCGGATCAGAGACCGATGGGGGAACCGGAGTGGATATTCCCCTTCCAGATCATGAAGATCGGGGATAGCTTCTTCATACCAACACTGCGCCCAGCTTACATGCGCTATGCCATAGACAATGGCGCAAAGCGGGTGCAGATTAAGGTCAAGATATACACGGTCACCGAGGAGGGATACCTTGGTGTCCGCACTTGGCGCGTTGGTTAAAAGTCAATACCTGAGTTTGTGAGGAAGTTCGTGAGGTTGTGTTTAATGATGTTCTCACCCACAGTCAGGGTACGCAGGATTTGATCTCGTTCTTTTGGCGATATGTCCATGCGACGGAATTCATTTTTCTGCTCACGAATTTTCTTTAGGTCACCATTGATCTCTTTGTTATACAGTTCGCTGACGATCTCATAGGTGGGGTTGTTCTCCACGTATTGAGCGTAGCGTTCTGGGTAATCTTTCAACGTCTTGATCGTGTCATGAATTTTTCGCATCTGGTTGGACACCTTGGCAAACTCACGCGCATCTACGTCGGAGTAAGAGCCAAAGAAACGATCGAACAGCACGGTGTCTGTGCGGGGGTTAAATTCCTTTTCCCCCATTGCCAACTGTAAAGTATTGACACCGTTACTGGCAAGTCTTGCCAAACCATCAGCGTAGTTGTTGGCAAAAAAGTGGACCACATTGGGCCGCACAGAGATGCCCAGGTTGTCATACATCCACTTAGAAGTCATCTTGTACATCTCAGGCACTGAGTCTGACCCCATCAATGCTTCGCTCACATCGCTCTTGTTTTCGTTGTATATGTCCCGACCCAGAGCGTCTGTATTCATAGCGTACTCGACCATAGGTCTAAGCACAGACGGAATGAGGGTGTCCACAAACGCCTTGATGGTGTCTTCAGATTTATCAATGCGCGAGGGCTGAAGGGGCAGGAAAGAATCAGCACCAATCTCAGCGATATTGCCAAGCATCGACCAGAAATTACGATCGCCTTCGGGCCTACTGATAACGCCATGCGTGTATGCCGCTATCTGAGCGCCAGACGCTGCAATTGCGCCCAGACCAAAACCCCAAGGAAGCTGGAACACAAAGTCCCTGTCACCTATGCTGTAGTGGAACCGAGCATAACGAGTCCAACGTGCGGGGTCATCAGTCAGATTTTTATTGCGCCCTTGGTCATCGTCATCTCCAAACGCCGCGCCCATAGCATAAACAACCATCCCCATACCAAGCAGAGCCCCCACAGTATTGCGAGCGTGAACACGTTTTTCGTTGTGCGCTTTCTTGTAGGTTTCTATTGCTTCAGGATTTTTATATTCTTTTTTACCCGTATCTCTAAATATTTTTTCATCGTAAGCAAACAACCCAGAGTTAGGCAGTTGATCTACGGCTCGCTGCGCAGTCAGCAACGCAGGGGCAAGGGCTTCAACTGCCCTCGCTGCGCCCGTTGCGGCGGGTCTAAAGAACATAAAAGCCGCGCCCATAGCTTGACCCCACTGACCCACTTGTTCAAAGTTGGCAAGGGCTTTGGCGTAGCCTATAGCTTTGGCAGACGCCTCTTCGCTGGTCATGTTTTTATCTTCAGACATGAATTGTGCTTTGGCGATACGGAAGGCGGCTACCCGGCTTGCAAGTTCAAAAGAGTCTGACCAGATGTCAACTACTTTATCAATACCTTTTTTACCTTTAACAAAAACATTCTGCCCTTTAACCACGGCATCGAATTCTTTTGCCAGCCCTTGAGTTGTCAAACTCTGGGCGTAGGAGACTTTGCCCCCAGCTTTAACATACTCATTGAGGTCTCTGTAGAAGGGGTCCTCTGCCGCTAATTGATCTATGGCATCAAACTTCTTAGCGGCGTACAAAGAAGCAAAGTGACCAGCCTTGTACAGACCGCCATGTCGGGTACTACTACCGATCAACTCTTTCATGTACTTAGCGCCTACGCCCAAACCAAACTGGGCTGATATGTTGAAGGCATTGGTCAGTCCGTCGATCAAGAAGTTGGCAGGCGCAAAGGGAATGTTGTACCGAGTATGAAACTGCCCGATGATACTTGTACCCTTGTTTAAAAAGTCTACAACAGGACTAGATTCCCGGTAGGTACGACGGATAGCTTCCATTAACCGAGGATCGTTAATTCTTAACAGCGTGATAGTCCCATCTGGTTCGTAATGGAATATGACGTTCTGAGCGCGGAGTTTGGCAAGGTCTACCCCACCCATGTAACGCTCCTCAAACAGAATCCTATCTTTGGCGCTACCTTCAATAACCCCCGTGGCAATTGCATTTTTAATTGCCAGCGTCACACCTTGACCATATTCGCTAGGCTTTAAGTCTCTTGAACCGCTTCTACCTGCTCGCGCTGCGGCGTGGGTTGCATCAAGCATTGTTTGCACAATGACGTTGTTGGAGTCCGATATACGGCCTTCCATAGTATTCTGTGCGTCTTGCAGTTCCTTACCCGCCCCAGTTCTAACGTCAAACTGAAAATCTGTTTTTTCGTTTACAGGCTTGCCCTTTAAAGGTACGTAGTGTTGGAAGTTGTAGAGCTTGACAACATTGTCAACAGGGGTTGACCAATAGTTAGCCCGCTTGTTGAGTTTAATTGTTTCTTTTTGCAAGTCTTCAACCATCGTAAACACATTAGCGTACTTAGCATTTTTTAATTTTTCTTCTGCTTGTTTCTGCGCTTCTATGCGTGACTCAGTGTCATAGTTAGCCACTACGTTGTATTGTTCACTTTGCTCATCCGCGCTTGTGTATGTACTACCCGCAGTGCCAATTTTAGAGAGGCTTGTGGGGTCAGTAGTCCAAGACAATCCATTTACACCATCTAAGTCGTTCTTGAGGAACCCTTCAAGGTCACTACGATCTTGCTTTATTTGTGCCTCAGATATGGGCGTACCTTTACGATACCGCTGGATAATCTCACCGCGTTTTTCTGCCGCTGCTTGAGTCAAAGGCGCATAGAACAGAAACTTCCAATGACGGCGCTCTACCTCATGGACTGTGCGCCCAATAACATGGAGTTCTTTTAGAATTTCTTCTGGGTCTACACCACGATCTTTGGCAATGCTTTTAATTTCTTCGTGGATGTTTTCAATTTTTTGTTCAATATCCCGGTCGTAGTAGTCTTTGCCCCGGCCCATGGCTAAAGAAATTTGGTCGTAGAAAGCATTTACATCTTTACCTGCATAGGTAATTTTTCTAAGCATCTCTGCGCTGGCTTGGGTCATCTTGGAGTAATGACGATCATTGACAAAACGTTTTAAAATTTCCCTGCCACCACCAACGGTGCTAAACAACTTAGCAATAGTCTTAGCTGGACGGGGTAAATCTGACCCTGGTGCTTCAGCTACTTGTTGGTCAAAACTAGCAGTCCGTTCTGTTGGGATAGTTGGCGCTGCGATCGACGGCAGGGGAGCCAGTGGGATTCCACCTTTAGGTACTGCAATGATGTGCTCAAACGCAGCAAACAGTTCAGGTATGAGGTTCTCTGCTTTGACCGTGCCCTTTTTACCAAAGATAACGGTGTCCAGCCCAAACAGTTTAGCTACGTTCAAAACAAATTGTGACCACAAAGACTTTGTCTTGGGGAGCGTTGATGCTTTTACTCGCTTGTCCAGTTTAGCAAGGTCATTTTGGAGCCGACGGTCCGTCAAAGCATAAGCAACAAACTCATAGATGTCTTTGTACGCATCAGGATAGACGTCGCTAAGTTCTTCCCTAGAGACCTTCATGATGTTTTCAAGTTGCTGAACAGCTTCAATTTGTTGTTCTGTTAGCGGTTTGTCAGAAACTTCTCTAGTTTCTACACCCAGCGCCTTTGCTTGCGCGGGAGTTAGTTTCTGCCCTTTGCTGGAGTAGTATCTAAACAAGACATCAACTGTGGCGGCATGGGTTGTTTCATGTAACAGGACTACATCCTTTAGGCCGTCAGGAGTTACCTTGATAGTGTCTGAAGCTGGGTCATAGACTGCCAGGTCACCGTTAGGTAAGCTGTCTACCAACTCAATCTTGGTGTTCAGGTTTGTCTCAAACAAACGCTGTGCCAAAGCTTTGAACAGAGGGTTTTTGCTTCCAGAACGAAGATACTGCAAGACTCCTTTGAGGTTGTTCTTTTTAATCTGCTCAACAACATTGTCAGGAATTTTGTTTTTGTTTTCTTCTTCGCGTCTGTACTTTGCAAAGTCAGCATCAAACTTAGCCTCTTGTTCATCCGTCATGGTGCTGGGCTTAGCAAACGGATTTTCACCCAGGTAGTCTGGAATGTCCTCGTCTTTTACTTTTTTAGGTGCTCGCTCTTGCGTTTGTTCAGCCTTGTCTTGCTCGCGTTTAATCTCTTCTTGAGCGCGTGTCTTGGCCTTGGACTCGCTTTCTTTGAGCCGCGCAGCAGCTAAATCCGCATTGGTTTTGCCAGGAGGTAGCGCCCGGCCTTCCTGCCTCATGCTGTCTGCAACAGTTTTAAACGCTGCGTTGTGTTGCAAGACTGTCGTTTTACCCAACAAAACTCCAGTTGCCGCCAAAGAATCCTTGAATCCCTTACGTTGTTTCTCTGTGAGGTCTGTCCATAAAGGATACGCCACGCCGTCTTTGCGCTTTTGTTCGTTGCGGTTGCGCTCGTAGATACCCGCTTCTGGGGCAGCAAGAAGTTGTTTAGGAGTCTCTTTCTTAAGAGTCTCTTTTTCCATCTCTACAGCAGCTTCTTCAGGGAAACCTTGCTCCCGTATTAATTTTGCCGCCTCTGCCGCTTTCTTTTTAGCGGATTCAGCCTGCATGGTTTTAAGTGCTTTTACATACGCAAACGTTGCTGAGATAGCGCGTCTACGGCTAGTAGGATCATTTGGCTTGTAGTAAGAGAGATATATCTCTTTGGCATCGCTTGTTAGCCCGCCACCCGTCCAAGAAGGTAGAGGAACCCGGCGGGCTTTAAGTATTCGGTTAATACGATTAATAGGGGATTTGTCTGCATAGACATCAGTTGGGATGATGTTGTTTTCTTTGAGTATGTTGTTTAACCGCGCAGACTCCAAAGGCATGTCGTCTGGCAATTTTCCTTGGGATACTTCCTTGAACAAACGGTCAGTGTCTTCGTTTTCAAATTTAATTAGATCACGATCAGCGTTGTACGCTTCACCCGCAGCTTTTTTAGCAGCCTGAATATCTTCTTTTGCCAATGCCTCAGTGGTTTTAAAAGCAGTGGGGCGTACAGGTTTTTCAGGTTCAGGAGGAGCAGGGGGAGTGGGCTTCTCGTAAGTGCCATACGGACGCCGTAGTTCTCCATCCACAATTTCTATTGGGGTGTAGGGCGCTGTTGCTTGTCCTTGCGTTTCTGCTTGCTGGGCTTTAAGGGTTTCAATGCCACTTGGGGTTCCTTGGGTAGTTACTGTAGGGGGCTTTCCCGTTTCTCCTGCAACAGAGCTTGCAGCATCCGTTCCAGTAGGAACCACTCCAGTGGGTCCAGCTTGTCCAGTTCCTGCGGCGGGTGTGTCTGTACTGGTTGCGCCAGCCAGTGGAGCGCCTTCTCCACCTGTTGTACTGATAGGTTGTCCAGCATTTTGCTCTCCTTGTACTAAAGCCTGAAGCTGGGCCTTCTTTTGTTCAATTTCAAGTGCCGTCCGTTTGTATTTTTCTTTTCTTTTTGGGTGGTCTTGCCCCTGAGCTATTTTTGTAGCCCGATCAAGATTTTCTGCTTCTAACTCAGCGATCTCAGCTTTAAGTTTTTCTACGTCAGGCGTAAACGCAGTAACTGCCTCAGGGATGTCTTTTAATTCTTCAGTTGGTTGCCCCACTGCCTGTGGTTTAAGTTCTTGCGCTGGGGGCGGCGCTTCATTTGGAATTAAAGGAGCAGGGGGAGGAGCCTCACCAACAGGGGGAACAGGTGCGGCAGGGGGAGCCGGGGGCGCACCGCGCCCAGCCAATACACCAGCAGCACCACCCATACCCACAGCACCAACAGCTGCCATACCAGCGGTTTCACCCAGCCCTTGTGTAAGAGACTGCTGAGCGTTGACATCGCGCATGGCAAGGTTCTGACTAAACTTGCCGCCTGTCTCTTCAACAATCTCACCGGGAGTCTCTTTAATTGCACCAGTAACGCCGCCCATGATGACGCCAGCGCCAGTTTTCTGTCCTGCAAGTGCTCTCTCAAACGCCTGCGCTCCAGGCAGTCGTTGAGCTAATATGGATATGAGCGCACCAGACGCACCAGCAGCCCGCGCTAGGTTGATCGTCTCAGCCGCAGCTTGCTCAGGTGACTTGTTCTGTTCTTTAACAAGATACTCATAGATAGAGTCGTAAGACCCAGCGCCAACATCAGCGCCTTGTTGCACAGCCCCAGCACCCACCGCTGCCCGAGTGCCAGATTTAACTGCCGCAGCTTCCACTGCTTCTTTACCCAACCCAGCAGCCGCTGCTTTAGCCGCCGCACTGCGCCCAGCCGTCACCGCTGCACCACCGGGTATGAGCATGTTGGGGAGTTGTTCAGCAAGGAACGAAACTAAGAGGGCAGGGTTGCCAATGGTCTGCGAAATCGCCGTACCCATCGCGCTAAGTTGACCTTTCTTTTCCGCTTCCTCAATGGCTCTGCTTCTTGCAGCTTCTTGGGCTTGCAAACCCTTTGACTTCATGGACTGACCGTACTCTTCTATGTCTTTGCCCAGACCCAGTGTGCCTGTGCGTTCCATGTTGCCAGTAGCCAACCCATACAGTTGACCCGGCAATTGAGTAAGCGAACCGATGCCAGAGACTAAGCTGGCCCCTACGTCTTTTGTAGCCTCACCAAACGTACGTTCTTTTGCTTTTGCTTCTAAGGTAGGTAACTGCCGACTGAATATTAGTTCTGCTTGTTCAGGCGTAGTTCCCTCAGGTACTTCAAACCGCGCAATGCGGCCATCAGGCATTTCAAAACGTGCGATAGGCATGTTATTCAAAACCTAAAAATTTACCCTTAGGGGCCGCTCCCTTTGATGCAGCAGCCACGCCGGGTGCGCTTGTAATCCCACCTTGCAAAGCCTCTGACCGCCCCGCGATCGGAGCCAAAATATTAGCCCGTTTAGATTGCAGTTCGTCTAATTGTTCTTGAAAACTGTCTGCTTTTTCAAGCTCGCCTTTATTCATTGCAACACCACGTTGAATTTCAAGCATTCTTTCTCTACTAGCTAACTCATCCAAAACTTTTTTGTTGGCCCCTACATCTGCTTTAGCATATTGAAATGCAAGTTGTTCTTTCCTTAGGTCGTAGGCTCTTTGGTTTTGTCTGATTCGTTCCTTTAGTGCATCCCTTTGCGCTGAATATCTTTGCGCCATGTCTTGTTGGTGCGTTCTAAAACCAAGCACCGCTTTATTGAAGTCCATGGCTTTATTGTCGCCATGCTTCAGGTAGGCAATTGCCTGCTCAAACGTACCCAATCGGAGTTCAGCCAACTTACCTGCCATAGTGGTAAGAGCTTTTTCAGCATCTGACCGCAAAGCAAGGGCTTTGTCTCGATTACCCATAGCCAACTCTTCACGATACTTCATCTGATCAAGTTGCATTTTTTCTTGGGCCATAGAGAACTCTTCATCAGCGTCCTCATATTTCTGTTTTAGCGCACTACGCGCTTTAGACATGTCACCAGCCCTTGCCCCGGGCGTAACAAACGCGTCGAGCATGGAGTCAATTATTTTGTCACTGCGACCTTTTTTGGTTTCTTCGTAACGCTTAGCACGTTCTGTACGAGTCTTTTCCAACTCGTCGCCGTATTTACCAATGCCTAACTGTTTATCAAGCAATTGCATTTCTTGTGCAGACTCAAGTAAGGGACGCTCAGCTTTTGTTCGTTGCGCGTCAACAGTTTTACCGTAGGCGTCCGCGACACCTTTGGAGTCAGCAAGTAATCTCAAATAGTCCGGATCAGTCTTTGGACGCATTGCCTCAAGTTCAGGGGGCAGGGCTTGGGCAATACCAACATTACCTGCGGGACGAGGCCCAGCAGGGGGACGTTGACCGCCAGCAGAGGGGCCACCAGAAGGTGGAGGGGCAGAACCTCCAGCAGGGGGAGGAGGGGGGGCCGCAGAGGTAGGGGGTCTTCTTGCCTCCTCCGCAGCTTTTATTTTTGCCGCTTCTTCAGCTTTTATCCTTGCCGCAACTTCTGGCGCTGATTGCTCTAAAAACGCCATTCTTTCTTTGTCTTCTTTTTCTTTTTTGTTTTGCTTTATTTGTTCAACTCTAAGTTTGTCAAGCGAAAGTTCAGTTTCGTCAGACCCTGTATCAAACTCACCGCCTCCAGCAAACGAAACAATACCACCAGGGGCAAAGCTAAACATGCGGGGGTCAACACGAGCACGCATTAAACCGCCACCTGCACTTGCCTGTACTTCTTCCGGCTGGGGTTGCATTTGTGGCTGGGGTACGCTTTCTGGGACAGGCATAGCTTGCGGAGTGGCCTGAGCCATCTGCTGGGCGGCTTGTTGTTGCTGACCGCCTTGTAATGCCATGACCCCAGCCGCTTGCATGGTTTTGTCTTTTACCGTGCCTTGAGGTGGTTGAGGAGCTTCTTTCTCCATCTCATGCTTCATCTGCTCCAGACGGCCCAGTGCCATGTAGGGCGGAATCTCTGGGTTAGACCCATTGACCAGCGCCATCAAATACTTAATGGCTTCCGGAGTTGCTGGTAAATCGTCAAGCTTTGCTTGCGCTCTGAAGGGACTTAATCCGAGTGACATGTGAATACCTCTTAAATTACACCCAGTTGTTTTAATAAAGCAGTTATATCTTTAGCACCGCCAACAACTTGTTGGGCTGTAGATTGTCCTTGCGGTATGTTTGCAACGGTAGAAATCGGTAGACCTTGCAGCATAGACTGTTGGAACTGCAACTTTTTCATTGGGTCATCGCGTTGCTGCAAGAACTCGTTGTAGTCAGCGGTCACGCCCTGCTGCTCAAGCCCTTGCTGCTGCTGACCAACGTTACTCATCAATGCCGCAAGCTGTTGGCCCTGTCCTTGTTCGGTGTTGAACTGCTGGCGGCCCATGTCAAACGCATTGGAGTACCCAGTGCCAATGGCTTTGTTCTGCTCCATTGCCATGTTGCGTTGAGTCTCAGCGTCCATGATTGCCTGACGGCCACCACCAAACGCACCGGCCTGAGTAAGCCTGCCAGCATTGCCTACCTGAGTGATCTGAGCTTGCCTACGCATTTCGTCCAGTTGGGGGTTGAGCACATTTTGCAAGTACGGGTTCATGTACTGTGCAGCCACACCCGTTCCACCCATGGGTTGCCCAGCCGTCCCTGCGGTAGGAGCGCCTGCACTAGTAAAGCTCTGCCCCATATTAGAAGGCACTGTTAAGCCACCAATACCACTAAACAGGTTTTGTTGAATCTGCCCGGGGCCAGCAGTCAGCGGGCCTTGGTATGTTTGATAGGGTGTCTCTGACAGGGCTTGGGCTTTACCCAGCATCCCCGTTACATATGGGCCAGCATACTCAGAAAGAGTGGATGTGTTCGTCCCTCTTGATTGAGGAGAGCCTTGTGCGCCCGGTGTTGGTGTTTCGCCTGCCATGATTGCCCCTTATCTTGGAAGATACTTGTCTGCCTTGGTGTTGGCAGCAACGTTTTTAATGCTCTTCTTGCGAGCTTTTTGGATGCGGTCCATCATTGCATAGAGCTTACGCGCACCTGCTTCAGAAGAGCCGTTACCGATCTCAGAAACAATTCGTGCAGGAATGACAAACTCCCCATCTGCAAGGCGAGCAGGTTGCTTTCCCCCAATAGTAGCAGGGATCGAGTCAGATACGCCATCCCCTGGGCCACGGAGCATACGCCCGCCGTCTGAGTAACCACCCAGCGCAGAGATTCCCCCGCCAGCCGCCATTTTTGGTAGGTTTTTGCCCGCCCACTGTTCATAGGCTTCGTCTCTTGGACCAACCATGCTTCCACTGCCGGGTTCAAACCCATACTTAGATTGCCGCATGTCAGCGGTCTGCTCCGCAGGAAGTGTTTTCATAAAGTCCTGATAAGCAGGACTACGCAAATAATTTTGAATTGAATAGTCGCCTTCTTTGTATGCAGGTTCTCGGGTTTGCGTCTGCCTAAGCAAGTCGTTAATACCCCCAGTAGGCGCACTTGATTGTGTGGGCGCACTTGATTGTGTGGGCGTTACGGGTACTTGTTGGGCCGCAATATTTTTAGCTTCTTGAGTTTGAGCAGCTTGCGCTATGCCAGCATTACCTGGGGCCACGTATTTTGTTGGCGTAAAGTAAGTGCGCCCACCTTGGCCAGGACGGTAATTTGTGGTGTCGCCCAGTGGCACTTGTTGGCGCTCAGCAACTAAACTGGGGATACCGCCTTCGTATCCTTTATAGATACCCTGCTGCCCATCGTTGACAAGCCCCAGTTTCTTTGCCGCCGCGCCTAGAGCAGCATATCCAGCCAACTGCGCTGGCATTCCGTAACCGCCTGAAAGAACTTTCTTTGCCGCATCCCCCCCGGCGTTTAAGTATTTAAGCCAGTCAGGGGTGTCTTTGGCAAGACCAGTAATAGGGTCTGTGTCCGTCCTAATTTCACCTGTTTTTGGGTCAAGCGTGTACGCGTTCTGCCAATAGTCATCCATCTGCGTTGCAGTGGAAAATTTATTTTCATCCAGAGCAGTATTTAAATCTGCTGCGTCTTGGTCTAAATCTACCCACTCGTAGATATTGTCACCCTCTTCATTTACTCCAGTTATTTCATAGCGCCCAGCCATATTAATTCCTTCCAAAATAATTCATAAAATCTTGCTGTGAGTTTTGGTCACTCTCTTTACCCAAGACTTGCGACAGTAACTTTGTAACGTCATTTTCCTCTGATCCGTCTTGTAGTGCAAGGGGAGATGCCGTTTGAGGTTTAGCCCCACCTAGCAGGGGGTTCTTTTGCACCAACTGCCCTTGTTCATCTAGTTTTTGGGGCGTACTAGAAAAGTCTTTCCCGCCATAGAACACTTTAGCCAGTTCAGGCATAACCGTCTGATAGGTTACCGGAGTTTGTTGCTGCCCCATGATTGCGGCAAGAGGGTCAGTTGACGTTGGCGTTGTAGTTGGCGTTGTGGTTGTGGGTTTTTTGGTTGGTAACTTGACAGACGGAATTACGCCGCTTGGAAGTTTTGGTAGCCTTATATTGCCTGTTTTTTCATCAGTCAACCCAGCCCAAGATGTGTCTGTGGCCTCTGTAACACCAGTGATATTACCGTCACCGTCAAGCGTCAGCGTAGAACCATCATCACTTGTATACGTGTAGGTTCCAGATGTGGGATCGTACTTGTACGCGCCCATCCCAGAAGAGTCTTTGTCATAGAAACCTGTGTTTGTATCTACGGGTCCTAAGTCTTGAACGCCCCCACCGGGCAGGTCTTTGCCAAAGTCCGCAACACGTTTGGCCTGTTCTTCGGCTTCTTTGGCTTCTTGTGCCGCTCGAGCGGTCTCCGCATCTATGGCTGCTTGCGCGTCTGCTTGGGCTTTAGCTTGAGCAGCGGCGGCTTCTTCCTGCGCTTTAGTTTGGGCAGCAGATTCCTCGTCCGCTTTGCGTTGAGTCTCGGCTTCTTCTGCGGCTTTTTTGTCCGTCAGGTGTGTATCGTAGGCTTCAGGCGTTGTAAATCCAGCCGCTGTTGCCGCCTTTTGCTGGGCAAGATTGTCCCAGCCCTGCTCTTGAAGAGTTGATACACTTTTAATAAATGGTTCAGCATCGGCTTGTGCAGCTTTATACGTTTGCTCTGCCGCCGCCACTACATCTGGCGTGTGGTAGTTACTAGGGTCTTGTAGCCAGCCCCATTGATTATTCAATGAGTTGTACATGCCCATTTTTTCCCCGTATGGGTATGAAGGGTCTAGCCTGACTGCGTTATATTTATTCAATAAAGCGCCATAGGCATCGTTCTTAGCAAACCAAGCATCGTTTTTTTCTTTTAATGGCGTATAAGCGCCATAGGCATCCTGAATCTTTTGCTCATATTGTTTTAAAGCATCAATGTCTTCCGTGCTACCTTGATCTTGAACAAAATTATTGACGGCGTTTTGCTGACCTAAATCTTTATATCCAAGTGATTTGGCTGCTTTGTCTAAACCTTTTATGGTGGCATCAAACCCCTGATTGAACAGTTGGTAGGCGGCGTTGCTGTCTTTGTTGAATGCCGTTTTAAATGCATTGACTGTGGCTGACTGCTCTGCCTTGCTTAGCCCATCAAACCCAGGCATTTGTTTAAACGCTTCGTTTAACGCTTCGCTGGTGATTGCCCCGGTGACAATTTGAGCGCTGTTTATATCTGTATTGCCTTGGCGTGCGGCGGTGGCAAAGATGTTCCTGGAGATGTTCCCTGCAATCGCTCCGGCTTTGGCCGATTCTGTTGCTCCGGTCACGCCCGTGCCTGCAAATGTCTCGCCCGTGGTAATGTCTGTTTGGGGGCCAACGCCAGTTACATTGTTTGCAACGTACTCACCCCCGGCAGAGATAACGTAAGCTTTAGCCCCTTCAGTGAGCCATTCTTCGGGGCTACTGTTCTTCTTGGTAACAGCCGCCGCTCCGTTGATGTATGGGATTAAATAGACCTGACCCGTTGCCACAGCCGCCGCAATAGCAATCCATTTGGCCGGGTCTGCGGCCATGTCCTTGCCAATATTGTTGACAACTTTGCCAGCAACAGAGTCAGGGTTGTATGGGTTTAGTGCGCCCAAATCTTTGGTCAGTTGACCAACTGCGGATTGAGAGTTGAGTGGGTTTAAACCACCAGCACCGGGTAGCCAAACAGTCTTCCCGCTTTGGAATGGGTTGTCTAGGCCAGGGACAATATTCCCAGGAGTCGCCGAACCAGGATCATTGAAAAATGCTGTTGTAGCCCCGGCGGGGTCTTGGAAAAATCCCATATCAACCAACCTTCCAATTTGTGCCGTCTGAATACACAGGGGTGGCTACAGCGCCACCTGTCACTACCGTTGCTCCAAACACTGGAGCCAGAGCATCAGACACAAATGTCCTAGCGCCCTTGCCGCTGGTTACCGCGCTGGGCAGGGTAGCTACCGTGTAAACAGAATACAGCAGGTTGTTGTTTGTGATGAGTTGCTGGGTTGCGCTGTCAATCTGATTGAAGTACAGGCGCAACATATTGCGAAACAAATCTTCGTTTACCTTCTCATACTCAGGGGGTACAGTTGATAGCGCAGGCGCTACAAACTTGCGAATGTCAGTCATCGTCTGCCATCCTGACGAATGTCAATCCGTGGTGATCCAGCTTGCCACTGAACGCCCAAGGTGGTTGACCTGTACTCCATGGCTATTTGACGGCCACGCACCCTGATGTACACCTGACCTGTAAACGCTTCAATTGGAACAGTTGCCGTGCGAGTGACAGTGGCGTTGTCTGACCCACCTAATGATGAGGGGCTGTTGTACCCAGAACCTGAGTTTTGCATGGGCTTGAGATACATGGTCATCTGGGGGTTTGCTGCGGTAGAGCCAACAAACTTCACATCAGGCAACACACGCCAGATAAACCCAAACCTGTCCCCGTCTTCCACATCAAACTCTGCGGAGGTAATGAAGGACTCCATTGCCACAGCCGTTCCAGTGGTGTTGTCATCCACCCCAACCTCATGGTCAACCAGATTTCTCTCATAGGTGGCAGCAAGAGGGTAGTCCCTCAAACCAGAGTCCAGCCATGCTGTACGGGCCAAAGAGCCGTAGTACCAACAGCCCTGGCCTTGGTTTTCTGCGTAGTTGAAGATCACATAGCTGTCCACCGTGGTGCTTGTGCCCGAGCAGTAGAACCACCAGATTTCATTGAAGCCTTCATTTGTCCCAGCAAACACTTGATCAAACTGCTGCTTGTTGATGTCTTGGAAGACATACTGCCACAGGTCACAGTTCAGAGTCTGGGTTGTTCCCTGGTACTTGTAGAACTTGTCCACGCCCATCCAGTAGGCCACGCCGTTGGCATATGCCACTGAGTTTTCAGATGCTATGGAAACGTTGTCGCCCACAAGCTGAGAACCCCACACAACGGGCGCACCAACATATTGCAGGGAATACAAGGATGAGTCCGTCCAGACCAGCACCTCTTGACGGGCTTGCATGGCTGTAATGATCTCAGAGCCATGTGACAGGCGAAGGCTACCGGCCTGATTGGTGGCGGCAGGTGTCCAGTTCACCACAGATTCCTGATCAGACCAACGGATCAGCATGGGGTCTTGAGTGGTTGAGCCGTAGTCATTAGTTCCAAAAGCAAACACGAACCGGCTTGTATCAGACACCGTGATGTAGTTTTGGATGATTGGGCAAGCAGAAGCGCTTGCCAAACTGACGATGTTTATGCCCCGTGGAGAGACAGAATGAGTGCCAGACTGTGTCCCGGTGGTGATAATGTTTACACCGCCAAAGGTGGCGGTCAGATTACAGGTTGCCCCAGAGGAGCCAGCCACATAGTAGACCGTGCCTACAGCCAAGCCAGTTGGCAAAGCACCCGTAGTGGTGAGTTGGATTGCTGTTCCATTGGGAATTCCGCTCAAAGAGGCAAACGTTACAACCGCAGGGTTTGCGATGGTCACTGTGAACTCTGAAGCCGCCACGCCAAGGTTGGCGTTCCAATAATAAATAGCCCCAACCCGTGGGCCAAATATTAAGTCCTGACCGAAGTTAACTTGACTCCACAACCGCATAGCATCGGTCTGTACTTGGCCGTTACCCCATGTTCCATAGCCCCAAGGGCCAGTGCCCCAGCCTGTCAGCGGAACAGTGAATGAAGGCCCAGTGTTGATTTGGTACTGGGTAACGACTGACCCACCACCGGGAGAGCCTGACGCATCTGTGGCATTGGCTGTGGCCGACACCGTGATGGTGTAACTGTTTATGTTAATGACCGTAACCTGGAATTCACCCTTTAGGACTGCGGCGGTAATGTTCCCGCCAAGGCCGGTAATACCTGCGCCACTGTAGGTGACGTAATCGCCTGTAATGCACCCGTGGGCTGTGTCAGCCACCGTAATGGTGGTGGAGCCATTTGTTGCTGTAAACGGGTTGGTCAGGGTTACCGTTTCACGGATGGGAGTGATGTCGTTGTAAACACCGCCCCGCTCAATGTAGAACTTCAGGTTTGTGCCAACACCCAGCAGGTTTAAATTGCCCAGAGTCACCCAGGCCCACAGAGAGCGGCAAAACCCAAGAAACGTGGTTGCAGAGATTTGTTGCCAGCCACCAATTTTTTCTGGCGTACCCTGGCGAAAGCGAATCTTGTCGCAGTCATACCACCCATTCTCACTGGTGTAACGTGTGTTTTCTCTGTTTACACCGGGCTTGAGTTGAATCTTTTTGAGTGGCATGGTCTACCTTATGACAAGAACATGGCTCGTTCATCGATACGCCGATTTTGCAGCCCTTTGAGTATTTTCCCACCAGCCATGCAATACTTCAAGAGTTCTTCCGCAGCACCCGCTTTATCGCCCCGAAGCAGCTTCTGACGAAGCGTTGAACGCTGGAGTGTTCCAAGACCGACATTGAAACTAAAGCTAACAAGGCTATCATACATACCTTGTGTAAGGGGAACGGGGCAGAACTGAGCCACTCCACGCTCAAACCTTGCAAGATCGCTTCTGAGAATCCCATCTACTTCATCCTTTGAAAAAACCCGGTTATCTTCTGGCCGAAGCGGGTAAGCTCCTCTTTGATCCATTGGTATCTTAGCTTGGTCTGGGTAAAGTACATGTCCAACTCCTATTGTCCAAAGCAGGGCTGGGCACCGATACGGCTTGTATCGAATGCCCTCATGGTGACAGATGACCTTGATGGCCTCTGGGCTGAGCTTCATTTGCCGAACGCCCTGCCACCGAAGTGAAACGCAATAATCGAAGCGAACAGAGCCTGGGTTTCATCATCCCACAGTTGGTTTGCCATTTCCGCAAAGCTTACGCTGTTGGTGAAGCCATGCCAGATCAAGGCACAGTCAATGCCCACCAGAAGCAGGAAGAAGCCGTAGGTAATGACCGGGCGCACGCTGGCACGCAGGTTTTTCATCCAAGTGCTTGTGCCTTCATTTAAGCTAGTGTCGTGAGCGTATATGGCCTGCATCTCAGCCTGTTGAGCGCCGATCAGGGCTTGCTTCTCATTGGATTTGGTTTCCATCTCCAGTTGCTCTGACTTGATATGCTCGACCCGCTCTTGGGCCTCAAAGCCCAGTTTTCGCATCTCCAACTCCCGCTGAATCTGAAGCTGGGCCAGGGCCATCTCATGCTTCTTGTCGCTGCGGTCTTGGAAGAACTCCAGCAACTTGGGCAAGCCACCCATCAGGAAAGAGATCAGGGTTGAAAATAGGGTCAGCATTACTGTTTACTCCTTGAAAGCATTGTTGCCGCTATGAGCAGCAGGTTGTTAATCTTTTCCATGTCTTCAGGCTGTTCGGCCCATCCAACGGTAATCTGTCCAATGAACCTGCTGGGGTCAGGTGGAACACCCACTCTACACCCATAGGTCATTCCCTTCTCAATGTACCAAAGGCCAATCTCACTCTGCGCCTGGGTGTAGCTGCCGCAGGGTATCTCCCCCGCCATCAGCGCCACCACATCCTTGTTGTTGGCCGCATTGGATGTAAACAGCCCAATGTCCAGCCCGTCATTAATCTTGTCCCGGCCTTCCTTTGTGTAGGCTCTGTGTAGCACCCGTGTGCCAAACATGGGGTTGACCTTGAACACTGCCACAACCACTGCCCCAGTATGCTTGAACAGGTGTGACGCCGCATCCTCAATTCTGTCTTCTGCAATGGAGGGCATCTTCTGGTTCTCCCGGTATGCCCCCACCAACAATTCTTGGTTCTGCCAAAGAAAATACCCTGTAAACGTTACCACCCCCATCACCAGGATGGCGATTAGCTTGAATGGGCTGTCCACATAGGCCAGCACCTTGCTCAAGGTGTCATCTGGGTTCGGCTTCTCGTTTGGCATCTTCTTCAACCTGTTTACGCAGCTTCTCCACCTTCTCCATCTGGGCCTTGGCCTCCCGTTTCACAACCATGGTATCCACATATAGCATCCCCACCAGAGGGATCATCAGCACAAAGACCAGTGCAAACAGTGTCAGGACAAAAAGGTATCCAAACGACCCCGATGATGAAGACTGATCATCCACATTAGGCATATCAGGTATCCGATTACGAAAACCACCACCAGCGTTTCCAGCACCCTGTCCAATATCTGATTTTTTAACCTTTGTCGCCGCCATGCCTTCACCCGCTTTTCGTGCAACTCCCGTGCCGCCTGCTCCGATTTCTGATCCAACAGCTTTTGATACTCTTCAACAATTTCACGCCAGAGATCGGGTTGACCCATCTCCCAGCGCACCATTCTCTCAAGATCGGCATAGAACTGCTTGGTCTGCCGCAGATACATCACATTGTCTATGGCTTGTGTGGCAAGATCGTCTTTGACCCCCTTCTTTTGATTCTCTTCACGCTGATACTGGGCCTTTTCATGGCTGGCCTCCAACTCTGCGTGGCCCTTGAAAAAACTTGAAAGGGCTGAACCAACTTCACCTGTGATCTTTGACAGATCAGACCCGGTTTTCTTCAGGTCTTGGTAAACGCTGATACAGCCCTTGATTCCTTCATATGCCCCTTTGCACAGGGCAAACGCCGTTATTGGGTCAATGGCTGCTCCACGGTTTCAGGTGGCACTTGGGGGTCAGCCTGTTCCTTGATGTGCAACATCAAAGCCATTGCATTGGTCTTGGCTGGGAGTTCCCCCAAAGCCCCAAGGATCATGTTTACAGCGTCAATTGGCAGTTCTAGTTTTATCATTTGTTCTCCAAAACAGTTATACGGGCGGTGAGTGATTGAATGATGGCTTGTTGTTCTTTGATTGCGGCGACCAACAAGGGCATTACATCTGTGTATTGCAAGCCCAGTTTTCCATTTTCGTTTTCATTAACTGCTTCTGGCAAAACTTCTTTAACATCTTGTGCAATCAAGAAAGCCCTGCGTGTTCCTTCTTCATCTGTTTTGTATTTGCCAATTACAGTTCTAAGTGTCGATATTTTTTGTGATGCGTTTTCAATCGGCTCAATAATATCTTTCATTGTTTCATCAGAAAGACCAGACCAAGCCGTAGCACCGCTTGTTAAATAAACACCTGTTGTTCCATCTTTTAATACATTAAAACCACCATTACTACCATTAGGGCCGGTATCCCATTGAACGCCACCCTTTTTAAGTTGCATTAATGCTGATGTTGATGATGCCCCTGTCGTAGTCCCCACCAGCAAGTTACCGCTGGAGTCGATACGGGCGCGTTCTGTAACTGAAGGTGTTCCGCTTCTAAAAATAATGTTTCCACTACCGTTTAAGTTAAAGTAACCGTCATTGGTATTGGACTGAATTTGAAAATTAGACGATGAGTTAGTTACTGTTATCGTGCAGTTATTAGAGGAATCAGCAACGTTGAATTTAGTTGCAGGACTTGTAGTACCAACACCCAAATTCCCACTAGCATCAAGCGTCATTGCTTGGGTGAAGGTGACTGTGTTTCCTGCTGTGCCAGAGGGGGCGTTGTACCACTCATGCTGACCATTAAACTGTCTGTATCGACTTGCGTAATTGGTTGCAATATATTTGTAATCTCCAGCACTATTTACAAATGTATTTGTCTGCACATGAGCCACTTGAGCATTGTTTTGTGAACCAAAAAATGCTTCATTTATTTGCAAACCTTTATAAACACTTATCCAAGCACTAGGCGTAACACCCAAGCCAAAGTTACCAGAGCTATCAAACCTTGCACACTCCACACCGCCTTCAGCAAAGGCAATGGTGTCAGCCGCAGGGAAGAAGATGCCTGTGTTTGCGTCCGTTCCCCTGATAGCAGGGGTTGCGGCAGAACCGTCAACATCCGACAGCCCGTCTGTTCCAGAAAGAATCAGTGACATGGTTATGCTCCAGCTTGTTGTGCTTGTGCTTGATACGCCGCAATGACTTCAGCAGTCCAAGCCACATTGCAGATTGCAACGACATTGGCAGGGATACCCGTCAAGTCTTGACCCGGCGCAAGGCTTGAACGATGGTAGGTCTTGCTCAGTTCGTTGCCATCTTCCATGATCTTGGTGGCTTCACGGTAGAGAACAGTGCCATTCTCAGTGACGGTGATTTGATCGATTGAGGTGGTTTTGGTGATTGGCATGGTGGTTCCTTTTTAAAAGTCCATTTGTTTAATTCAATGCAGATAATTTATGCTATTTCGTAACAGCCAGTAAAAATTAAAACTGTTGAATTTCCAAAAATGTTTAGTGCACTCATTGTTGCGCCAGAAGAGGCAATTCCAACGGCAGTTATTGTTGTGGAGTTACCTATGACACGAGGTGCTAAAAAAGTAGTGTTTACTGCTAGGTCTCCAAAATATCCAACGGATAAGCCTTGTTCTTGAAAATTTGCTTTTGATGTAAATGGCAATCCTGATATTGTGGAATTTGATCCAGTCCCTAATGAAGTCAAATCAATTCTTCCAGTGATGTAAACGATGCGGCCAATTTTTGTATAAGTACCTTGCTGTCTTCCGTAAGTTGTATTTCCTCCTAAACTAGGCGTCCAAGTCCCCTCCTCATAATCATCTAGCGTGTTTGCGTCAGTTGATGCTGATTGAGTTGCGGGGAAGGTGATGCCAGCACCAGAGGTTGAGGGGGTTGCGTTACCAACGCCAATGGTATTTATGACTTTAAGACCACCAACGGCATTAATCTGCATAACTTCAGAATTCGAAATTGCAAACTGAATGGCTCCGCTAGATCGGTTTGTTTGAATCCAGTTGTAATATGCACCATCAGCATCAAAACCAAAACGCACATTTCCAGAAGTTGTTGTAGACGCACGAACTTCCACATCAGCACCTGCGCTTGAGATGTTCAGTTTTGTGGCAGGAGAAGCAGTACCAATCCCCACCCTTTGTGAAGCGTCTACAGTAACCGCCGTTGTCCCAGCAGTTTGGATGTTTAACACCCCGCTGGTGTCAGCAGTCGTTACTACCCCGGCGGTAGTGGATGCGTTGATTGATGAGGCCATTATGCGGCTCCTTTAAGTGCCGCTACATCGGCTTGCAGTTGGGTGATGAGGGCTTGTTGTTTCATTACGCCACCTTCACAATAATGCGTGCTCGGCCATCGGCTTCAATTGCAATGACTTTTCCGACCGCTTGTTGATACTGTTCAAAAGTTGGGTTACTGACTGCTTCGCCTTTGATAGCGCCATTGTCGTTCACGGGAACAATATATTGACCAGCAATTGCGCCTGTCACATTAACGGGAACTTGACCCGCAAAAGCAATACGGTCAACAACTTGACGAGCATCTTCTAATTCATCTCCAGCTAACCCGACTCCCCATGTATCACCGCCAACATAAGATGGGTCTGTTGATTTAACAACAAATGACACAGCGTCAGCAAATACATTAGTCAGCTTACCTTCAACATTAATACCAACAACATCACCTTTGGCAATAGTAAAGTCGTCAGCCTTGGTCATGTATTCAGCATAGTCTGCGCCTGATGCGTTTACAGTTCCTGCGGCATTGATTGAGCGACCAGTTCCAGTATTTTTACCAATTATTTGAACAGTATTTGCCCCGTTCCAACCTTGGTTGTCTGCCGTAGCCCATGCAACAGATGTATATGCGCCGCTGTTTTCACCTTGAAAAGCAATAATTCTTGAAGCAACAGCAGCATTTTTATAAATTATGTGGTTAGACCCACTCGTAGTCCCCACCAGCAAGTTACCACTAGCATCAAGCGTCATTGCTTGAGTCCAAGTAATAGCCGTTCCTATTGAAGAAACGCCGCCTTGTGGAGCGTTGTAAAAAGCATGTTGTCCATCACGCTGTGCATACTGCGTTGCATACTGGCTGTTTGCTGAATATTTCCAACCAGAATTGTAATAAGCATTGGTCATCAAAATTGTTTCGTTGGTAGCATTACCCCAAATGCCATGACCAACATATCCAACTTCAATTGCTTTACCCAAACTCCAAGCACTAGGCGTAACACCCAATCCCAAGTTACCGCTGGAGTCAAGGGTCATTAAATCCACTGAATCCGCAGGGTCTGTGAATTTCAATCCAGACGATGTTGACCCCATCTTGATGTAGCTGTAAGGCACACCCGCACTGTATCTACCAATTTGAAATTTTGAGGATGAATCTGGTGTAATGCTTATGCCACCAGCAACAGTAAGTTTTCCATAAGTTGCAGAGACAGTGCCTGTATTTACAGTTAAATTTGTGCCATCCCAAGTCAGAGAACTGCCCGATGTTGGCTGACCGCTGGAATTAATATAAGCCACACCGTTGGCAGTTACAGAGGCCAAAGATGCCATCGTCCCCGATGTGGACGGCAAGGTCACAGTCACAGTACCAGCCACTGCTGGTGCGCTCAGAGTCACTGCCCCTGATGTATCGCCTGAAACAACAATTGAACTCATATTCTTTCCTTAAAGGACAACCCAGCGTGAGCCGCTGGAAACAGTAACTACAGCACCGCCAGAAATAGTGATCGGGCCTGCGGATGAGCCTGAATACCCAGCCGCAATTGTGTAGCTGGTAGCCACCGTCAAACTGTTCACCACAATCCCGTTGCTTGCCACTGGCACTCTGGCTTGGAATTCACCCGTGGAGGGCTTGTACAGCAGGAAAGCGTTCCCGGTGTACAGGTTCTCTGCCGTGCCTGTCGTTGCCCCGGCAAACACTGGGTACAAGTTGCTTGCGGTGCTGGTGTCGTTGCTAAGAGCCGATCCACCAATTGATTTCCAAGCAGGAGATGCCCCGCTGTAGCCTTCAAACTGATTGGTCGTGCTGTTGTAGCGCATCATGCCCGTTACAGGCGAGCCGGGCTGTTGCCCAGTCGTTCCCTTGCTGATCGTCAATGCACCCGTGGAGGTGAAGCTGGAGTCAGCCGTTGCTGTCAGGGTGGTAAACGATACCGCCCCGTTGGTGTTGCTGATCTTGATGAAGTCAGTGCCGTTCCACGCACAGACTGCGTATTCATTGGCAACGATGGTGACCCCGGTGGTTGGGCCTACGCCCACCAGCTTGATGCTCTGGGTGCTACCGGTCTTGTTGATGACGATGTATATCTTGGATTGAGCCGGGGCCGTGATGGTGCGGGTAGCTGTCCCGCTGGCCGTCCACAGAAGAACAGCTTGCCGTGATGTGTTGGCAGCAAGGGTTGTAGTGGTGAGCGTTACATCCGCATCAGAGGTGATGGTGGTTGTGCCTGCAATAGCCGTGTCCAACAGCGCCGTGATGCTGTTGTTGACCGTGTCGCCCCATGTGCCACTTAGCTCTCCCGTGACCGGAAGGGCCAAACCCAATAGTGATGTTGCTGCTGTTGCCATGTTTAAACCTCAAGTTACGACTTCTGCCCAAGCTGGAGTCTGTACATCTGATACATCTCCCCAGCCCGGTGTCTGCGGGTTGTTGATATTTTGCCACGAAGGTATCTGCGTGTCATCTATGATCTTCCAGTAGACGGCAATCACACTGCCCACCGATCCTGTTGCGTTTACACCTGTCAGGGCAAATGTCCTTGCCGCCATCGACATGGTTCCAACTGCCGCATCTGCTGAGACACCTGTCAGGGCAATCGACACCTCTTTGACAACTGTTCCAACCGCCCCATCCGCTTGGTTACTGTTCATTGGGACAATAACCCCGCCGGGGAAGCCAGACGCAAAATTCCCGGTCAGTTCAACCTGTGCGCTCTGGACAACTGTGCCAACCGCCCCAGATGCTGAAACCCCAGTCAGGGCCGTTGCTTTGTCCCCAATAACGGTTCCAACCGCCCCAGATGCTGCATTGCCCGTCAACGCCAGAGAACGAGTCCCTACCGCCACAGTCCCGTCATCGCCGGTAGCCAAGTTGCCACTCAGGGCAATCTCTTTGCCGTGGTCAACCGTTCCAACCGCCCCAGCCGCAGTAACACCAAACAGGGCAATCTCTAGGGCTGTCCCTACACTGCCAACCTCACCAAAAGCTACATCGCCATCCTCGCCTTCTGATGTGCTGGGAGCCATCGTCCCAACTGCACCAGAAGCTGACACGCCCGTTAGGGCAAGAATCAGTTCAGGCGAGACTGATCCAACAAAGCCATTTGCCTCATTGCCTGTTGGATATACCGTCCCTCCACCCCAAGGGCCGCTACTCCATGTACCGTCACCCCAGCCAAGAGACATGAACTACCTCTTAGGTGGTAGCCAAGCGCAACAAAGCGGTTGATGTGGTGTTGGAGGGCATCGTCAAGGTGAAGGTTCCAGCCGTGATCGTCTGGGAGCCAAAGGTGTGGACACTGACCGCCTTGTTGCTTTGTGTTGAGTTATAGATTAACACCGCATCAAACGCCGTGGTCAAAGTTACCGTGGTATAGGTGATTGAAGCCGAAGGAGTGAAGAAGGCTACGCCAGCGGTTGCAGAACTATTGGTTGCCGTAGGAGGAGTTGCAGCCGTTACGGCTACCCCACCCGCTGTATACCCAGTACCTGACACTTCCCCAGTAGCGGAATATGCCGTAGTTGCGGCATTGTAAGTGGCTGAAGTTAGATACAGCGCAGCTTTAAACGTGTCAGTAGCGCTAGTGCCCCGTGTGGGAGCAGTGCCAAAGTTGTGCGTTGCTGTCAGCAACTCACCCATAAACGAAGTGGTCATTGATTGTGTGTTTGCCATGATGTTTCCTTTAACCTATTGATGCGGCTTCAGCACCGGCAAAAACCGGCATTTTCTTCAACTGGACATGGGCAGAACGATGTACAAGTTCGCCCTCCAACCAATACTCAACCCAAGTGGTCAGTTCATTGTCATTGTCCACGGTTCCTTCCCGCTTCTCAAGCAAGGAATCATCCATATCGCCTTTGGTGGTTGTGACTATCAATTTGAACTCCTGATCAATGCTGTAGTTGATGTGTTGGCTGGCATTGTGATTAAAAACGTGGTGGTTGATGTTTTGTCAGACCCAAAGTCCAGCACGGCTACCGATTTATTGCCCTGGGTCGAGTTGTAGATCAAGGCGCATCGGGCCGTCAGGGCCGCTGTCCACGATACATTGTCAAACCCTACATAGGCCGTATAGCCAGATGTGCTGACCGTGATGCCGGTCATTGTTGCTCCACCAGCCACATAAGTGCCTGTAGCCGCCACTTCAGCGGTTGAGGTATACACCGTGGTGTCCTCGTTTAGATTGGCATTGCCTGTGTACAGAGCAATCTTGATCACATCCGTGGTCAAGTCATGGATGCCCTGATAAAGCTGAGCCTTGAAGCTGGTGGTTTGGGTTTGGACAATACTCACGATACAGAAACCCTAACTTGCCCGTCACGATAAGCATCCATACGCTGTTTGCCGTCACCCAAGTTTTTGAGCAGAGCAATCGCCTGGACATACCGTTGATTGACCAATGCAACCATGTCTGGCTCACCCTTCATGTAGGTGTAAGCCTCGCACAGAGTTCCGTACAGCAGCGCAGAATCAAAGTTATCCCCCAACCATGTGGTCAAGGCGGTCACAATAGACTCTGGGTAGTAGTAGTAATGCAGTTCAGCGCCATAGGCGGTGTTTGGTGTTGGGCCAACAATGAACGACAACTCGTTCACATTGGTAGACTGAGGGCCAAAAATGGCGTAATGCTTGGGTGTACCCGTTGTGGCGGGGTTGGGATACGCATCCCGCATGAAGTTCACATCTTTGTTGAGCAAGTAGATGTAGCTCCCCCCGCCGCTTGGATAGATAGCCAGCGAATACACAGACAAGAAATCATCTGGACACGCCAAATACTTATTACTAGCCGTGAGCGTTCCTGTCACATTCTTGCGAAGGTTTGCAATCTGGACAGTGTTGTAGATACGCTGCTCCGCCTGCTTGATCATTGTGTTCATGTCCGTTGTGTTGAACGTGTTTTCACAATAATCGCTGACAGCGACTACAAGCTGGGCATAAGTCAGTGCCATGGTTATATCAACCCATTGGGCCTCGTGACATCACACCTTTGGTGGCCGCGCCAGTACCACGCATCTTGATACCGCTGGTTTTGACTTCGTCATTGATGCCAATGCTCACGCCGTCCATGGGAGTCCAATCAGCTTTGCGGCTGATGGGGTTTTTGGGGCGCATAGGTACACCGGGTTTGCCGTCCATGGTGTGCGGTTGAGCATAGACGCTGGCAGAACCAACCTCTTTACCCATCATCTTTTTGCTGAATTTACCCATTACTTGCTCCCAGATTTCTGGTTCATTGCGCGAGAAAGATTCTTCCCGTATGTTTTACGGTCCATGCTGGTGGGCCCACCTTTTTTAAGTTTCAAGGCAGTGCCCTTGCCACCCTTGTGTTTTTGGGCGTCGTGCTGTGAAAAGGCTTTTTTAATCATAGCCTTGTCTTGTGCCATATCTTTCTTGTCCATGTTCGCTCCTAAGTTACGCTTACCGTTACTGTACCAACACTTGCCGTTGCCACCAAGTAGTTTGGCGTTAAATCTACATCAAAGAAGCTAGACCCACCCACCGGCCTCCAGCCCCACTGAATATCTCTTGACCCACCAGATGGAAACCCACCCACGTTAATACCCGAAGTCACATAAGTCGTATCCGGACGGGGTTGACGAACCGCTTGAGGATCATCCACCGGATACATACCCAACTGTAACTGCGGTTGGTCTGGGTCCCAGCACTCTGGGCACACCTTGATCTGGAACAGCTTGGTCTTAATGACCTCGTTTTTAAGCTGCTTGAGTTTAAAACGCTGCCCGCACCGATCGCACTCGGCAATTGAAAACTTGCCAGAGGAGAACCGATTACCCATTACGGAGTACTCCCCCCGATGAAGGACTGCCTGGGCACTAAGCGGATCGCGGCTTTCTCATGGTCTTCACCTGCGGCAAGGTTGAACTGCTCGTCATAGACCGCTTTGAGCATGTCCATGCGCCCTTGTAGTTCAGGAACCTTCATTGCAATGTAGTACGCCAAGCCCGCCACAACGCACGGCAGGAAGCGGAAATTCATGTCCGCAGTCTCCACACCAGCACCAGCGTCTTGAACTCGACGCATGCGGTAATAGACAAACTCGTATGAGGTAGACCCATCAGGGGTTGGCCACACAGTCACAGCGGGTAGCTGGGGCACATAGACGGCTGTTGAGGCGGTGTGAGCCGCTGCCGTAGTGTTGTTTTGCCCGCGAAACACACTGTTCAAAGTGTTCCCGTCAATGTAGCCGTAGTACATGGTCTCATTGTCCAGCTTGATGTAGCCAGATGATGCCAGTCCCACAGTCGAACTTAGAGTAAGTGTGGTGGCTGTGCTGGTAATGGTGCTCGCCAAAGTCAAAGTGGTCGTGCTGGTCTCACCAGACAGACGTTGAATCCAGACCTGAATAGGCCGGGCTTGGGTTAATTTGTTGGGGATTGTGGCGTAGGTAGAAACACTAATACGCGTGATGGACAAGTCAGCTTGAGTGGTGGCGCTGTTGCCGCCCGTGCGGATCACATGATCCAGCAGGTCAATCGTATCCAACGGCAGCGGGTACGTGTTCAACCCCTGCACCAGCGGGAAAGACCCAGCCTCAATCGTCCACATGTTTAGACCACGGTTGGCCCACTCAATGGTCATCAGGTTCATAGACCTGCGTGCAGTACGCAGATCGTAACCAGAGCGCATCTCACGGCCAGCCCTCTCCCACGCTTCCTCGGCAATCTCCGTGAAGTCAGGGTTAAACGCTGTGGAGCCGGTTGTGGTCATCTAAATCCTGCCGTTTTCTTTGCAATGTTTTTGGGCTGCGCCACAAACTGTTTACCTGCCGCCTTACCCGCACGTTTGGCTTTGGTGGTTGCTGCGTACTCCGAAGAAGACAAAGACTTGATTGCTGCTTCAGGTAAGTATCTCTCACCTGTTTTTGACGAGGGCTTCCCCGACTTGGTACGCCATTTCTGGTCACCCCAGTTTTTAAGGGAAGTCTGCGGTGCTTTCAATCTTTGTATCCCCCACCAGCAGCTTTGTACTTCTTAGCCACAAGTTGTGCCTTACGGGCTGACCACTGACCCGCGCCTGTTCCCTGTGTAGCCGCAGCTTTTACCTGAGACACAATCCGTTTACGCATGCCCGGCTTAGTGTAGTTTCCAGCCGCATTCACCGTTCCGCCTTCAGCGTACTCAGTAAAGTTAGTGTCATCCCGACGGGCCTTCTTAACGCCTTTGGGCATCTTGGACGGGTTCATGGCCCCCATGCCGCGACTAGCAATCATACAAACTTCCCACGGGTTTTACCCTTGGTAGCAATGCCATCTGCACGTTTGGAAGCAGTCATGCCGCCTTTGGCGTACTTCTGCTCTGGCCTTTCCTTGGTGTACTTTTCTTCTTCCCGCATCTGTCTAGCGGCTTCCCGCGCTTTTTCAGTGCCAGACTTTTCTTTTTCTTGCCCTTGCCCACGAGAAACCTCACGGGTCAATTCATTCAAATCTTCGTTACTTCTAGGCTTGCGTCCTGTCACAGCAGTTCGAGCAAGGTCCGCTATTATTGTCGGCCCCATAGCAGCCAAGCCCAATCCAGTAGCAATTGCTCTGCCCGGTTCGTTTTCAATTTTGTCTATCCGTGAACCCACAGTATCAACAAACTTTTTTGTAACCGGCATGTTTTGCTCATCGTTTATGTCCCGTGCTATTTGCCGTGCGGTTTTTCTATCAGCCATGATTTACCCCTTTAGCAGGCGCGACCGCCCTTAGCCATCATCTTGCCTTTGGTCTTGCCTTTTTGAGCAATACCATCAGCGCGACTAGATGCAGAGCCACCTTTGGCGTAGGCCATGCCGCCGCCCATCATCTTTTTAGCCATGCCGCCGTGTTTCATTTTGCCTTCGCCATCAGCAGCAAAAGCTGGCATTTTCTTGCCGTCTTTCATAACCATGGGCATACCGCCACTGGCCATCTTTGTAGATTTTTTCTTGGCCATCATGGCCATCATGCCGGGGTTCATTTTGCCTGCCATATCACCACCTCTTCTAAAAGTTTTGCCTTTATCGGCGTTGCTGAACTCTTTTCCCACGGACTGTGGGACTCCTACTTTCTTGGCAAACGATGGGTTGTGGGCCACCGCCTCCATGAACCTGTGCTGCTTACCCGATGAGCTAGGCATTAGTACATCCGACCTTTGGTCCTACCACGCTGGGCAATACCATCAGCACGAGATGATGCGGAGGAGACTCCACCGCCACGCTTGTACCCAATTGCTCCACCCGAAGTATCAGCTTCAGACATACCTTTTTTGGGTTCTTTAAATTTACTGGCTTTCTTGGGTCCAGCCATCCACATCAGGGGGTTGGTAACTTCTTCACGACCTTTAGCGGCGACTTCCGAAGCTTGTTTAGCCACTGTTTCCATCGGCTTCTTAGCATCTCGGGCAGCTTTCAGTGCTTTGAGTGATTTAAAGGCAGCTGCTGCGCCAAGGCCAAGACCTGTGGCTCCAAGAGCAGCTTCAATGTTACGGCTGGTCTCAGTGCTACGTTCACCACCAGAAGACTCCGGAGCCTTTGCACTCTGACCAGGAATCTGACCAGCGGGCTCTTCAGCTTTAGGAGTAGCTTTAGGGGCAGGTTTAGCCGCAGGCTTGCTACGAGGCTTCGATGCTTTTGGACTCATCTCTGAGGTGTACATCTCACCTGTTTCTTTGTTGCGTTTCATCACCGGGTTATACAACTCACCCGTTTCTGGATTGCGTTTTGATTTTGACTCTGCGCCTGTCTCATCCATAACGTCAAGACCGACATCACCGCCATCATCAAATTTAAATTTGCGCTTCTTCATGATTGCTCCTTAGCTAATAGCACTGCGTTGTTCTTTCATATACAGGTCAATTTTGTTCTCTAACCTGTCCAACCTGTCCATTATTCTGTTGATATCCGTGTGCAAGTCTACCTTCGTCACGTACTCTTTGGGAAGCTCTTCCCGAGTCTTGTTCAGAAGGATTGTGATCCTTGCCAACTCTGCTGACTTCTCCCTCAGATTCCAACCTAGCAACCCGAGCAATGTAGTCAGCAAGAGATTCCATATCATCAGTTCCATCTCAACACTTCCAAGCCCGAAGGCTCTTGTTAATCCGGCTGTTTGGGTCTTTGGCTGTCTTCTCGGATGTGAGCTTTTTCTTCATCCCAGTCATCCTTGCACAGAAAGAGTCGCGCCTGCTGCCGCCCTCGGGCTGCGGTGCTTTCAAGCCCGGCTTGCCGGGATTGGCTTTGTTGTAGGAAGCTCGGCCTTTGGCGTTCAAGCCGCCCTTCTCCGATTTGCCTTCTTTGCGTTGCCATGCTGGTGACTTAGCCATTTGCTACTTTCAAGTGCGGTTTTGCATGCTCCTTGAGGAGTGGTTGCAAAGCGTCTTGCTCAAAGTTACGGGTGAATTCTTGTGTGCCGATGTGCGGCAAGCTGATCATTGGGTCGAGGTAAATCTTGTACCCGTGCTCTCTGGCCCTGCGGCAGAACAGGTAGTCTTCCCCAATGTACTCTCCATTGACAATAGCAAAGTCAAAGACCGCGTACTCATCTGCGCCGTCGCCGTCGCCTTTGTACTTCCACTCAGGGTGAGCTGCGATCAGGGACTCAATGACATGGCGGCGGATTAACATGAACCCGGTTGCCACGCTCTCAACCCGCATTAGGCCGTTCTCGTCAAACTCCAACTGGTTGTGTTTATCCAGATAGAAGTCTAGGAAGAACTTGGCATCTGCTGCCCTGCGGGGGTACGTCCCAGCCACAATGTCCCGGTCTGTAGACAGAGCCAGCAAGCGGGTTACAGCGTCCACATTGATGACCACATCAGCGTCTACAAACAGCAGATCAGTGCAGTCTGAGTCCATGAAGTTCATCACCAGCTTGTTCCGAGCCTTGGTGATGATTGAGCAGCCAGACAGGTGCACCAGATGAATCTGGACACCCATCTTGTCCAACTTGGGGACAAGTTGCGCTATGGCAAAGCAGGTCTTGATGTTGACCTTACCATCGTAACAAGGGATCGCAATCATAAGCTTGCGTCCCACCAAGTTGAAGCTCTTATCAGCCATAGAACACCACTGCGGTTGTTGTTGCGCCTACCACTGCGGAGATGTTGGTATTACATTTAATACCTTCTCCAGGGAACAGAATGTAGATAGAACCCGCCGCCGCTGGCGCAGTGAATGAAAACATAGCTGTCCCGCCTGTTCCGTCATTTAATACAACCGTTGCGCCCGTTGAGTAACTGATTGATATACCTTTAATGCGGGCGGGCCCACCAAAGATAGTAGTAGTCGCTCCAGCAGCCGCAGCCGCTGACTTAACGTCTGTTTGCATTGCCATAATTAATCTCCTGTGAAGCGGGGGCCGAAGCCCCCTGGATCAATTAAGCGGATGCTGGAAACTGCGTACCGTTAGAGTCGGCAACCACATACACGATGGTGTACTGCACAGTACCAGCGGTAACAGCAGCCACAGTGGGAGTCATTGTGGCAATCACTTTAACGTCCGTTGCGCCAATACCAATCCCGTTGGGGGATGCAGTAGAAGCTGCGCCACACCATGCGCCCAATTTGGCGGCTGCGTTGCTGATAGCCGCACGGCCAGCAGAAGTCACATCTGTAGCGGCCCAGTACAAAGCGGCGGTAGTGCCATCCCCAATGCTGACGTTGGCGGCGGTTGAACCTGTAAACGCAACAATGGTGTCAATGTTGATTTCAAGGATTTGAGCGCCAGCAGGCAGCACACAAATGGTGTCGGTAGTAGCTGAAGCAGCTTGACCGGTGTAGTTCTTTTTGAAGGTTTGAGAAACAACGGTTGCGCCGCAGTTTTCCATAGTACCGACAGTGGTGCCGGTGGTGTTACGAACAGTGCCCAACAGCCAGGGGCCAAGGTGAGTAGCGAAACCCATAATCAATTCTCCATGCGTTAAGGCGTATCAATCTTGCATGACAGTCAGCCGGGACTGTTTGATACACCGGTTTTCCCGGAATAAATGCAATATACACTAAAAGAAAAAGGGGCACAAGGCCCCTTTTTCAGTTTCATCAAGCGCCAGGGGACCCGAAGATACCCAAGGGGTCTGACACGCCGAAGCTATAACGCTCACGGGCCTTGTAACGGACGTTACCAGTGTCGAAGTCACCATCCATCTTGGTGTCCAAAGGCATACGCACAAAGTGCTTCAGCCCGTTAGGCACGTCGGTAGACAGGAACCACGCATTGGTGTCGGTCAGGTAGTGGTTGACACAGTAGCCCTGGGGGATAGAGCCGTTGTTCTTCAACGCGTTGATGTCGTTGTCGGTCGTGCCAACACGCAATTCGGTCTCCAAGAGACGAGTTGCAACGAACATCAGAGCAGGAGGAACAATCAACTTCTTGGGCTTGGCTGCGATCAACAGGCCACGCTCGTCCGTCCATGCAGCGATCTGAATAACTGCGTTTTCCAACGAAGTCTCATTCAAGTCAGCGGCGGTAGCCGGGCGATTGCTGTTGGTTCCACCAGAGATCAACGGGTGGGCGGTAGAGCATAAGCTCACGCCGTCACCGTAAGTCACCGTGGTGTTGAACGCATTGTTCAACACAAAGGCAGCTTTGACCTGTTTGGTGTAAGCCATACCGCGAGCCAGCGATTTGGTGTAGCGGCTGGACAACGAGTCATACAAGTTGTCTTCCACTGCTTCTTCCGTGATGGCGAAGCCCATTGCGATGGTTTCATGGTTGTAGCGAGCAGTCCATGCTTCCTGGGCGTTGTCGTACTGGATCGCAGAACCTTCGTTCTTGACCGGTGCGGCAGAGAAGCCCGACAGTTTGGTCTCTTCCTCAAAGGAACGCTCAGAAGTCTCGGTTTCGTAGATTTCTTTGTGCTCTTCAGGGTAGGTCGCATACTGCAAGCCGAACAAAGCGTTCAGGCCGGGGAGCAGTTCTTTAAGTAGTTGTGCGCGTGAAATTGCCATTTCTTACTCCTTAAACACCAGTGGTGTTGTTGTATTGGTGAGTGTTGATCTTCACCAAGAGTTCAGTGTAAGTGTCGGCAGCAGTGGCGGTCTCAGGCACAACGTCGATCACACGGATTGGGATGGTAGCGGTCGTACCAGCACCGGTCAGGGTCACAGCGTAAGCAGAATTACCAGTGGTAGTGCTGCCAGCGTTGAGAACCAGAGCCAAGTTAGTGCCGACAACAGTCCGTCCAGCGGAACTCATGGTAGTGCCAGAAGACACAACGGCGACCTTGAACAGGGCCATGGGGTCATCCACAACATACGCATAAGCATAGTTGCTAGTCGTGCTGATTGAAGCGGGAATATATTGGCTCTGAACGGTTTGGCCGCTAGAGTTCACATATTGACCGCCAACAACTACGCCAACAATAGTGCCAGAGTTGGTGGTGGTTGAGAGAATCAGATAGCCGGTGCTGTCGATTTGAACCGTATCTCCAGAGAAGATAGCAGTACCAAAAGAAGCGGCAACGGGAATCTGTCGAATAGCACCAGCGTATGGCATGCCGTCAATACGATTGACAGGCTTTAGGCCATAGGGTGCGGAGACAGTGGGGTAAGCCATTGAAAGACTCCTAAAGATTAAGAACCAGAACCGAAAGCTCGTCCCTTAGTCACTGTTGAGCGGCGCTCATTAAACAGCGGCATACGGGCATCGCTCTCGCGCATGTAGGTGTTGTCTACCGAATCAATTTGCGAATCAGTAATATTTTGGAAAAACTGACTACGCTGACCGACAAACTCCACCGGGGTTTTACAGAGGATGAGTCCACCTACTTCGATCGCATCTTTAAACCGACTATTGGGTTCGGCAAAAAGCTGCGCCTCAGGGTGATCCGAAGCCTTCACAGGCTCCCAGCCCTCGCGGAATTTTGAAGATACATTCTTGGCATCAGCTTGACCCATCATGCTGGTACGAATCCAGCGAAACGCATAGCCCGGCTCTTCGTCAACTTCGGGTAGAAGTTCAGCGGGTGCCCATTTGGTTATTGGGCGCACTTCACGAGCGCGAGATTCTGCAATACGATTGGTTCTAGTCTGTTCAGTCATGTTTTCCTCATTTCTTCCGCAACCTTACGAGCATAGAGTTCCAAAGGAATTCCAAGCCGCTTGGCGATATTCACCTGCGACGGGCTGAGCACGATTTTTTTAGATGCAGTGCTGCGCGTTGCGGGTGCAACAACATTTGCTTTCGGGCGCTGAGAAGAGTTAGCTTCAGCGGGATCATCGGACGCAAATTTATCCGAGAACCTTTGGCGAATCTCTCCGTTGAGTCTCTTGTAGTACTCATCCGAAGTAGGGTCAACACCATCTTCCAAAACCAGCTTTTCATGCAACGCGAGAGCATAGCTGGTCATTAGCCGGTCTTTTCCGAACCATGGATTCTTAGCTTGCCAAGCATCCACTTTAGGATCAGACGGTGCTTCCCGCGTGATTGGTGTAGTTTGTACCTCAACATCATCCGTTTGTAAAGGGGTAGCTTTAAAATTACTTACCTTGTCCGCACGAATCTTGGCGGTGGTCAGGTTTTCCTGGGCTTCCACAAGCCTGTCAGAGTCTCCAGACTCATACGCTTCTTTGTAAGCACGCTTGGCTGTCTCAACTTCGTTGGCAACAACCCGTTTAGCCTGCTCAAGTAGTGCTTCTTGGTTAGTATTCAACGATCCTTTGAGCTTTTTATTCTCATCTACGACCGTCTGCGCCAACCGCAAAGCCTCTTCTTTTTCACGGAAAGCCGCCTCTTTTGCCCGGCGTTCATCGTGATAGCCACGCCCCAAGTGAGCCAATCGCTCCTTGAGTCGCTTGTCGCTGTATTTAGACAGTTCCTCGTCCGTCACCTCATCAGGGGGGGTGTCCAGGGGCTTACGGCCTCTGTCCTGTGCGGGTGTATCGTCAACGATTTCTATCTCAGGCTCGCTTATAGAGACTCCAGACTCTTCCAAGTCCTTTGCCGCCTTTGCTTCAGCCTCTTCCTTTTCGTCCGGAAACTCGAACGTAGTCTTTTCAAATTCGGCCATGAGTTACTCCTTATGCACGGGAAATACCACGCGGGTCTTGAACCACAGCTTCGACCGAGTCATCGTTGATGATGCGGAACTCTTTGCCATGAATCTTGATCCGTGTACCGGTGTTGGGTCTAACCAACACAAAGTCCCCTGTCTTGCATGACGCACCACTGGGGAAACGCTTTTCATCTTTGTACGCATCAGGTCCCATCTTGACGACATACAACACAGGGGAGAGGACCTCCTCGTAGTGCAGCGTCTGACTAGCTTTCACTATGCCGCTGTCGTAGGACTCATCGATTTCAGGTAAAACACACAGAAGATGGAAGGTGGCGGGATCGGGAACCTGCCGTGCTTTCTCTTCAGCCGTTTCGGGAAGGACAGTTGATGTTGCACCGTCTTGGCTTACGAGGATTTCACTCATTGTCTAATTGCTCCATTCGTTTAGCGAAGTCTTGAAGTGTTAAGTTGGCGTGGTCAAGACCTCGAATCACCCCCACCAACTCTCGGTACTCGGCATAGTCTTTAGCTGCGCCCGTACAAAGCCTGTCTACCGCCTGCTGGCGGTACTCGTCGTTTTGTTTCTTTAAAAACTCTATTTCTGTCATTTATTCCCTCTTGAGGTAGTGATGTGCTTAACAGCATCAAGCTTTATCTTCTTGTCAGCTTGCCGTTCTTGTGCGGTGACACGAGTGTTTTCTTTCTGCAAGTCGGCTGCAACACGGGCCTGCTCTAGCTGGAGTTTCTGCTGGTTCAACTGAATATCAGCCTTCATTTTCTGCGCCCGAGTCTGAGCTTCTTGCTGCTTGATCTGCAACTCAGCCTGCTGCATCTGGAGGATCGGGTCTTTTGCCAACTCCTGGTTCTTCTGCTGCTGTGCCATAGCCATGTTCTGCTGGAGCAACTGAGTAGACGCCTGCGCTACAAGCTGTGACAACTGGACTTCTACATCTTCAGGCAACTGTGCATTAGGCTTGGGCAAAGCCACACCCAACTGTTCCTCAATCTTCTTGCGGTACAGATACGCCAAGTGCTCAGCAATGTGAGCCTGGATCGCCCCCATCATCTGCTGCGCCATCGGGTTCTGCCCCATCTGTTGCATGATCATCGGGTCCTGCATAAACGTCGAGTGCGTCGCAATGTGTGCGTCATGATCCTGGTAGATAAACGCCTTGGTTGGCTCTCCGTTCAGGAACGCCATGTTCTCACTGATCGGGTCACGCGGGGTCTGATCATCTTCAATCGGAACTAACTTCTCCGCATTCTTAACCCCCAGTACCTCAATCATCTGTCTGTGCAAGTTAGGCAGGTTGTATATCTGAGGAGCTTGCTGAGCCAACTGAATCACAGCTTGATACTGCATGATCCGCTGAGCCATCGTGCTGCTGTTGGGGTCACTGACTGGAATGACCTCCACCATGTCATAGTCTTCTTGCTTAGCAGACGCATCTCCTGACTCAGGTTCATAGTCATACTGGCTCGGAGTGTTATCCCTGATGATGGCCTTGAGTATCTTGAACTCCTGCTTCATCGAGTTGTGTACCCGCGCCTGCACAGCACCCATGATCTTTAACTGCCGCTCAAGCAACGCCAGCGTCGTACCAACAGGAGCCTGAGCACTCATGTCACTGACCTTCATGTCAGCAATAGAACCCAGCCGTCGGCCTTCATCAGTGATTTGGTTGAGCAGGCCCATCAATACTTGGCTTGGCTCTTTGTAAGGCAGAGTCATGATGTTATCCTTGATGCTCCCAGAGGGGACATCCACATCTCTGAACTCTCCTGGGGCGATCGGGGTATCGTCTCCCTTAACCCTTAAACCCCTAGATTTCAAGCCGCCCGGCAAATTGCTTAAAGTGCCTGCATCTACCAACTGCCGGATAAGACTTGTGCCAGCACGGGCGTAACCACCAATAATGTGGATAAGACCCATGCCATACGCCCCGAACCCAGGGATATAGTCAT